>LWDU01039972.1_pt1 | contig 25313 bp, 23 predicted proteins | sample 727161 | NCBI WGS metagenome assembly LWDU01 (sample SAMN04566230, study PRJNA314399) | hydrothermal vent metagenome | isolation source: deep sea hydrothermal plume seawater | place: Mexico: Gulf of California, Guaymas Basin | collected 2004-07-11
CCCGCACGCTAAGCCCCTTGGCGCCAAGGGTACTGCCGGGGTAGCCCGGCGGGAGAGTCGGAAGGCGCCGACTCCAAGGGACGGTTAGGTTGTCATACAAGTAAAGCAACAGGCGCGTAGCTCAGTGGGAGAGCGCTACCCCGACACGGTAGAAGTCGGCGGTTCAATCCCGCCCGCGCCTACCAAAAATATCCAAGTTTGGAGGTGCCATAGGAATTCGTAAATCGCGGACCCCAGTACGTCAGGAAGAGACCACACGGATCAACGATCGGATCAGGGCAAGTGAAGTCCGCGTGATCGACTCAGATGGTGAGCAAGTAGGTGTTCTCAGCCTCCAAAATGCTCTTGAAAAAGCACAAACAGATGGTTTGGATTTGGTGGAGGTTTCACCAAAGGCGCGGCCACCTGTTTGTCGGCTGATGGATTTTGGGAAGTACAAGTATCAGCAAAGCAAACGCACCCACGCAGCCAAGCAAAATCATAAGATCATCCACCTCAAGGAGGTTAAGTTCAAGCCAAAGATTGAGGAGCACGATTACCAGTTCAAGCTGAGGAATGCTCTGCGGTTTTTGGATGACGGGGATAAGGTCAAGATCAAGGTAGTGTTTTACGGAAGGATGATGGCCCATAAGGACATGGGACGAGTCTTGTTGAATAAGTTTTTGGAAGAGGTTGGCGAACGAAGTGTCGTTGAGCAACCAATCATGGATGAGGGCCGGAACATGTTTATGATTCTCGCCCCGCCCCACAAGAAAAAGTAAGAGCTTACTAATGAAAATGAAAACCCACCGAGGGGCTGCCAAACGTTTTCGGGTGACTGGCAGTGGTAAGGTTAAACGGAAACGAGCCTATTTGCGTCACGGCATGCGCAAGCGTAGTCAGGACGTAAAACGAGCTCTCCGGAAGAAAACCTATGTCACTGTTGAGGATATGGGACTTGTAGAACGACTTCTTCCGAATAGGTAAGCATGGCACGGATTAAGCGAGCGGTTCATTCGCGCAAGCGAAAGAAGGATTATTTCAAGGCGGCAAAAGGTTACCGGGGAGGTCGCGGTAAGCTCTGGAGAACAGTCAAAGACGCTGTTGAACGATCATGGGAATACAGCTATCGGGATCGAAAAGTCCGGAAGCGTGAATTCCGGAAGACTTGGATTCAGCGTATCAATGCAGCCGTGCGAGCTGAAGGCTTGAAGTACAGTGAGTTCATCTACGAGCTGGGGAAAGCCGGAATTGACCTTGATCGCAAGGCTTTGGCACACTTAGCGCTTGATGAACCTGATGCCTTTTCAAAAATTGTCGGCCAAGTGAAAGCACAAATGGCGGCATAATCTACAGATTTTTTCAAAAAATTGGTGATAAAGAGCCCTGCCTCAGTTTAACTGAGGCAGGGCTTTTTTTGTTTGTAGTGGTTGTATTCAGGCGTGGATTCAGTAAAGTATCAGTGGAACCTTGTGGAGATGAGCTTATGAACAAAGTGTTGATTGTGACCGGGGGAAGTCGAGGAATCGGAGCTGCGACGGCACTCCTCGCAGCAAAGCAGGGTTATGGTGTTTGCGTGAACTATCAGACTCGTGTGAATGCAGCGGATTCAGTGGTGGGAGCAATTTTGGCTGAGGGGGGACGTGCTATTGCGGTGGCAGGTGATATTTCTTCAGAGGAAGAGGTTGTCCGGGTTTTTGGAGAAACTGAGGAACAGCTAGGTCAGGTGACCGCACTTGTCAACAACGCCGGAGTACTTGAGCCGCAAATGCGGGTGGAGGCAATGACTCCGGAGCGCTGGAGCCGAGTGTTGGCGATCAATGTGATCGGGAGTTTTCTCTGTGCACGGGAAGCTATCAAGCGGATGTCCATGAAATCTGGAGGGAATGGTGGTGTGATCGTGAATGTTTCTTCAATCGCCGCGAAGTTGGGGGCACCAGGAGAGTATGTGGACTATGCGGCGTCCAAAGCGGCGGTTGATGCTATGACCATGGGTTTAGCCAAAGAAGTGGCCACTGAAGGCATCCGCGTCAATGCGGTGCGTCCGGGCGTGATTTACACGGAGATTCACGCAAGTGGAGGCGAACCCAAGCGTGTGGATCGTGTGAAAAACAGTGTTCCGATGCAACGCGGCGGAAATCCGGAGGAAGTGGCCAGCGCAATCCTGTGGTTGCTTTCTGAAGAGGCGTCCTATGTAACTGGGGCGTTTGTGGATGTTTCAGGGGGACGATAATTCTGAACCAGCGGACTAAAATCAACTGCTGCGCCCGACCATTACGAAGGCGGACCAATAGAACGGAGCGCTCCAGCGCATGGACTCTACCATCTCCAGGCGTGCTTCCCGCAGGGCTTGGCGTGGAGGGGTTCCGGAGAGGTATTTGTCGTAGAACTTGCTCATCAAAAGCTGGGTGCCGTCGTCGCTGACCTCCCAGAAGGAATTGATCACGGAATTCACGCCGGCTTCCTGAAACGAGCGCCGGAGTCCGTACACCCCTTCCCCTTCATGAATTTCTCCCAATCCCGTTTCGCAGGCTGAAAGCACGACCAACTGGGTTCCAGTGAGGTCGAGGCTGAGGATTTCCATGGCTGTGAGAACGCCATCGTTGTCGGTGTCGATCTCGCCAAGCAGGGGCGCATTGGCATTCAGTCCAGCAAAGGCGAGGCCAGCCCGCAAAAGCGGATTGTCCGCAGGTGGCGGTAACCGATTTGCGCTTCCGCGAGATAGGCCCTTGATACGTTTGGCGAGGGATTCTTCCTCTTTTAGGAAGAATCCGTGGGTGGCGATGTGCAGGATATTCGGAGGTTTGGAAAGAGTACGAAGGCGTTGTTCCTCCCCATCCCGACGAGTATAGATTACCGTCGTCAGGGCTTTCTCGTCCATCACCTTCTTGATCACCTCGCCTTCTTTCTCGGCACCGGGCAAGGGATCAAACCGGAGTCCTCGGAGTCCGGAGCCCATGCGTGCGCCCTGCGCCACACTGCTGGAACGCTTGCGGGAAACCTCTTTGGCTTTGGGGGAGTTGATGATTTCGTCGGAATCATAATCCGGACCAGCGATGATGACAATGTCGCCCTCAGCAGAGGGGAGTTGCTCTGCAACCAAATCCCGAGACGAACTGATCAAGCGCAGGTCGTATTTTTGGATGAGGTACTCCTCCTCGTCATCCACCAGCACGTCAAAAGGCAGAATGTTGAGGACGCTGTCCGGAGCAACGTAAATGCTTTCTTGCTCTCCCAAATACTCGTTGAGTGGTTCCCAGAGCGGAACCCAGAGCTCGTTAGCCGCCATCATGACATCTTCGTCTTCTGAACCCTCATCCTGAATGGTCTCACGGACGACTTCGATCAGCTCGCGGATGGGTTCGAGTTCCCCATAGTTGACAACGTTGAGTTCGCCATCGGAGACCACCACCGCCAGCAGTTGCAGGGTGTCGTCCTCATTGCGGTAAACGAGGAAGTCCACCAATGCCGCATTTGCGAGTTGCTCGACCACCTCTTCTGGAGCCACAGGTTTCAGCGATTCCCGGAAACGCTGACTGGCCTGTCCGAGCTGAAGCTGGAGTGCGTTCACTCGTTCTTCGAACGTGTGGATTTTACTGGCGAACACGTTCCGGTTTTCCGGAGTCGGACCGGCAAGCGTCAAAGAGGCTAGTTCCTTTCGAGTTTCCGTGAGTTTCGTAGTGATAGTTTTCAGCACGGGATCATTGGACATCTGCACGACCTGCTGGGTTTCGCTAGTGATCTTCAGCAGGAGGCCCTTGCGTTGGAGGCTGACATTCAGCACTTCCAAAGCGATGTCCTCACCCTGCTCTCCTTGTTTGAGCAGTAACCGTAAATAAGCATCCTGCTCTGGCCGGTGCATCCCGATGTAGGATTGGCGCGTGTTGTCTCCGGCGACCCACAGCACCCGATCAAAAAAGATGTTGCGGCGAGCAAAGCCTTCTCGCCTGAGTGCGTGGGCACTCCCAAATTCTTCCAGTTCTTCCAGTAAATCAGCCAGATTGTTGAGTGTCTCAAAGGTGTAGGGGTGGGAAGTGCCAAGCACCTCTTCTGCCAAGGCGAGAGTATTTTGTAACTGCTCAACCGCTTCTTCACGCTTGCCCATGCGGCCGAGCAGGACGCCAAGGTCGTTCATGCTCCGGAGCGTGTCGGGATGGCGTTTGGTGAACACTTTAGTGCGACGTCGCAACGCTTCAGTGAGCAAAGGCTCGGCCTGCTTGTAGTCTTCTAACTGCATGTGAACGCGCCCAAGGTTGTTGAGTGCCTTCATGGTGTTCTGGTGGGTCTTGCCAAGTTGAAGTTCCCAAGCTTGAGAGACTTCAGTGAACAACGGCAGCGCTTCTTGCGGGCGGTTGTCACGGAGGTAGAGGTAACCAAGGTTGTTGAGGTTGGCCAGCGTGTGCGTGTGAGATTCACCGTAAACTTTGCGGTTCAGTTGGATGACCGTTTTGTAGTTCAACTCTGACCGCTCGAAATCCCCTTGCGATTCGTAGAGAAATGCGAGGTTGTTGAGCAACGCCAGTGTGCTGGGGTGTTCCGGGCCAAGCTTGGTTTGTGCATTGGAAAACGCCTGCTTGAAAAGCGGCTCAGCCTGATCGTAGAGTCCCTGGCTTTCTAGGAGTTGGGCCAGATTGTTCTGGAGGTTGATAATGTTGGCCGCGTAGCTGCCGTCATCACCTAGCGCGTCTTCCATAATCTGGAGAGCACTCCGGAACTGTTGTTCCGCAAGGGCATAGCTGCCCAAACGCTGATTTACGCTGGCAAGGTTGTTGAGGTCGGTTGCGATGTTCGGGTGGGCATCACCGAGCAACTTGCGGTCCAACTCGTACACCTGCCCGTGAAGTTCAAGCGCTTGCTTGAGGCGTCCAGTGTCTTCGTACAATTGAGCGAGGTGGCTTGTTGCCTGAATCGTGAGGGAATCCTCTTGGCCAAGGCCGAGGTTGACCTGGGCCAGCACCTTAGTGAAAAGTGCCTCTGCGGTTTCGTACTGCCCAAGTTGACGATGGGTTTCCGCGAGGGCTTCCACCGTCGAGAGGGTTTCGTAGTCCTCAGCCCCCAGTGCCTCGGTTTGGAGGGTCCGAAGTTTTTTGAGGGAATCGAGAGATTTTTGTAGCTGCCCCTGAAGTTGCTGCACACGGGCGATGGCGGAAAGCGTGGAGAGGGTTTCCGGGTGTTGGCTACCCAAAGCAACTTCTAGTCCTTGGAGGACGGTTTGGAGATGGGACGATGCGGCCTCAAGTTGCTGCTGGGTTTCGAGGTTGAGCGCGAGTGCCCGGAGGCGAGTGAGGGTTTGGGGAGCCGGTTCGCCAAGGCTACGGATGGAACGTTGGTGCGATTCGGAGCGGAGTTCCTGAGCGTAGGTGAACTCGCCAACGTCTTCCAGAAAATCGGCGTATTTGTCCAGTGTGGTCAGAGTCAGGGGGTCATCCGGACCCAACACCTCCTGGAGGGAGCCGAGGGTTTCCTGATAAAGTTGGTTCGCTTCCTCAAGGTAGCCCACTTCGACCAAGAGTTGGGCTTGGAAGCCAAGGGTGAGTTCCACCAATCCGGGATCGTCAGGCGCAAGGGTGTCTTGCGCAAGGAAGAGCATTTCGGTGGAAATCGAGAGCGCTTGTTCCAGATTTCCTTCCTGATAAAGTTGTTCAACCTGCGCCTGAAGGCTGGCAAGTTGCTCCAGAGGGTCCGTGGTGCTGTCTTGGGCAACTCCGGTCAGGGGCAGGCTGGTGAGGAGCAGGAGGCCGAGGGCCAGCACATTCCTCCAGAAGTAGTGATTTGGAATCGAGGGCATCGTCTTTTTTGGGTCGAAGGTTTTAGGCTGCGTTGTTCAGTTGGGTCCGGAGTGTTTCCAATTGCTTGGAGGAAGTTTCCCAGGAATCAAGAGATTTTGACAATTCCTGCTCCAGTTGCCGATGCTTGCGTTGGAGCTGTTCGATTTCAGCGGATGGATTTTCGGTATAAAACCCACCGGAACTGAAGAGTTGGTTAAGCTCTGCCAGTTTCCGCTCGGCGTGAGAGATGCGAGTTTCCAGCCGTTCAGTTTCCTTGGTGAGTTTGGCATGGTTGCGCTTCAGATCCTTGCGTTGCTCGTGCGAGTGCTTGCTGGTCGTTTGGGCGGTTTGCTTGCGGTTCCGAAGTTTTCCAGATTCTGTGCTGAGATGATCGTCTCCAAAATGGTTGAGGTACTCCTGATAGGTTCCCGGATAGTCACGCGCCCCCTCGGGAGTGAGTTCGAGAATGTGAGTGGCGATCTCCGCAATAAAATAGCGGTCGTGGCTGACAACGATCACGGTTCCGGGGTAGGCATTGAGCGCATCCGCGAGGACTTCGACGCCTTCAAGGTCAAGGTGGTTGGTCGGTTCGTCCAGCACAAGGACATTGCGGTTTTCCAGCATGATCTTCGCAAAGAGCAGCCGTGCGGCTTCGCCCCCACTGAGGGCGCTCACGGGCTTCAATCCCTCGTCTCCAGAAAGCAGTACTCGGCCCAGCAATCCCCGGATGAAGCTGACAGTTTCGTGCGAGGCGAATTGGTAGAGCCAATCGTAAGCACTGACGCTTCCCCGTAGTTGTTCGTGGTGATCTTGGGCAAAGTAGGAAATGCTGGCCTCGTATCCCCATTCGTATGCTCCGGAATCCGGAACCAATTGCTCAAGCGCTATTTTCAGGAGGGTGGACTTGCCAATGCCGTTGGGGCCAATCAGCGCCACCTTCTCTCCGCGTTCGACCTGAAACGAGATATCCTGCAAAACCGGAGTCTGGTTGAACTGCTTGTTCAGCCCTTCCACCTTGAGAACCAGCCGTCCGGAAGGGCGCTTTTGTCGGAATTGCAGCTTGGGCGCAATGCGAGACGAGCGGCGAATTTCGGGAATCTCCAGCTTCTCGATCTGCTTCACTCGGGACTGTGCTTGGCGGGCCTTGGTTGCCTTGTAGCGGAAACGGTCTACAAATGACTGCATCTCGGCAACTCGTCGCTCTAGGCTTTCGATCTCCTTGGTTTTCTGCTCCTCGGCCAATACTTTGGCGGCTAGGAAGTGTTCGTAGTTGCCGGTGTAGGCACGAATCGCCTGATAGTCGATGTCCGCAATATGGGTGGCAACGGCGTTGAGGAAGCGGCGGTCGTGTGAAATGAAGACAAGGGTTCCTGAAAACTGATCGCGCAGGAAGGATTCCAGCCAGCGGATGGAGATGATGTCGAGGTGGTTGGTCGGTTCGTCCAGCAGCAGCACGTCCGGAGCCTGAAACAGCAATTGCGCCATCAGCACCCGTAGCTTGAAGCCACCGGAAAGCACTTGCATCGATTTCTGGTGAAACTGTTCCAGAATCCCGAGGCCGGACAGCAAGGCTTCGGCAGTTGCTTCCGCGACATACCCGTCCTGTTCAGCGATGACAATTTCCAGTTCGGCAAGCCGATGCCCCGTTTCGGCATCATGCTTGCCGGAATCGAGCAGCGTGGTTTTTTCCTGAAGCGCTGCCCACAGTGCAGGTTTGCCCTGAAAGACCACATCAAGGATGCGGTCTTGCTCAAACCGGAAGTGGTCTTGACGCAACACCCCAAGCTGCACATCGCGTGGGATGGCAATCGTGCCTCTTGACGGGGTTTCTTCCCCGGTGATCAGGCGCAACAGGGTGGTCTTGCCCGTGCCGTTAGCGCCGACTAACCCATAGCGCTTGCCGGGGTTGAAGCTCAAGGAGGAGTCCTCAAAGAGCATTTTGCTCCCGTAGTGCATGGTCAGTCCAGCCAAGCTGATCATTGAGGAACCGTCTTCATAAGGTGGTGAGGGGCTTCAAGGTGACCTTAAAATCTAATGAAATTCGCGGGTAATTTCAACGCATTTCCACCACCAAGGTTGCACCCCCCTGCGGATGGGCTTTATTTTTCTCGACAACCGGCCCAAAATCATCACATCCGAATTTCAGGAGTCTCATGCATCGCCACGCCAATCTGCCCCAGCCGAACTCGTACTTTGACCGGAACCAGCCGGACAACGAGTCGTTGCTAGTCCAACTCTGCGAACACCTTCACCGCTCCGGGTTTCTCTATGACGACGGGAATCCCGCAGAGATTCGGCGGGGCGAAGAAGTGCTGCTGGATTTCTTTGAGCAGGAAGCACAAGTGGTGCAGGAGTTCCTGCCCCGGGAGCGGCTCCAGCAGTTTCTGGAACACCTCAAGCGCTTCAATTGGCCGCAGAAGCAATTGCGCGATCGTCTGCATCGTCGCATCGTCAGTGCGTTTGACCGCTTGGCGCGTGGGGTCCATCACCACTTCAACATCCGGCGCAACTTGGCGATTGGACTTCAGCAGCCGACTGGGCATCCACTGTCGGAGTTTCTGCTCTATGTGGAGGCGTACTGGAACTTGCTGCTGAAAACGGAGGAAGCGACCACCGAGCAGCAGGAAACAGAGGAAGCAGAACCCGATCTTTCCGGGCAGCGCTATTCCATTGACGATATCCTCCAACTCCGCAAGCAGGTGCAGGAGCGTGTTGCCGCCCGCCAGTTTATGAGAATGGTGCTGGGGGACATCGCCAAGCAACGCGGGGTGACGGTGGGGCAACTTGATCCGGAAGCCGAACCACGACAATTCGAAGAGCGCCAGCACGAGCGCATTGAATTCCTGAAGCCTTCGCAAGCTCCGGCGCATCCGGAGCCAGCAGCAACGCTGGTGGCGGAACCCACTGCGACAGCGGAGGACAAGGTGGAGGCGGAAGCGCCAGAGTCGGATTTGGATTTGGTGCTGGAGCCGGATTTGTCGCTAGGTGCAGAGGATCAGGAGGAGGAAGCCCCACTGCTGATTCCGGAGATTGAAATCGCTGAAGCCACTGCTGCCGATGCGATGTTTCAGGGGGAAAACCCCAAAGCCGCAGCTCCGGAAACTCCAACTTCGGAGGATGCGGAATCGGTGGCAAGCAACGACTCGGAATCAGTAGAGCATACCAAGTCGTCTGCTGAGGTCTCGGTTGAGGAAAAGTCCACAGTTCCGGAACCTTCGGAGGAACTCGAAGAGTATGAGGAGGAGCCTCCAGCGCCTGCTCCGGTGACAGCAGCGGCTCTGCTGGACCTCGGAGACGAGGACATTGACGACGATGATTTTGAGGAAGGACTGAAGGAAGTTTCCACCGACGAGGCCGATGTGGTGTTCGGAACCGGACCCATCACCCGCGATGCTCTGCAACGCTATGTGCGGGAGTATCCGGACAGCGCACTTCGGTTTCTCCTGCGGAGAGAAATAGATGGACGCCCACTCTCCAGAGAAGTCGAGTCGGTTCACGAGCAGTGGCAGGAGCGCGGACTGGTGCGCGGGCGTGTAAACCGCTACTTGCTGGAGTTGATGAGTTGGGAGGAAATCCCGGATTTGCCCATCCATGAACTGCTGGGCGAAATGCGTCGGCATCTCGTCTCGCTCAGTGTTACTGAGGGAGTTTGAAGAAAAGCTGGAGCAGGTCGTTGTAGGTGACGAACAACATGAGGGCAAGGAGCACCGAGAAGCCGACCATCTGGGTGCGTTCCCGGAGGACAGCACTGAGCGGGCTGCCTTTGAGTTTTTCGAAGAACAGCAGCAGGATATGGCCACCATCCAAAGCCGGAATGGGCAGCAGGTTGAAGATGCCAAGCTGGAGGCTGATGATCGCGGTGAGGAAGAAGAGGTCCGTCCAGCCACTTTCAGCGGCTTCCCCAATCACTTTGCCAATCCGGAGCGGCCCGCCGACATCATCCATTGAACCTTGGCCGGAAATCACCTGTCCGAGAAAGGAAAAGGTTGCTCCGACGAGGTACAGCAACCGTCCCACTCCGCGTTGCACGGCCTCACCAAAGCTGAAGCTCAGTTTCTTCATTTCCAGCGTCATGCCGAGCAGGTAGCGTCCGGACTCCGGATCAAAGTTTGGGGTGATGTCCACCCAGAACGGCTCACTGTCGCGCTCCACTTCAACTCGCAGAGGCTGTGAAGCTGCATCATTTCTAGTGGAGTCCCGGTGTTGCTGTTGCAGTGCTTGGACGGTTGGAGAGATTTCGTTCCAGTCTTGGATCAACTGATCGTTGATGCGGATAATGCGGTCTCCCGGAACAATGCCCGATGCCCGTGCCGCAGAATTCTCCAGCAAGGTGCCCACGATGGGAGGGATGCGGGGCACCCAACCTATTTCGCCTGTCCGGTACACCCCTGTGACTGGAAGAAAAGCGCCGTTGCGGTAAAGCTCCAAAGTCAGGGGAGCATCCGGAGAGAGTGCGGAAGTGAGTTCACTCACCGTGCGCCAGTCGCTGGTCTCCTGTCCATTGATGGAGAGGATTTCGTCTCCGGGTTGGACCCCAAGTTCAGCGGCCAAGGTTGCAGGAGCAACTTGATGGACCACTGGGGTGGAGAAGAGGTATCCGGGAGAGTCCACGCCCATCCAATAGACCAACGGCATGAACAACAGGGCCACCAGCAGGTTCATGGCGGGACCGGCAACGAGGATGTAGAGCCGCTGAAAAATCGACTTTGCTGCGTAATTCCGAGGGTCGTCCGGGTCCTCATCGTGCATGTTTTGCCCGGAAAGCTGGACGTAGCCGCCGACAGGAATCCACGACAAGCGATACTCCGTTTCGCCGATCTGCTTGCCGATGAGTTTGGGGGGAAACCCGATGGAGAAGGACTCCACCCGGACTCCAACATGACGAGCCGCAAGGTAATGCCCCATCTCGTGAATAAAGATGAGGAATCCTAGCACTAGGAGAAAAGCAAATACTGTGGTCATGGTCGGTCAGGCAACGGCTTGTGGCAGAGGTTCACGGGTGAGGTTTTGGTTCATCAAAGTGGAGGCTTGTTTCCGACCCCAAGCATCGGCGCACAGAGCGTCGTCCAGGGTTTGGGGAGTCGTCGGTAATTCCGGATGTGCTTGTTGCGTTTTCCAAAATTGTAGCACGGCCTCCAAGGTTTTTGCGATGTCGAGAAACCGGATTTCGCCTGCAAGAAAGGCGGCGACTAGCATCTCGTTGGCCCCATTCATCACGGCGGGTGCGCTGCCGCCCCAGCGCGTGGTCTGCATGGCGAGACGGAGGCATGGAAACCGCTGCAAGTCAGCAGGTGCAAAATCGAGCCGTCCTAGTGCTTCGAGCTTCAGTTCCGGGAGGGAAAGCGGAAGCCGATCCGGGTAGGCGAGGCAGTAAGCAATCGGGATGCGCATGTCCGGCAAGCCAAGCTGAGCGAGAAAGGAGCCGTCCACAAATTCGGCCAATGAGTGGACGATGCTTTGTCGGTGGATGACCACCCGGATTTGATCCACAGGAAGCCCAAACAGCCAGTGGGCCTCAATGACTTCCAACCCCTTGTTCATCATTGTTGCCGAGTCGATGGTGACTTTGGGACCCATCTTCCAATTCGGGTGGGCGAGGGCTTCGTCAACTGTGATGTTAGCAAACTCTGCGAGCGGACGGTCGCGGAATGGCCCGCCGGAAGCCGTGAGGATGATGCGTGCGACGTGATCCCGCGAATGTCCGTGGAGTGCCTGAAAGATGGCATTGTGTTCGCTGTCTGCGGGCAACAGGGTGGCACCAGTGCGCTGGGCTTCGTTGACGAACAACTCTCCGGCCAACACGAGCGGTTCCTTGTTAGCGATGGCAATCACTTTGCCCGCTTGCACAGCAGCGTATCCCGGAAGCAGGCCCGCCGCTCCCACGATGCCGGAAACGACCAATTCCACCTCGGGGTCACTGGCGAGTTGCACCAAGCCGGTTTCACCAACACAAACTTCCACTTCCGGAAACGAGGCTCGCAGATCTCCCGCAGCGGTTTCCGATCCCACACAAATTCGATTGGGTTGGAACTCCCGGATTTGTGCGGCTAACTGCTCCACGGCTTGATGGCAGGAAAGCGAAACCACACGGAAGCGTTCCGGAAACTCCCGGACAATGTCCAGGGTGCTGGCACCGATGGACCCCGTGGCTCCAAGAACCGAGATGGGCTTGGCGGGAATCATAGCCAAAAGGTCAGGTAGTAGAACGCTGGGGCGGCCAGCAAATGCCCGTCAGCGCGGTCGAGCAGGCCGCCATGTCCGGGGAACAAGGAGCCGGAATCTTTCACGGCGCAGAGTCGTTTCATTTTCGATTCCACCAAATCACCCACTTGCCCAACAGCTGCGGTGACAACAGCCAAGAAAAGGGCTTCGTGCCAAGCAATGCTCATGAAGGCACCGGCGCACAGCAATCCAACCAGTCCGGCTCCTGCAAGTCCGCAGCCGCTGCCCTCCCAGGTTTTTTTGGGGCTGACGGTTCGAGCGAGCGGGGTTCGTCCAAATTGCTTCCCGCCGAAATATGCGAAGATGTCACTGAAGGAAACCACCAACAGGACAAAGAACAACTCTGCAACCCCACTCTGGCGCGAGGCGATCAGCGTGAAGTGTTGCAAGCTCCAGACGATCCAGAGCAGGCCCAACACACCCACGCCAAATCCGGCCATGCCTTCCAGCGACTTGACGGGTTGGGAGAGCAGCGACCAGCCAATCCAGAGCAGCAGACATGCGAAGAGTGCAGCCGTCAGGCCGTCCCTGCCTGCGAAAAGAGTTCCTGCCGACATCAGCACAACCGCTCCGACCAAGGCGGCAAAGGGGACAGGCCTGGCGGTGCCGGAGAGCATTCGGGAGTACTCCCAAACACCGAGCAGGGCACTTGCTGAAACCAACAACCCAAGAGCGAAGGGTGGCAAATAAATCAGCAGGAGGGTCAATCCTGCTGCCAGCGGTACTGCGGTTTTGACACGAGCAAGCAGGTCGGAAGGCATGGTGGGGCTGGCTGGCATGGAGAGTGTTCCGGAGGTCAGCCTACAGTGTGGGAGGGTGTTGTTCCTCCCATCCGGCGCTTGCGGTTCTGGAAATCCAGCAGGGCGCGATGGAAATCGGCTTTGTTGAAATCCGGCCAGAGGACGGGGGTGAAGTGGAATTCCGCATACACCCCCTGCCACGTCAGGAAATTGGAAATGCGCTGCTCGCCGCTGGTGCGGATGATCAGGTCGGGGTCCGGGGTGTCCGGGGTGTAGGTGTGTTGGGAGATCACCGCTTCGTCAATGTCTTCAGGCTGCAACTCTCCGCGCTGCACGGCCTCGGCGATCAGGCGCACCGCCCGGACGAGTTCAGTACGTCCACCATAGTTGACCGCAAGGTGCAGCCGCATCCCTCGGTTTTCCTGTGTGGCGGCAAGGGCTTTGTTCAGGGGCGTCTGCACCAAATCCGGTAGCCGCGATGGGTCACCGATCAAGCGGAAGTGAACATCGTGCTTGAGCATCATTGCCAACTCCTTGACGAGAAATTCCGCGAACAACTCCATCAAGGCGGAAACTTCTCCGGAAGGTCGGCTCCAGTTTTCGGTGGAGAAAGCATAAAGGGTGAGGTTGGCCAAGCCCAGCTCAACGGCAGCTTCGACTGTTGCCCGCACGGCTCGTACCGCGTTGCGATGCCCCTGAAAGCGTGGAAACAGCCGCTGTTCTGCCCAACGGCCGTTGCCGTCCATGATCACCGCGACATGCTGGGGCAACCGCTCAAGATCAATTTGATCTTGCAACGACTCCGGGGCCGTGGAATTGGTGCTGGAAGCGGAAGCTGCCGTGGACGGAGATTGCTGAAGCACGCTGAGTTTTGTGGAAAAATTGGCTTGCGTCGCAAGATCAACAGAGTAAGTCAGGTGCGGTGGGAAGACAAGCCTTTACTCTGAGGGTTGGTCGCAAATGGCTTGTGCAGAAGTTGGATTTTGATGGTTCCATAGCTTCTGGATTGCACGGTTGCAAAGGTTTGGGGAATTTCCAATTTAAGATTGGTTGGAGATTCCACCACCACCCAAGAGCCGGGGCGCAAGGCAGGGTGCGTTGCCAGCATTTGCAGAATATTGTCATAAGCCCCGCCTTGGTACGGAGGGTCAAGGAAGACCAAACTGGGAATCCTGGACGATTCATAGTCCGGCAGCCAACGTTCGGCGCGGTCCATAATCATGCGGCAGGTCTCGGGTTGAAGTCCGCATACGCCCACATTGTGCCGGAGGATACCTGCGATGCGTTTTGAGGATTCCACCAACACAGCGCTTTGCGCACCGCGACTGAGTGCCTCCAGTCCCAAGGCACCGGAGCCCGCGTAAAGATCCAGCACCACCATTTCCGGCCAGACGATGCGGTGTTCCAGCATTCCGAAGAGGGCTTCGCGCACTCGGTCGGTGGTGGGGCGCACGTTCCGGCCGTCAGGAACTTTGAGGCGGCATCCCTTAAATTTTCCGGAAATAATGCGGATCATGTGTGAGACAATGCACGGGTGGTTGATTTGCTCGATACTGTCAGAAACACGAAGGCCCTGAAATTCAGCAATGCTCGTACACCTTGGCTTAGGCAGCAATCTAGGAGATCGAACCGTCTTGTTGCGGAACGCCCGCAAAGCGTTAGCAGAACAGCTTGGCGAATTCCGGAAGTCACCGATCTATGAAAGTGCGCCCTTGCTCGGCATGGAGCAACCAAGCTACCTCAATCAAGTGGTTTGCGGAACCACAACGTTGGAACCGCTTGCACTGCTGCACCTCTGTCAAACGCTTGAAGAGCAAGCCGGACGTGTCCGCACCGAGCATTGGGGAACACGCACCCTTGACATCGACGTGCTGAGCTACGGCGAAGAGATGCTGTGCTTGCCGGAATTGACAGTTCCTCATCCTGAATTGGCCAAGCGTGCGTTTGTGTTGCTGCCACTCAAGCAACTCACTCCGGTGTGGACCCATCCCGGAACCGGGCAGACGTTGGATGAGCTTTGGGCGCAATGGCAGACTTGTTCAACGGAACCCCTGCCGACTCAAATTTCCGCATGAGCAGCCCCCAGCGTTTTGGCGGTGTTGACGAAATGCGTCACCTGCTCGAAAGGTGTCCGCTCCAAAAGTCCGTGGTTGAGGTTGAGGATGTGGTTGCGGCCGCCTGTTTGTGCGAGACAGTGTGCAATGGCTTCCGTGACCGTTTCCGGAGTGCCGTCGGCCAGAAGTTGATTGTTCACGTTTCCCTGAAAAACGCGGTCGGGTGCCTTGCTCCGGGCGTCGGCGAGGTCAACGCAGGAACCCACGCTGAGGATCGGTGCCCCGCTCTGGAGCAACAAATCAAGGTCGGAAAACTCCTTGGCAAACAGGATCGCAGGAGTTGTTTTGGGTAGTGAGGCGAAGATGCGCTCGTGCGTGGGCAGTGCAAATTGTTCATAGAGTTCACGAGGCAAGACATCGGCCATGGATTCAAAGATTTGCACGGCATGTGCTCCGGAATCGATTTGGTAGTGCAGGTAAGCGATGGTGAGGTCGGTCAGGTAATCCAACAGGGTTTGCACCAATTTGGGTGCTTCGGAAAAAAACCGCAGCACGTCCGAAATCTGGCGGGTGGGGCTTTGTCCGGCGATCATGAAAAAAGCAAGGGTCACAGGGGCACCAGCGAAGCCAAGCACGGGCAAGGCTCCACCAAGTCGCGCTTGGATGCCCTGTAGAATTTCACCAACATGGGGTATGTCCCGCTGCGGATTGAGAAGCCGCAGCGCCTGAACTTGCGCAGTCGTTCGGATGGGCGAGGCCAGCGTGGGTCCGGGCGTGAAGCGAAATTCAGCGCCCACGGGTGCAAGCGGGGTGAGGATGTCTTGAAACATGATGATTGCGTCCACTCCGATGCGCTGGGGGAGCAGAGAAATCTCGATGGCTTGCTCCACGTCTCGGAAAAGCTGCTCCAGTGGTCGGCCATCGCGCTCCCGGATTTTCCGGTAAGCGGGGTCGGTGCGTCCAGCCTGTCGCATCATCCAGACAGGTACTCGCTCCACCGCAAGTCCGTTTATCGCCCGCAGCAGCAGGTCGTTCTCAAGTTTCGGAATGGGAAAGCGCACTGGCATGTTCAGGATGGATTGGGGAAGATGAAGAGGCCGCTGCTGACTGCGGCGAAGGATGACTCACTCACGATTTGTTTTTGAAGAAACACATGGCTCAATCCAGCCCAACCTGCCTCCGCTGTCAGGACACGCGGGTTTACGTCCGTGCCGGCACCGGCACTCGCTATGCCCAAGCTCAACTCTGCGACTGCGCACCCAACCCCTGCCCCACCTGTCGCGGGACGGGGTTTTTGCTCACTCTTGATTCACAGGGGCGTGATTTGGCGACCTTGTGTCCGGACTGCGAGCGGCTCAAGCAGCGCATCGAGTTCTACAACCGCTGTCGAATTCCGCGCCGTTATCAGCACAGTCGACTTACGCTCGCCGATCAGGATTCCGAGAACGCGAAAGTCTTCTCCCTGCTGGAAAGTATGCTTCGGGGGCTGCCCCATCAAGTCCGGCCTGATTCGGAGCAGGAGAGGCCATCTGCTGATGTGCTCAAGGGCATGGTGCTGATGGGATCGCCGGGCACCGGAAAGACCCACTTGCTGACCGGATTTGCCTACCGAGCCACCATCGAACTTGGCATCTCCTGCGTTTTTCAGGGATTCACCGAACTGCTCTCCGAACTGCGCCAAGGGTATTCAGACGGCAAGTCTGACATCGAGATCATCGAACCCCATCTGCAAACCGATGTCCTCATCATTGACGATCTGGGCAAGGGCCGCAACACCGCGTGGGAATTGAGCATCTTGGATACTCTGATCACTGAGCGCTACAATCACCATCGCTTGATCATGGCGACCACGAACTACACGGAACGCGAGGAGGACACCCTCCGGGAGCGCGTACTGAGCCGGGATCGTACCGAGACAGAGCAGTATCTTGCCGACACCCTCCGGAAGCGCGTGGGCGAGCGTATTTATTCTCGGCTGCGGGAGATGTGCTATTTCCAGTCCCTGCAAGGCACAGATCGCCGCCTTGCGCCTCCGGAAGCCGAGGGCTTTGTGGAATCTGCCGATTGATCAAACAAGCCCAGCCGTTTCCGGTAGCCCAAACATCAGGTTCAGGTTCTGAATTGCCTGTCCGGAGGCTCCCTTCACAAGATTATCGATACTCGTCACCACGATCCAGTTCCGGCGTGAGGCATCGCAACTGAGACCGATCACGCAGCGGTTGGAATGGATGCTGGCCTTGAGGTCGGGAAGTTGTCCTTCCGGAAGCAAGTGGACAAAGGCGTTCTGCGCTGCGAATTCCTGAAAACCGACCTGCACCTGTTCGGCATCCAGCGGATTCTGAAACCGCAGGTAGATCGTGGAGAGGATGCCTCGGTTCACAGGCAGCAGGTGGGGCGTGAAAATCACTTCGCCTAACTCATCTGCCGGATACGAGGTGAGGTCGGTCAGGTACTGCTGGATTTCCGGCTGATGCTGATGCCCGAACACCTTGTACGCCTTGAAGTTCTCGTTGACCTCCATGTAGTTCGTGGCATCGTTCTCCACTCGTCCTCCGGCACCGGAAACCCCGGATTTCGCGTCAATGATCGGAGAACTGGCTAACCCGCCCAGCATTTCTCCAAACGGCAACAATCCCAGCAGGACGCCCGTCGTGTAGCAGCCCGGATTGGCGATAAGCCGCGCTTTTGAAATGCGCTCTCGAAAATACTCCGGAAGCCCGAAAACCGCTTCCTGCAACACTTGGGGCGAGGTGTGCGCAAGGCGATAGTGCCTTTCAAACACGGCGATGTCCCGGAGTCGATAGACTCCGGAGAGGTCAATGACACGCACCCCTTGGTCGAGGAGCTTCGGCGTCCACTCCAAGCTGGCCTTGTTCGGGACCGCGAGGAACACGGCCTCGCATCCGGACACATCGGTGTCGTTGGGCTGGAAGACGAGCTTGCAGTTTGGGAGGTGCGGAAAGGCTTCGCAGGCTTGCCGACCTTGGTATTTCGTCGAAGTCACCAGTGTGACCTCCACTTCCGGATGCCGCCCCAGCCAGTGCAGGAGTTCCAGCCCGGAAAGCCCTGCGGCGCCGATGATGCCGACTCGAATCATGGGGTCAGCACCTCGGCGTAAAGGTCTTCGTTGAAGCCGACAATGAATTCGCGGCCAACCCGCCAAGTCGGTGCCCGCAAGTTTCCGCTGGGGCCGATGACGTCGCTGAGAATCGCGTCGCGGTCATCCTCAGACGGGTTCCAGTGATTGATTTTCTTGCCTTTGGCGGCGTGAATGCAGGAGGCGGATTTCAACAACTCCCATGCAGCCTCCGCGTCATAGCGTTGTTTGGTGGCGCTCACGCGCTCGCTGTCGGGGATTTGGTTCGCGTCAAGAAACTCTTGCGCCCGTTTACACGAAGTTCAGCCAGGGCGAAAATACCCCCAGTCTATCGACTTGGACATGGATTGCTCCGAAAGGGTTAATCTTGGAAAGAGTCTAGCGGAACCGCCCGGACATTCAATTCAAATTTCCGGCACCCCGTGGGGTTGCAGGGCATGCGCCTACGGTTTCGGGTTGACAGTTTTTCGGTCACTGTTACTCTTCGGGCCTGAGACGGTGTGCCCACCAAGGTTCTCCGGGAGGTCAACGTCAGCGATGGCGAGTTTCTGGTGCTCTTGGGACCATCCGGATGCGGAAAGTCCACGCTGCTCAACATCATCGCAGGACTGGAGACGCTCAACGAGGGAGAGATTCGGATTGACGACTACATGGTCAACAACATGGAGCCGAAAGACCGCAACATCGCCATGGTCTTCCAGTCCTACGCGCTCTATCCCAACATGTCCGTCCGGAACAACATCACCTTCGGGCTGAAGCAGCGCAAGGTTTCCAGTGCGGACATGGAGAAGGCGCTCCAGCATTTCTCGAAGATGCTCAAGGTTGATCACCTGCTAGAGCGCAAACCCGCGCAACTCTCCGGAGGGCAGCGTCAGCGTGTGGCGATGGGGCGGGCGTTGGTGCGCGATCCCAAGATTTTTCTCTTTGACGAACCGCTTTCCAACCTCGACGCCAAGCTCCGTGTGGACATGCGGGCCGAGATTAAGAAGCTCCACCATCGCCTTGGAACGACGATCATTTATGTCACCCACGATCAGATCGAGGCGATGACCTTGGGGAACCGGATTGCCGTAATGAAGGAGGGAGATGTGGTGCAGTTGGGTACGCCCAAAGAGGTCTACTCCGATCCGGTCAACCGCTACGTTGCGGAGTTCATCGGTTCGCCTTCCATGAACTTCATTCCGACGAACGTGGAATCACAGGAGGGCGGACTCGTGCTGCGCCTGACCCCCAGGGGCCAGTCGCCCGTTGCGATTCCGGCTCCGGATTTCCTGAACGGACACGAAGGCAAGGAGGTGACGCTGGGGCTGCGTCCGGAGCAGATCACCAACCTCCCACAGTGGAGCGATGCCGTTGGGGTTCATGCCATCGACATTGAGGTGGAAGTCACCGAACCCACGGGTCCGGACACGCTCGTCTACACCGAAATCAACGGAGTCTCTGTGATCTCCCGCTCCCATCCGGAAAACATCGTGGAGGACGGAGCCACCATGACCCTCAGCCTCAGTATGTCGCAGTCCGTGTTCTTTGACCCGCAAACCGGGGAGCGAATCCGCTAAAACGAGGTTGCCATGAGCATCAACACCACAAACATTCCGGAGCAGATTCGAGCGCTGAAACGGCGGGTGCGAGAGCAATGCCCCGACGTGACCGAACGCTTCCAGGAGGTGGAGGCATTGGTCGCCGAGGAGGTAGCCGCCATCGAAGCCGCCACCCAGCGCGGCGAATCCGTGATTCCGGAAATCGCCTTCTCGGACCTTGCCGAAAACCGGGTGAGCAACGAGACGGTTACAGCAGTCAAGCGTCGCGGAGCCGTGGTGCTTCGTGGGGTTTTTGCGCGGGGTCAGGCTTCGGGCTGGTATGACAAACTTGGGAGCTACCTTGCGGACAATGGCTATTACGAGCAGGATGATCCGGGGCTGGACCAGTACTTCAGCGACTTGAAGGCAGGGCGTCCGCAAATCTGCGCGGTGTACTGGTCGAAACCGCAGGTGGAAGCGCGGCAGGGTGAGACGCTTGCGAAAACACGGTCCTTCCTGAATCGGCTTTGGCGTTATCAGGAAAACGGCACCCAGCATTTTAATCCGGATCGGGAATGCACCTATGTGGATCGCGTCCGCATGAGGCAACCCGGAGACACCACGCTGGGACTCTCCGCACACATTGACGGAGGGTCCGTTGAGCGCTGGCTGGGAGCGAATTACCAACAGGTGTATCGCTCTCTGTTTGAGGGCAATTGGCGGGACTTCAGCCCCTTCAACGGGGCGTCACGTCCGGAGGTGGAGGGCGTGGACTCGCCAGCAGTGTGCCAGGCGTTTCGGACTTGGCAGGGCTGGACGGCACTGACTCCGCAAGGTCCAAGAGATGGAACCTTGCAACTCATTCCCACCACACTCGGCATCGCCTATGTGCTGCTGCGCCCGTTTCAGGAGGATGTTCCGGAAGACCTGCTTTGTGGAGCCGTTGAGGGCCGCGCCCAAGCCATCACGGAGGAGTGGCATTCGTTGTTGCTGCGCGGGCTGGTTTCGATTCCAAAAGTGGAACCGGGCGACACAGTGTGGTGGCATTCGGACGTGGTCCATGCGGTGGAACACGAACACCAAGGCTCCGATGTCAGCAGCGTCATCTACATCGGCTCCGCCCCGTGGTGCGACCGGAACATGCGCTATCTGGAACGCCAGAAGCAGCCGTTTCTGGAAGGACGCAGTGCCCCGGATTTTGCCCCGGAGGATTACGAGGTGGCCTACCCCAACCGAGCCACGCTGGACGATTTGACCGACCTCGGCAAGCGGCAGATGGGCTTTGCTCCGTGGAGCTAGAGCTTGCGCTGGGCTCCGAACTCGACCTGCTCCAGATAACGATACTCCTCACGCTTGAAAAGTGAGGGGTCCGCCAGAAACGCCTCCAGCATTCCAGTCGCATCCACTCCCCAGAACAACTCGGAACCCACTCGGAAGGTCGGCACCCCAAACACCTGATGCTGCAAGGCTTCGGTGGTGTAGTCCGCGAGTCGCTGCTTGACCTCCGGATTCTGGGTGATTTCCTGAATGTTGTTTACGCCCACACCAATCCGCTTGCCCACGTCCTGCCAATCGGAATCGCTTTCGGGCACTCGTCCCTCCTGCCAGACGAAGCGGGACAGCTCCCGGATGCGCCCCCAGTCGTCTCCCAAGTGAACGCAGAGCCGTTGCAGTGCCAGCGGATTGAACGGGTGCTTGGGCGGACAGTGCATCACAATACCGTGTTGCTGGGCCTGCCACTGCACAAAGCGATAGGTGAAGGTGCGCTTTCCCGGAATCTCCACCGGGCCGAGTGAGCCATGCTCCTTGAGCAGTGCCCCAAACAAAACCGGACGACACACGGGTTGGAGGCGCACAAACAACTCACCACGCTGCTCAAGCTGGAGGAACACGAAAGGAGAGATGAGATCGAAGTACCAAACAGGACGATCGGGCATGGTCAGAATTGGCCGAGTTGACGGAGAGCGTCGTAGGTGACGATGGCGGCGGCAGAACTGAGATTGAGGCTGCGCACATTGCTTTCCAACATCGGAATGCAAAAGCCCCGGTCGGGATGCGCTTGCAGCCATGCCTTGGGCAGTCCGGAGGTTTCCTTGCCGAAAAACAGGTAATCGCCGTGCCGTGCCTGCATTTGCGGGTACGGCGTTTTGGTGTGGACAGAGAGCAGATGAAAACGGTCGCTGGGCAAGCTCTGGAAAAACGCCTCGGCGTCCGGAAGGTGTTCCCAACTGACCCACTGCCAGTAGTCGAGTCCGGCGCGTTTGAGGTGAGTGTCGGTCAACTCAAAACCGAGCCTTCCCAAAAAAATCAGGTGACAGCGGGTGGCCGCGCAAAGCCGGGCGATGTTGCCCGCATTGGGGGGAATCTGGGGTTCGTGGAGAACGATGTGCAGGGGGGGATCGTCGTAGAGCCTCATTGGCGCGTTTCAAGTGCCAGCGCAATCAGCCGATCAAGCAATTCGTGGTAGGACACCCCGGATTCGATCCAAAGCCGGGGGTACATGCTGATGTTGGTGAAACCCGGCAGGGTGTTGAGTTCGTTGAGGACAAAGGAGCCGTCCTCGCGCAGAAAAAAATCCACCCGCGCCATGCCCTGGCATTCGGTCGCTTGAAACGCTTGCACGGCAACCGCACGGATTTGCTCGGCGATTTTCGGATCAACGGGCGCAGGTACGATCAGTTCGGCGCCCTTTTCGTCCACATACTTGGCTTCGTAGGAATAGAACTCATGCCGAGGCACGATTTCGCCCAGCACGGGTGCGGCTTCCGGACGTTCGTTGCCCAACACGGCACACTCGATTTCACGACCGGCCACGGCTTCTTCCACCAACACCTTGCGGTCCAGTGCAAAGGCAACCCGCAAAGCCTCTTCGTATTGTTCGGCATTCCGGACCTTGCTGACCCCCAGCGACGAGCCTTCGCGGGCAGGCTTCACGAACAGCGGAGTTCCGAGTGCGGCAACAGCCTCGTCATAGGGGACGGATTTCGGATTCCAGAGGGTGCGGGATTTTGAGACCGGGATGCCTTCTGCGTGCAGCAGTCGTTTGCTCACGTCCTTGTCCATGCAGATCGCGGAACCGGTGACATCGCAACCGACGTAGGGTTTGCCGAGCAGTTCCAGCAAACCTTGCAACGCGCCGTCCTCGCCTAGCTTGCCGTGCGTGATCGGAAAGAACACATCCACTCCGCTAAGGGCAGCGCCCAAGACGCTGGGCAGCATTTTCTGACTTCCGGGTCGGGCCACCGGAACCGAGGTGTCCAGATGCGCCTTGCGGACATCCTGAATGTCGATCAGGAATTCCGCATCGTGTCCGAGAAACCAACCCCCGTGCTTGTCAATTCCGACCAGCACGACCTCGTATTTTTCACGATTCAGCGCCTGCTGGATGTTGTACGCGGAGAGCAGCGAAACCTCGTGTTCGCCGCTCGTGCCGCCGCAGAGGATGCCGACCGTGAGCTTGGTCATGTCTGCTGGGCCGAAGCCTTCACGCGGATGTGGAGTTCGTCAAGTTGCGCGCTGTCCACATCGGAGGGCGCTGTGGTCATCAGGCAGGATGCCTTCTGCGTTTTCGGGAACGCGATGACGTCGCGGATCGAGTCGGTTTTGAGCAGGAACATCATGATGCGATCAAATCCGAGCGCGATACCTCCATGCGGAGGAGCTCCGTAGCAGAGTGCGTTCATCAGAAATCCGAACTTGGAGGCGATTTCCTCCTCGGTGAGTTTGAGCAACTGGAAGACGCGGTTTTGAATGTCCTCCCGGTGGATCCGCATGCTGCCGCCGCCGACTTCAACCCCGTTGAGCGCCACATCGTAGGCGATGGACCGGACCTTGCCGGGATCACTTTCACCAAACTGCTCCAAGTCCTCCAGATTGGGCATGGTGAAGGGATGGTGGGTGGCTGCCCAACGCTTGTCGGTTTCGCTGTATTCAAAGAGCGGAAAATCGGTGATCCACACAAAACGATACACGCTATTGTCAATCAAGTTACGGCGGCGGGCGAGTTCTTTGCGGAGGTTGCCGAGCGTGTCGTACACGATCTTGGGCTGATCCGCGCAGAACAACACAAGGTCGCCCACGCCTAGTCCCACGCGCTCTTGCAGCGCCTGCTGTTGTTCGGCGGTGAAGAACTTGGCAATGGGGGATTGCCAGCCATCTGGATTGCGCTTGATCCACGCCATGCCCTTGGCACCGTAAATGCGGGCGAAGTCGGTGAGGTTGTCCAAATCCTTGCGTGAGAGGTCCGCTCCGTTTGGAACACAGATCGCTTTGACGCTGCCGCCTTTGGCGATGACCTCAGAAAAGACCTTCAACTCGCACCCTCCGGCGATGTCGGAGATGTCAGTCAATTCCATCCCAAAGCGCAGGTCCGGAGCATCGGAACCAAAACGCTCCATCGCCTCGTCATAGCTCATGCGGGGAAAGGGCGTTTCCACCTCCACCCCAATCGTCTCCTGAAAGAGTTGGGCGAACATGCCCTCGATGAGGCCGAAAATCTCTTCCGGGCGCGTGAAACTCAACTCGAGGTCAATCTGCGTGAACTCCGGCTGGCGGTTGCCGCGCAAATCCTCATCCCGGAAGCAGCGGGCGATTTGCAGATAGCGATCGTAGCCGCTGACCATCAACAACTGCTTGAAAAGCTGGGGCGACTGCGGCAGTGCGTAGAACTGTCCGGGGCTGACGCGGGAGGGCACGAGGTAATCGCGGGCACCTTCCGGAGTGGATTTGGTGAGGATGGGGGTTTCGACCTCGAAGAAGCGTTGCTCCTGCGTGAAGTAGTTGCGCACCACCTGCATCGCCTGCGAACGCAGCATGAGGTTATTTTGCAGGGTCGGGTGCCGCAGGTCTAGGAAGCGGTGGGTCAAGCGGTGCTTCTCGTCCACCGCTTCGCGGTTTTCGAGAATGTAAGGCGGGGTTTGCGAGGGGTTGAGGATTTCCAGCGTTTCCACCAGCACCTCGATTGCTCCCGTCTGAAGCTTAGCATTGACGTTGCCTTCAATACGATGCGCAACCTTCCCCCGGATGGCCAGCACATATTCGCCCCGGATGCGATCGGACTCCTGATGCGCGTCCTCGTTGATCTCCAGCTTGAAGACCACCTGCGTGAGACCCGTGTAGTCCCGCAGGTCTACGAAAATCACGCCGCCGTGGTCCCGGCGAGTCTGACACCAGCCTGCCAGCACCACCTCCGTGCCCACGTCCGAGACGCGCAAATCTCCACAATAATGTGATCGAATCCACTCCATTTTACGTTGTGCTTCTGTTAAGAGGTAAATTGAAGCAGTCTAGCAGTTTTTGCGGGGGTCGGCATTGCAAAACTGTTGCTGTCGAGAGTAGGCTTAATGTGGGCAAACAGGTGAAGCAATGCCTCAAGAAGGGTAGCACCGGGTGGCGCACCGGCGCATCCGTCCTGCAAAGATCGCTCATCAGGGGCGTGAGCACGGGTACGCCGCCCCGTGCTACCAGATCGCATTTCACCTGTTCCCCGACATGAGCCTATTTTGGAGAGGAGCGGTTGGCGTGTCGGATGGCGTCCCAAACGACCACCCCAATCCGGTAAAAAAGATCAAGGCTCCTATGCTCTCTGAACGGTCTTGCCCAAGGCTTCGACCTGTCGGCGCTCCTGCTCGTTCGCCGGGGTCACCAGCAAGTCGAGCAGCAGGCCCAGCGTGCCCACGGCCATGTGAACCTTGCTGCCGTTTTTGCGCTTGTAGCCATCGTAGCCGGCGCGACCCCCGCTCTCCGGGGTGGATTGCAGGGTGCGCCCGTCAAGAACCGCCGCCGAAGGCTGCGCGTTCCTGCCCCCAGCCACTCGCAGCAGTTCCCGCAGGCCGTGGACCATTGCCTCGAACACCTTGGCCTTGAGCCAGCGCCGCGACTGCTGATACACCGTGTGCCAGGGCGGCAGGTCGTTGGGCATCATACGCCACTGG
>LWDU01043778.1_pt1 | contig 25297 bp, 20 predicted proteins | sample 727161 | NCBI WGS metagenome assembly LWDU01 (sample SAMN04566230, study PRJNA314399) | hydrothermal vent metagenome | isolation source: deep sea hydrothermal plume seawater | place: Mexico: Gulf of California, Guaymas Basin | collected 2004-07-11
CCGTCACAGCGATGCTCTCAATCTTAATGTCGATCTCCGGAATGATCGGAGCAGGCGTCGACGCAAAGTCCGACTCGAAGGTCGGAATGACAAGTGTCGAACCGTCGCCCACGCCGTCGGGGAACGCAGGAGTCACAGGGAAGGAGACCGCAAAGTTGGCCTCATCAGTGACCGATCCCTGGGTGACATTTCCAGACACGACCATCAGCATATGAGCATTAGTCGACGTCGTGAGTGCCAGCGGATCGGAAACGAAGCCGGTGGCAGCAGTGTACGTGCCGACCTGGTTGAGTCGACGCACGTTGAGCACCGAGCCGCCCTGAATCTTGCCGGCATTGACGGCCGCATCACCAGAACCGGACAGAACTCTAACGGCCGGCATGGTCGCCGATGTCAGGGTCGGGAGTGCGCCCTGTGTAAAGAGACCCCACTCCTTAGCCTGCGTGAGGTCGCCGTGCGCCAGTGTGGTGCGCGCCGAATTGATTGAGGTACCAGACGTGCCTAGGCGAAGCAGGAAGAACTGGAATGCAGAGCCGCCCGGATTGTTGAGAGCGCCCGGATTGGTGCCCGCCTCAATGAGGTTGGTGAGCTGTGGGTCGAACTGCAGGAGCCGACCGTCGGTGCCAGTGGCAAAGCACTGCGATCCGGCTGTCAGCGTGGACTGCGCGGTGCCGCCCGTGTTGAATGCACCGGCAACAAAATCAGTTGCAGGCACGGTCCATCCGGTCATCTCGTCCTGTGCACGCGAATAGCCGGAGCCGGCCAGATTGTACTGACCGCCGACGGCGAGCGAACCGGACTGAATGCCCTTGCCCGTGGGCAGGTTATAAATAGACTGTCCCTTGAGATAGGATGCACCCTGAGTAGCCACACCGGTGGTTTCGTTGGAATCGCCACCGACGTCCGTGCCGTACGTGTAATCCAGATAGAAGAGCAGCCCGGAGGGCAGGCTCATCGGCTGGATGGACACAAGCTCGTTGGCCACGAGGCCGCCGAAGACGCGTCGGACCAACGGGAATGCGATGTTGGTGAAGCCGCGGAGGTCACCGCTAGCAACACCCGAGCCGCCGCCGGTCGAGATGGAATTCTGCTCGCGCAGTAGCTGGGCTGCCTGGTTCTCCAGGAGCGCCGCCATGTTCTCGCGGTGTGTGCCTTCGAGGCCCCGCAGGAGCCCCGTGCGGGCCCACTTCTGAGTCAGTCTGGCGTTCGAAGAGCCTAAATGGCGCTGTCGGATGCCCTCAGTCAATTGGTCAAGTGTGAATCTCTTACTCATTTTTGTTTCCCCTTGGGTGTTAGATTTGTTGGTTATTTTCCGTTCTTATCAGGAAGGCCTGCAAGAACTGCCCAACGATCCACGCTTCCAGCACCCTCTGTTATCGGCTGGGCCGAACGTGCTGATTTTGAGGCTGATCCGAGCGTCCTGCGAACACGGCTCTCCGAGAGGTTACCCCTCTTGTTGAGCGATGCCGTCAGGCTCTTGTACAGCAACTTTGCTTCCCTCAGCGTCTTGGCGTTGTCAAGCGCCTCAACAATGACACGCTGCTGCTTGGGCGTGACATTTCTGTTCTGCATGAGCTTGTTCACGTAAAGAAGTTTTGCGTTGAACAGGTTCATCTCATCAAGCTGCCCTCGGAGGGAACCCACTGCCTTGCGGTAGTCGTGCAGCTTGCCGTTAAGAGCTCGATTCGACCGGCTCTCATTGACTCTTCGGCCACGGGACGGTCGACGTCGCGCGCGGCTCTCATTAACTCTTCGTCCGCGCGCGGGTCTGCGCCGCCGCGGGGCTCTTCGATTTCGACGGGACTCGACAAAGGCAGCGCCACCCACTTTGGGGGTCGGAACCCCGGGGTCGCCCAACTCATCGGCGAGTGCATTGATGAGATCGTCTTCATTGACTTCAAGAACGTCGTCGAAAACAACCTCACCACCGTGTGCCAGGGCAGGATCGGCTGCCGCGGCGCGGCCCTCTTCCTGCTCTCTAAGCCGCTTCATACGCCGGAGCTCACGACGGAGCATGCCCTCATCGATGTCGATGACCTCTTCTTCTTCCTCAGGAGCTCCAAAGTCGATATCGACCTCTTCTTCCTCTTCGACGTCGACTTCAACGTCGAACGGTGCTTCAATCTCGAACTCAAGACTGAGATCGCCCAACAGGTCCTCGACCTCCTCGGCCTCGTCCTCATCTTCTGGTTCCAACGTCAAAACAGCATCAAGCTCTTCGAGCTCTTCTGGTTCGCCTTCGGCCTCAAATAATCGATCGAATAACCCTCGATTGCGTCGCTTCGCCATTTTTCGAATCTCCCTAAGTACTAAATCGGCCCTCTTGTTAAGGCCGCGTGCATTCGTCTCTACTTCAGTAAGTATTGCATGCTTCCGTAAAGTCACTGCCTCGCTCAACATTTTTCTGTAACAATTACTCGCCATTGTGCGTTGGCGACGGTTCATCTTCGAAAAGCTGCGTCGTTTTAGCATATTTTCAAATCGGCGGGCCTCTCGCATCAGCCTAGCCATCCTCTTGACCACCTGCCCGGCGCCAATGACGTTGGGCTTCCGCAGAAGCTTGGCAAGGGCCCGGGCTCCCTCAGTGCTGAGCATCAACTCCTCTTCGTCAGGAAAATCTTCAAAATCTTCCTCACCATCCAAATCGAGGACAATCTCAAACTCGTCCGGACGCCCAATAGCCACCGTGTCTGGGCCGACATCAACTTCGACGCCCGCGCCGGCGGAAACATTAATAGTAGATGTAGTCGCTGACGCAGTTGTCTCTATTGCAGCATCTATAGTATCCGTGTCAGCAACGAGCATGGAATCCAGATCTAAGACGTCTGCATCAAAATCGCTGATCTCCTCAGGCGCATCAAAATCGATTTCATCGTCAGCGAATTCTTCTGCCGCCAGCAGGGAATCTGCGGCCTCGATGTCCTCAATCGTCTCTTCGGCTTGCTCCCCCAAGAGTTGGGCCTCAATGAGCCGACGTATCTGGGGGGTTACAGCGTCAACAATCTTGTTTTTGGCATTCTGCTCTGCCATCTCTCTAAGCTGCTTCGCTTCTGCAATAGCTTCTTGATATAAATTTATGGCCATGTGTTTTCTCCGGAAAACTCAAACATTAAATATGGCATGATAGTAAAACATTCTCCACGAATCTAAATATTCGTCATGCAGCCAAATTACTGGATGCATTTTTTTCTTCTCTGTGTATAAGTGCAATGACATCCCTCAGCCTTCGCAATGTGCGCTCTTCGGAGTCCGGAATGTCTTCCAGGTTATCAATCGGATGACCCAGTTCGTCTGCTGCAACAACTGACAGGGGCGGCGCCGAGGCATAACCCTGGTTGGATCCTGTAGCAACACCNTTTATAGCCATGGCCTCGCCCAAAGGCTGATTGCCGCTGACGCGTGCAAATGGGTCTGTGCTGGCGCCGGCATAGTAGGGATCTAGGGCATGATAGCCCTGGTTGATCTTGGCGACAAAGGCGTCCAGCTCCAAGGGGTCTAATTCATCTTCAGGCAAATCTGAGTAGGGATCTGGCTCTCGATAGGGAAAGCGGCTGTCGCCCACCTGGTCGATGGGGGGCTTCGGCACGTCGTATACGGGTTCAAGAATCCCGTAGCCCAGCCCCTTTCGAGCATCATAGCGAGGTCGATAATTGGGCGTCTTAGAATTGAGGCTGCCCGCAGAAAAATTCATGACTGGTTTGCCAATTAATCTATAGTGGAATGGCCCAATTCATAACGTCCCAGCCGGCTAGCTGCAATCTTCCGAGAGGACACTGCAGGATCACGCGATTCAGCGGTCGCATCGACCCCGGAGCCCCACTGCGGATTCGCAACTGTGCCGAAGTCCTCGGGGGGAGCCGGCAGGGTGCGGGCATCCATGGATCCAACTACGCCTGGTTCTGAGCCGTCCGCTGGCGAAGACGGATTGGGCACCCATGCGCTGGCTGGTTTGCCCTCAGCGCCGACTTCGACACCGGCATATGTGGGCACCAATTGTCCCTCGGGCCCTGTGAAGTCACGATTGAAGTTTACGATCATGAACCCCTTGCCATCCGTCGGCTCGCCATCCAGAGCCAGCCTCTGGAACGTTTCACGAATTGGAGCGTCCAATGTGCCGTCATCATGCAAAGCAGGAGAGTTGTTATATATTGGACTAGACCCAAAGGCTGCCTTAAGTCTGGCTGAACTCGACGTCCCCAGCTCGAGCACTTTGAGCTCGCCGGTCTCAGCAGGATTTGTTGTTGTTAGTCTCAGTGACATGATAGTTCTTACCCCTTAAATCTTGCGCAACAGACGGCGTTTAATACGCTTCTTGGCACTATTGACCTTCTTGAGGGTCCTGAACAGCTTCCTCTCTTGAATCTTGAGGACCTTGAGATGGTCGATGTCCTTCTCTAAAGTGTCAGCAAATTTATCTGCGTCCACTTCGTCTGCAGACACCTTCTCAACGTCTTCAATGCCGGCTGCAATGGGGTCCGAAGTCTCTCTTATTCTGCGGCGCTCGGACAAGACTAAGCGCCGGAGCATCTGGGGGGTCAACTTGCGGACTTTTTTTGATCTTCTCATTTGATTGCTCCTCTGTTGCGATCATGAATCAACTATACATATTCTGCCGGCAGAGAATCTTAAGATTTAGATGCTAAGATTTTTTTCCATCTGAAAATGCTATGGCAGCCCAATTGGCACTGGCCTCCCCAAAAATCTCCATCGGGTCGGCGCCGGCAACTACCTGAGCCGCCGGGTCGCCGGCCGCGGCGACCTGTTGAAAGTGAGACGGCACGCGAGACTCCGCCTGCAGCTGGTTCTGCAGAGTGGTCTCAGCCGTGTCCTCAAATATGGAAGACATCAGCGGATCAGCCGTCAGCTGCTTGACCACGCCGGCAGTTTTGCTGCCAAAAGAGACCAAGTCCGGAGCGACCCTTCTAGTCGGCGGCTCTGGCAGTCTTCTGGACTTAGTCTTGCGACGTGGGCGGACCGCCTCGACCAGGGATGCACTCATGTCGGCTGAATCGCTAGCCAGTCCTTCCGCCAAAATCTCTAAGAGACACTCCTTAACGATAGATTTGAGCTGTCCCCGTAGTAATTTTGCCATTATCCCAATCCTGATGAGCCCGTTGCAAACAGAGGTGCCTGTATCTGCACGGGGACGACATTCCCCGCGGCGTTGCGACGGTTGACTGTTGTAGCCTGAGTGTAAGTCGAGCCGGTCAGGACGGGAAACTGTGATCGGTGCACCGTAGTCAGGCCGGCAATAACAGAAACATCAGAGACGCCGCCCTGGCCCACGAAGAACAGGTCCGTGCAGCGGAGCTCGAGGCGCACTGTGTGATTTGGGCGCGCTGGAGGAGTGGCTGCCCCGTCTTGGGCCTGCAAGACAAAATAGTTCTGTCCGATAAATCCCGCATTTGCATCTGTTCCTGCGGGCCCCCCTTGAGACGCCTCCCCGATCCCGCGCACACCGTTTGCAGTGAATCCGACTCTCAGGTCATTGCTAGCATGAATGTTGGTGATCTGCACCCACCGGGTCACAAAGGGAAACTCGACCCGGTACGGAGTGACTGCTGCAGCAAGAAGAATCTGCGCTGCCGTCGCATTGGACGCCTGGACGACTGCGGGACACCGGCCGGCAGCCACCGATGAGGCGCCGGGGTCCACTGAGGCTGTCACATACGGCACGCCTGAGAGCTGATACTCCGGCACGTTGTTGGGGCTGGATTTTGTCCAATTTAAGGGCATCGCTTATTTCTCCCAATCTAAGATATCATTAAAGATCCTATCGATCCTGTCCGTCTTAGTAAAGTATCGTTGGAGGTCACATTCCCTCACTTCCACTCCCTCACGCATCATGAAGGCACCGGGCGTCGAGGGCTCAGAGACAAAGTCCCAACAGATCAACTGAAAATCGTCCTGGACCACCTGGTAGTCGCCGTCCTTCCTTGTGGAGCCGACACCCCTGGAGGATATGCCCAGGGTCACGCCGGACTCGACCAGGCTCTGCAGGATCTTACCGGCCGGGGTGTCCAGCAGTTCGACGGAGCCGTAACATATGTCTCCATTCATGTAGGCCTCCCGAACAATGTGTGACACGTTCTTGAGCTCAACAACCGAGCTGTCTGGATGATCGCACTCGCCCAGGGCCCTGTTCTCTTGAATAAACTTCTGATAATTCCTGACTTCACGATCGAGGATGGCCCGTGGATATATTCGACCATTCTGGTTCAGAGTCTCGGCCTTCTGCAGAGCTCCTTTGAGAATTATTTTTCCACCGTTGTGATCCCGGGACTCCTTGATCACCTCGCTATCATATTCGAACGCTGTCCAATCTGTAAGGAGCGTCAGATTACTCATTTTTCTTCCCTCTTAGCTCCTGTCCCAATTTTGAAAGCAGTAAAAATTTTGCTAGCGAGTCATCGTCCACGGTGCTAGTATTGAACGACCTTATCTTATCAATGACGGGAGCCATCTTTTCATTGAGCACGCGGTTCTCACAGAGCCGAGCATATTTTTGCAGGGAGGCCAGCGTCTTGTTTTTAACGCCGTCCAAATAGGAGATGAATTCGCTGTCGTCTTTTGCGACCTCACTAAGGGCATACCTCCGAATGATCTCTCCCTGATCCTCGTTTAAGACTGCGCCATACTTTCCGTTGAACTTTTCTGTCATTATCTTAACCGTCAGGACATTAACATCCGGATCGCGCTGTTCTGCCAGCCCTCGAGGCTCGTGGTCGGCCATCAGCCATTCCACCGTGCTGTTTTCGTATTGACTCAACCGGCGGATGTCAACCTCATCATCAGGACGGCGCCAGCAGTTCATCATCTGTTGGATGGTTGCATAGGATCGATAATCTCTCACGCGTTGATGATAAAATTTTGGATCCGTCAATTTATAGTTGATCTCCTTGATCAATGCACTCTTTTCAGCACGCAGCCTGATTGGATCGTGATCCCTGGCGGCCTTCTTGGCTTCGTCCAAGATCCTGCATGCCAGAGACTCGGAACTGACCTTGGTCTTTACCAGCGCGTTAAAGACGCGAAACTCCCTGTAGAGCTGAGTGCCGGGCTTGAAGTGCTTTTTTAATATTGAAACTGTTCTCTCGGCCGTCTGTTGATCCTTGTCAACCAGGGCGGAAGATATCTTCCGCAGCAGCTGCTCATATAGAATCCCAACGTTCCTTTTCTTATTGTGAGATTTAGACATCGCTAACTAAGTTTCCTTCTTCGTCAATTTGAATGTCAAACTCTTCATCAGAGTCGGAGTTTGTGCCAGACTCGTTTAGAGTTGTCCTGTCTTTATTACTTATCTTGCCGGCAAGCTTATTCAGCGTAGATTGTATTTCGTGCGTCATCCTCGTACGCTTTGTCAACTGACGATCTAGATATTGGTCGGTGTCAATGCTGCGGGGCAGGAAGTTCTCCTTAAAGGGGTTGATTATAAAATCATTATCGTACGGCTTGTTGAGTGTGTCCTGGCCTCTTGCTGCTTTCCCAACAGATGCCATAGACATGAGGTTGGGCATGTGTGTCCCAGCTGGGCCGGCAGTTACTCTCCTGGACTTCTTTATTGGCTCATTAAAAATATTGCGTATCTGCTTCTGTGCCTTAGCCGGCGCATCCTCATCGTTGATGGAAAGTTTTGTGAATTCCTCTTCCTCATCATCGTCTTCCTCTGGAGGGGTGCCGTCTCCCTCTGTTGCCACTAAGAGGTGGTTCGATTTCTTATCGCCGGCGAATAGTCCGGCCTCCTCTCCACCCAAATCTCCCATCTCTTCTCCGCCGCCGAATAGATCCTCGCCTCCCCCGGCCGGGGCCGCGGCGCCCGGAGTTTCAGGCGATACAGTTGCCTCGACCTCAAGATCGATCTTCTTATCCTCAATGCGGCCCTCTCTGATCTCGGCAATGTCCTCGTCCCGCAGGCCTAAGACGTTCTTTTGGATCCATCTTTTATCAACCACCCCCTCGGGGGCATTTGCAGCAATCTCAAACTTAGTGCGAATGAGTTCCAATTTCTGCTGCTGAGCAATGGAGGATGGATTCGACAGCTTGAGATCAAAATCGATCAGATCCTCCCCCTCGTATCCGTGGGAGAAGAGGTGAATCATTGCTGCCTTATTCAACTCCGAAAGGACGACCTTCTGGATACGCTGTATGCTCCTGGAAAATCGAATGTCCTCCTGGGCCAACGTCGCCTTGGAACCAACGTCCTCATCATAGCCCAGATAGGCCCGGGGAATCTTCAAGGCAGCAAACAACTTCTTCTGAATATACTCAACATCCTCAATGGCAGCCGTGTTCTGGCCACCGGCCAAGGTGTCTATTTTTGTCCCGGACTCCCCACCCCGGACGGGCAAAAAATAATCTTCATCAACACTGAGAGGATTGTATCTCAAATCGACTTTTCCTGTGTTTTTATCGACGACTTGATTCCTCTTCAGGCTGGTCTGTGCAGCTTCAAGATAGTTGGGCACGTCCTCTGGTGGGACATTTCCGACGTCGATGTAAAACACTCTTCTCTCTGGCGCCCGAATAACCCGATAGACCAACATAGCATCCTCGATGAGGATCAGCTGTCTCCATATGCGACGCGATGATTCTAAAACTGAGGAGCCATACGGCAAGAAGGCGTCATTGCCCAGGAGTCTGAAGTGGGTGACCTGCCAGTTCTCGAGCACCTGATTGCCCTGTGTGATCCACCTAAAACGCACGGCAGAGGGATCTTCCGGATCGAAGCCCTCCTCGCGCTCTACTTCGGCAATCGGAATCGGATAGGCGTTGATAATGCCATACTCGGGCGAGACATCGTTGAAGAGAAAAAAGTCGCCGTATTTACACAGGTTACGAACCCACATGACTAGATTAAACTCAACGTTGAGCGTGTCATAGAACAGTGTCTCCAGGAGCTCCTGAATTTTCCTGTTTTCAGAATAAATATGGAGACAACGCCCCTTGTCGTCGGTGGCGACGGTCTCCTCAGCATATATGTCCAGAGCGCTAGCGATCTCCGGAGTCGCTTCCATCTCAGCAAAGTCGCTGTAGCGACTCATGCGATCATACTGCCCATAAGCGCTTAGCGTAGAATTATAGACGTCATTATGGGCACGCCTAAAAATTTCTAGGGCGGATGAGGCGCCCGGGCCAGAAAAGTTCCGAACCTTCCTCTTTATGGTCGGACCGGATCTGAACAGCTGCGTCAGTCTCTGAAATAAATTTTTATTCTTCTCTGCCATCTCAATGGACCAATTAAACGGGATTCACCAGAATAAATACTATTTCGGGTCCCCTTGCTGTTAATAAATATCTACCCATACAACCAAGACATATCGCCATAAATAGTGTTCCTCGACGCGGAGACTTCCGGAAGGCTGCCTAACAGCCGCGGTCGAAATGGATTTATTGCAATATCATCCCAATCGTTCATGATGCTCTGATCCTTGGTTATGCCATTAACAGCAAAAGCCTCCAGCATAACCTTGTTAAGATCCACTGCTCCCTTATTGTAGAAGACGGATGTGTCATACAACCATACACCAATAGCCAAAGCCATAACCAAATCATCATTCTTGTTTTTCATGGCCTGTGCCTTACTACCTTTCCAGATAAAAGTCTTCAGCTCTTCGTATAATCGACTGGAATAGAGTTTCACTTGTTTATTTCGTATAACTTCCTCGAGCTTTGTGATGATCTGGCCCCGAGATTTGGCTGATGTTGTGAAGCCTATTTTGTGTATGTTGTTATTACCTGAGTACATAGCAGAATATCTGTCCCTCTCATTTTTATAATAGAGGTTGGGATACTTGAGCTCAACTAGCTTCATTATAACGGCATAGCCGTACGTATTGTTTTCTGGACACACAACTGCTTTATTGTACCTCAGACCTGCCTCACTCAAAAGGATTGCAAATTGGTCCGGAGGAATCTTCCCTCTATACTCCGCAACCACCTCCGATTCCTCTGTGTCTATTACATGGAACGTTGAATAGTCGGCGCTGTCGCCCCTCGAGACGTCAGCAGAAATTATGTACTTCCTTTCGCTCAGGGCATACTTCCACACCCAAACGTTGTTTCTGGGGCCCCATCTCTCCAGTGGATTCTTGAGTGAAAGTCTGACGTAGTCCAGGTCTGCGGCGGTGAGAAAGGTATCGCCGCTGGCTGCAAAATCGCACATCAACTCCTGAGCTATTTGCTTCATGGACATGTTTCTAGTTTCATTTTCTAGCCAGGCCTCATCCCGATCGGGGTGTGCATCCCACAACAGGCGAATAGGATTAAACTCATTCTCTCCGGAAATAGCCCTCATATAAATGTCATAATACTTTCCGCCCACCCCGTTAGGCGTGGACAGTACAATGGCGCGACCGCCGGTCGACAGAGTGGAGTACAATCCCATCCACAGCTCATCAAAATTTCGGACAAATGCGGCCTCATCAACGATAAGAAGGGACAATGCTTCCGAACGACCAGCATCATCGGAAGTTGGAATGGCCTTAATTGTGGAGCCGTTGCTGAACTCGAGCGACTGTCTATTGTTTGCAGTGATCTCCGGCAGCAGCAACCACTTTGGGAGACCCCTGAGGGCCACCTTAACCTTCTTGATAAAGTTCATTGCGACGCTCAGCTTAGTTGCAATGACGAGAACGTTCTTGTCCTTATAGAATATCGCTAACCATGCTGCATATGCTGCCGTGAGCGTCGACAGACCGAGCTGCCTAGACTTGAGAATTATATTCATTCGATGATCATTAAACTGCTTGACACACTCGTCCTGGAATGGATAAGTGTCAAACGCTAGCGTTCCCCGGGTGGGATGCTGAATTTTAACGTACCGATTAAAGAAATAGACGGGATCCTTGCCGCATTTAACTATCTCCTGTATCTGGCGCTTCTTGTTTGTGGGTGCCATTAATTTTCGACTTCAAACTCAACGACTCGACGATAGTAGGCAACTTTTCGGGGCGTGATCGAAGTGGCTTGAACGAGCTCGACACTGTCCCTATTCAGCACTTCTCGTAGTTTAAGCGTGCTGGCCGTCAGTTCACGAAATTGCTTCTTGACTTCCTTCACTTTGTCGTTTAATATTTGGTGCGACTCCTCCTCGAGGGCTCTCATCTGTTGGCTGAGGGCCCTCTCTGAAGCAAAGTGTACTATAGTAGAATACCTGAGCACCAATCGATTGTCTTGGAGGCTGTGGGTAATATTTCTCCCACCACTTCGTCCCCAAGTATTATCTAGACTCTGGCCGAGCGCGTTCACCTGCTGAAATGTTAACATGAGACATCTCCATCTGTAACATTAATTATCGTGCTGCATCCTAATCTACTTGGTATATAGGGCTCTGGAACCTTTTAATGAGCTGCAGCTCCACGGCATCTGAGGAGGGCCGGCCACCCTCATTCCAGTCACACTGGTTGGGCTCGGCCCATATCATTGCGCACTCACTGCAGCATGTGTAGATGCGATAAGAGTTTGTATCTCTCTGATCTCGCAACAAATATTTGCAAATTGGACATTCTAACGGAGTCCGATCTGTCACCTCTGTCGGCTTAATCAGCCAATAGCCCAACTCTGTCTTAGAAATCAGACGATTAGAATCCAGTGATTTCCAATTTCTACTCTGGACTTTCAAAGCGGACATGGTCCTTCAGCAACTCGTCTATTCCCTTGATTATGTTTGCAAGCGTAATTGCCACGTCACGCTCCTTAATCATAGCTGACGGCTCGCGGCGTCCAGCCAGTGAATTATGCGCTGAAATAACATAACTCCTGAGATCTACTAGTCCCTTTACGTCTTCATTAGTCATTAGAACTCCTTTTAATAATCATGCCACCAAGCTCAGCAGTTGTAAAATGGAACTCGCCTTCTAAAACAGGATCCATCTATTTAAATATTACCTTGGCATCCTTGCCATCACTGGTTATATCAAGAACGTTGTCGACCGAATCCTTGATCGCATCGACGTGTGATATCACAAGAATGTTTTTGAACCACTTCCTGAGGGAGTTGAGGAGCCGATTGCATGCCTCCACGTTCATCTCATCAAGAGCACCAAACCCCTCATCAATGATCAGGAGATTTGCTTTTGGCAATGATGAAATATTTATCAGAGCAACACGAATGGCCAGGCTAGCCATCATTTTCTCCATCCCGCTAGCACATTCAATAATGCGCCGTGAGTCACCATAGTTGATGTACACGTCCATAGTGTTGGAAGACGTGCTGGCCGTCAGCTCCACGGTAAAACCAACCACTCCCTGCAATATCTTAGATATTTCCTCATTGATCAGCGGAAGTTGATACGTGATAATCTGCAGGGGTATACCCTTCTTAGAAACGGCATTCATGAACAAGTCATATATTCGCCACTGGGCCAACAGGTTCTTGTATTTATCTTTCTCCTCGCGAAGTTTTATAATATCACTGGTCAGGAGGCCGATGTCCTCCGACAGCGACTGCCTTTCGACATCAACCCTATTAATAGTTTCATTCAGCTCGTTCAGCTCTTTCTTGAGGGTGTTGATCTCCGAACTGACATCATCGCCGGCTAGCCTCAAACGCATATCAACCAATTCTGACTCGGCGCCCTGGATATATTTTTCCATCGACTCCTGTTTGGTAGTGTACTCGTGAATCTGGAGACTCAATTCTGACCTCTGCAAACGCGCGTCGTTTTCCTGCTTAAGAATACTGTCATATTTTTCAAGGTTTTCCTGCAGGTTTTCTGCCCTGAGAGCTTTGAGTGCATTTCGAACAATGCGCAATTGAGCAGTGAGTTCCTCTATCTTGACAGACTGGGCTCCAATCAACTTCTTGTTTCGATGAGAATCCTTAATAAATTTGCATGTGGGATACTGATCTCCACAGGGGACGTCCTCGAGTTTCTTGATCGATTTTTTTTGCTGTTTTAAAAGCGTCCTTTCACGCTCCTGTGCATGCTGTAAGCCTTCAGACGTCCGAGTCAGATCAAGCTGGGACTCATAGCGCTCCTTCAGCTCTGTATGCGGAAATTGGCCCCGTATTAAGGAGATCTTTTCAATTTTATCTCCAACTTGATTAAATCTGTCCGTGCAGCTCTCCAGCTTGTCTGACGCGTCTTTCAACTGTTCCCGTCCCTCGTCAATCCTCTGCTGGTGCTGATCTAGATCGGCTTTTGTTACCAGGTCCCTGTCCTTATGAGTCGCAAAAGCAATCCGATAATGCTGCTGTTTTTTTCTTAGGGCCAGCAAGTTAGCTTCGGCATCGGCGCGCCTCTTGATCTTGGTTCTCTTCTGGCTGAATTTTTCCTGAATTTTTGATTCCCATTCGGTATCCGGTGATCCCTTTAGCGCCACTTTTGTCCCCATGGAGTCTTCTTTGGCGTGCGTCTCCATCTGTTCGAACACACCCAGGTCCAGAAAGTTGGCCAATATCTCTTTTCGCTTGGTTGCACGGTGCTTGATAAAGTTGTTCATCTCGCCCTGACTGGCCAGAGAGGTCATTAAAAAATCATCAGCAGTTCCGACCATACCGCGAAGCACTTTCTCAGTCGACCGACGCTGCTCCTCTGATAAGTCCTTTAAGATCTCGCCATTCGAATCAATCCTGTACAGGTTGAGGTGGGTGCTAGCATGCAGCATCCCTCTCCTGGTCTGGTGCTTGACGGACTGCCTCTCAGCCCGATAGTTCTGTCCCTTGATATTAAAATCAATGGTGGTTGCACAATGGCCCTTTCTGGTATTGATAACGTGAAGATTTTTTATTGGGCCCCTGTCAGTAGTATTGAAAAGTCCGTACATCAGCGCGCCCGGAATAGAGGATTTTCCAACCCTATTTTTACCAAAGAGCCCAGTAATGCCAGTCATCTTAGAAAAATTGATAACGTTCCCTCGGCCATAAGCAAATATATTGTCAAAGGCCAGACGCTTAATTGACCACTTAATATTTCTGGCAGAGGCTTCCTCGCTGCGCGCTATTTTGGTCATATAATTGATGATTAATTTGTCTAATTCCTCCCACTCGACATCTTTTATGTCCGAATTAGAATAGTACTCCCTCATGAGCCGCATATGCGTCTTCACATCGCGCAAATCTTCGCTGGCAAAGGAGCTTTTAGAAGTCCTTATGATCCCAACATCGACGTCAAAGTCCTGCTTGAGAACGACCTCACTGGCAGACTTAAACTCTCTGAGAGCACGATAAAGTTGTTTGATCTCCGATTGTGGCACTGGATTGGGGATGCGAATCCGAAATCGCGATCCGTCCTTAAATTCCTCGGATGCATCCAGAGTTTTTTCGACGCTGCCGGCCCAGTCAACGGTGACAAATGGTTTGGAGTGGTAAACCTCGTAAAAGGTGCTGGTGAAGTTATTTTTGTCCTCTATGTCCCAAAATAGAAAACCCTTCCCCGAAGATTCGCCGTAGTTCTGTTGAATTGTAGATCCGCAATAGGCAAACCTTTCTTCTTCGTCCAAATACTGTTGTCGGTGAATGTCCCCCAGAAATGCAAATTCATAGTCCTCAAAAAAATCAGCAGCAATCTCGCCTTCTACATCCCAGTTTATATCAGTTTTGGATCCGTACACCGCTCCATGAAAGAGAGCAATGTTAACTTCGTCCGGCGCCGGTTTAACATTTGGCCAATTCTCCTCATCAAAACAAGAAAATACGGCCCAATTGAAGCCTGGAATTCCCGTCGGGTAGAGCCCGGACTTCTTATAGAGGTGGATCTTTTCCGCATTTGGATCGATGGCATTCACGATTGGGGTGATTGCATCCTGCCGATCCTTGTTGAGAATTAGACCGTCGTGATTTCCAAGTATGAGATGCACTGGCGCAACTTCAGCCAAGCTAATAAACCACCAGTGCAGAACATCAATCAGCTCTGGTGATATCCCCTGCGTCTTAGAGTGCACAATATCACCGCCAATATAAATGATGTCTGGGGATAAATCTCTTGCCTGTCTTATGAGGTCCTCAAATGATTCGCGGTACTCCTCGTGGCGACTCAGACCCCTGAAATGCACGTCTGCAATGTGTATACACTTAAATCCCATGGCCTATTCTTGGCCCCTCAAAAATGGGAGAACCCAATGTGTTCTTCTCATAAAGTCGAGCCACTATTAATTGAATTTATCATATGGTGAAGTCGATCGTCTGGAGTCCATGACCTTGCCGATGCTCGAGCAGTTGCAAAGTCAGACCGCGACATTTCACCGACATCAGAAAATTTTCCATGGTCCACCATTCTAACCTCCACATTATACTCAAACAATTTTTTTGCTATATTCTGCGCCTTGCCCTGAGCATCAGAATCCAGAGCCAAAGCCACCGGAGTGGAATGACGCACTATCTCAAAAAATAGAAGATAATTCTCGTTCAGATGGGACCCCAAAAGGCACGTGGAATTATCATTACACTTCACCATATCCATCGGCCCTTCCACCAGCGTCAGCTCCTCTGTCCAATCAATGTTTATCTCGTTGAATATGACGCTCTTTTTAGGCACTTTTGCGTTGAGATACTTTGCCATCGATCGATCATCTATGGCCCGAGCAACAAAGTAGTTCAAGTCGCCGCAGTAACTAAATGAGGGCATTATAAGCCGTCGACGAAAGCGTCCTTTCTTACATGTCCCCAACTTGAACCGCCAAAACTCTCTAGGGCCCAGGCCGCGGCTGCGCGCGTAGTCCAACACATCCCTCACGTCCGGGTCAGCGCCGTTCAAGGAAGTGGCCAAAAAAATAAAGCCATCGGGAATTTCTAGTGGCCGATCTTCCTCGTATGCAATAGATGATATGCCAAAAGGGGCTTTTCCTAGAAAGCGCTCAATATACTCGGCATAAAATTCGTGACGGTATCTCCTCAGGGTGTACGCCAGGTTTCTTCCCTTGAGCCCACAGACCCAACAATGGTGCATGTCATTGTCGAGCCTTATTATCAGCTTCTTTTTTCTTGAAGATTTACACTCTGAACTAGGGCACTTTACAGCGTAATTAATTCCATCGGCTCCCAAAACGCCAAGTCCGAAGGCCCTCATTAAAAATTCATTTTTTTCCTGTTTGGTGTGCATGAAACCTTCATAAAGTACCTAAGTGTCGCCCCTTTGTACAAGTAGCGCACCGGTCCTGGCCACGACGTAGGCATCAGCAATATCGTAGCACCCCGGGTCGTCTATACGCTGACCCTTTCTAGGCCCTGATTTTAACTGCTTAATCGGCCAATCAAAACCGTGTGCGCTCACCTGGCTGCGGACCCAGGCCAAAACCTGTTCTTTGGTGGAGATCCCGCACTTCTTCTGTTTTATGAGCTTAATGCCAAGTGTACGTCGAGCACTGTTAACATTAACGTGCTCTGGCTCTATAGAGAACACCTGATAGGACAGGAGGGACACGATGCCATTAAACCTGGCCAGCGTCGACAGGGTCCTGGCCGAGGAGAATCCGCGACGAAAAGATTGGAGATTCTCTTCTATAAAGATCCGCTCTATTTTGTTCCCAGCGCGAATGGACCTGAGCAGCTCTTCTACAGCCGTAGCCTTCTTATAAGACGACGGGAGCTTCTGCAGCAAAACAAACCCCTGATCTATTAAATGACCTTTTCGGTCGACCAAGGACCATCCCGTGCGAGAAGTTGACACATCTAAACCTAGAATCATCAGCACTCCATTAAAAATCGATCTTTACTTTAAACAAGAATTTATCTGTCGGCGTCTTGACTATGGGCTGTGCTAAATTAACACGCGCTATAACGTTGAGATTTTCATCATGAAAATTGAGCCCAGTTATGTATACAAATTCTGAGGCAATATTGTTGGCATAATCAGACGGCTTGAGTTTCTGATATGCAGGGTTAGAAGATGAATTTATTTTGCCGGCCGGACACGGTATTTGTACTTCCATAACATGAATATTCTGATTTCCACTCAGCTCGAGTTTAAATTTATTCTTACCGAACCTAGGAATCAGCGGTGTTAGAATAACGCATATGCCCTCTTCATATAGAACGTTGCCATGGGACGTCCAAATTGGATGGGGACCAATGGCATCTGCACGGTACATGGAACCTCTCCCATTGTCCCTGAGGGTGACCTCCACGATATCGCCAGATCCAGTAACCTTAGAGTCATTTATAGAAAATGAACCAGGTTCAATTTTATTACCGTAGTACAAATTTGGCACATTGAAAAAAGTCACCTCGTTAGATGAATCATCTCTGGTGTTCTGGTAAGCTGTAAAAACATTGCCAGGCTGTCTGCGCGTAGCAGCTTGGTCGACTGGAACTCCTTCTGGCATTCCGGACAGTGCATCGTTTATCTCAGTCCCATCTAGTCCCGGGAATAATGACGGAGCTGTGGTGCCCTGTGTGCCCACCAGGTTGACTATCATGTTTTCCAAACTAATCAACCCGAGGTTCAAAGAGCCAAAACCGTTAACAAATTTGCTCATTTCGCTGTCCGAACTGGGAACAAAGGCGAAGGTGCCCGAAAGAAGCAGGTCAAAATTAGGTCGGAAATAACCGTTATCATTTGGAAGTATGGTTAGATTTCTCTTGCGGATAGAGGCCGTTGCAAATAAGAGCTGGTCGGCTGTCAGCCTGCGGCCGGTGCCGACATCGTCATGTTGAGTTGTTGACGCTGTCAGATTATAGAGTCTGGGATATGTGCTCTCTGAGAATTCTCGTACAAAATTTTCGAGATTCAGCAGGTGTCCTCCACACCCAAAGGACATGGCAACATTAAATGGATCTTGCGTATTTGTATTTGCAGCCAAAAATGGTGACTGTAGCACGCTTCTGTTGTACGACTCTTTCACAAAAAATGGCGGAATGTAGAGCAGTAAATTATTACCAACCAAACCCGCACTGGTTTTTGAGGCCGCCTGCAGCTGCTTAATGGACCGATATCCCGAAAACATTTTAAGCTCGTGAACCTCACCAAAGAGTGGATGATCAAAAGCAAATGCAGGTGGATCGGTGGCAGGGAAACCGTTGGATTCATGTGTCCCGCCGGCTATGGGAAGGACATACCCATCCTGGCTAAGGCCCTCTGTTGATGCCGCCGATGCATTGAAAAATTGCTGGATTGCATTGAGGTTTGTAAAACTCCCAGCTGATTGCTCAGCTATGTTCGATCCTTCATAGAAATTTCCGACAAACAGCGCATCCGGATCGCCCTGAGGGTTGCCAAAAGTCTGGGGCATAATGGATGAGGATGGCACAACAAAAGATGCATCCACTACACCGTTGACCACGAAAGAGCCGGTGCCATCATTCACAGTGTTGGTGCCCCACCTGATGCCCACGTGATTCCATGCGTTGAACTGAAGCGAATTATCACTCGACAGGAAGATCAGATCGTGCTGATTGAATGGGTCCCCGGCCGTGCCTGGATTTGCATAGCCGCCGATGCTCGTTGCACCCACCTTGGTTAAATCGACGGCAGACGGCTTGATGTCTGCACTGTGGCTGAGCTGAAGCATCAACCTGAACTTATCCGGCGCGCCATCTATCCCGAAGCTGCTGCCGGAGACTAATGACACTGCATACGAAGATGACATGTGCAGGATAGTGCCGGCTCGATAATGCTGAGGTAGGCCGTCGCTGCCCGACTCGAGTATTTTTTTACTGTAACGGGGATTAACATAAAAATCGAATGTAAATGGACCTGGGGCCCAATATCTCCCATAGCCAGTCGTGGAGGCGCTAGCGGTCGAGGCCGGATAAATGAGGGCTGAGCCGGCTGTGGGCGTTTCCTCCAAGGAGCTGCTAAAAAAATTTAAGGTATTATAATTTGTGACCGACCAGTCCAGGGAAGGATGAGCTACGCGATACCAAGGAAACAGAGTGTTCCGCACAATGCTCTTCTTTAAAGTCCCGGAATTGAAGGTCAGTCCCGGCTCGAACCGACTTATCGAGACCTCACTAGACTTCCGCAGCGAAACAGAACTAGAGAAGACCTTCATCATATAAGTTTCAATTAAGCTTAAAGCCGGCCTCTGGGCCGGCTGATTGGCTTCCGGGCCTATAGAAGGACGTATGTAGTCCGCAGCGGCTATAGCTGCTTCAACCACATCCAAACGGTACTGCTCCAGACTGTCAGCGTCAAAGACCGTCTCAGTGAAAGAGGACAGCGACTGGGCTTCCTTTTCAACAGGTGAGACCTTACCAAAAACCTTGATGGATCCAGTTACCCCATCCGAGCTGGAAATAAAAGTTCTCCCTGGATGGGTCGTTACTGATAAATTTTCGATGAAATCAGGCGTTATCGGTATAAATGCCATTCGCACCTCCCGATCTTCTAAAAATCTAACCTGATTCGAATTGTTAGGTCCTTCTCGTCATTTTTCTCGACGGGCCTAGACAATTTTGCAACGGCTAGCAAGTTATCGTTCGCATCATACAATCCAACTGCAGTCGGAAAAGTGAACGATCGCTGAGTATCCTCCTCTCCGGCTTCAATTACGACAATTCGATCATCGGAATCAATATACGTTGGATTCGAAGAATAATTGAACTCATCGGCAGTCGATCGGATGAAGAACAAGGTTGAATTGATGTTGGTGACATTCTGGAACGTCATTGCAGTCAGAGAGCCCGACTGGAACCTGGTTGCAGCGAGCGTGTCTATAATATTGTCAATCGATGCCGAAACAAAGAAGTCTGGAACAAAGAGCGCATTCGGATTGCCCTGTCCATCTGGTCCACCAAGTAGAGTCTTTCCGGAAGCAACATCGTTGAAGGATGTAGCACCACTACCCATGCCGGTGGAGGACATGGCATCAATAACTCCGGAGACGGGCTGCAATGGGGCAAACACCTTTGCGGCATCGAGCACAACAATGCCCTGATCGTAGAACATCAGGCCCACCTCTGCACTAATGTCAGAAGAGTCGACAATATTGCCGACCTCGCCGCCAAATGTGACTCTCTTGTTTGCCGCGGCGCCGACGTCGGTGAAGATCTTCATGCTTCCCGTCGACGTTGTGTTTAAAGTAGTACCCAACAGCCCTCTTTCGTTTGTTGCTGTGGCATCAGTCCTGAAGCTGACTCCGCTCCCATCCGGTTGGGCTCCTGATTGATATGCCCGAATGGCAAAGGTCTCACGCTTAATTTTGTCGCGTGAGAATAGGCGCTTAACGTTCAAAAAGAGCGCCTCGTTTATGCGGTTGGTCGTAAGTGCAGAACCAAATGGTGCAAAGAAGCTGGACTGAGCGTTGCCAAGCAGCGTCTGGGCAAACTGCTTGTACACATCAATCTTCTCACGCATCATGAGACTAGTCGATGGAAACAATAATTTTCCAGCAGAATCTTCAGCTGTCTGGCAGTCCAGCACCGTGGACCCAGAATAGAAGAGGCCGACGGTCATATCAAACAACGGATTTGCAGTCTGTAGAGTAAAATCCTGATCGTATACTGTCTGAAACAGGGAGGATGTGACCCCGGGACCAATGCCGCCCGTCACGAATACTTGATACTTCCTTCGAGTCGCAGAGCCAGAAATATCCTCCTGAATTATATCTACCAACTGATTCAGGGATGACCTGCTAGTTTTTACGTCAGCTGCCGATATCTCTTTAAATGTAGCCATCTACCTCACCCCTACTTAGTTATTGTCACTTCAAATTCTTTAGTGGCGCCCGACTGAATTCCAGAGATAGACAAAACAGAGGAGATCGTATTTTTATCGTCCGAATTACCATACGTCAGAAACTGTGAGTCCGTTATTGCCTTCACCTGCATGGTCAGCGTCAGCCTCGAGCCGCCCGTGGCAGTTGTCTTAGAATCCCTGGTTACAACGTATGTTGCAATAGCATTTGAATCAATAAAATCAGGACTCAGGCCACTGACCTGCATGAATCGATTGGGAAGCTTTACTATGAATGCTTGGTCGCGGAGCTCGACATCAATAATATTCTCGTTCTGAATGGTCTGGGTCAACGTTAGGGTGCGCGAAGAGCCGGCACCCGTCCTGTTCATGCCCAGGCTGGTGCCTATAGAATTTAAGCCGTCACCCGTGAGAGAGAACCTGGGGAGCCTCACCAATGTTGGGTTTGAGACACTGATCAACTTGTGCTTGAGTGCCTGATTCTCATTTGTCTGTGCCTCGAAGATTGGAGTGTTCTTCTCAATCTTCTCCTTGCCGACGGTTCTCCCGTACTTTGGAATGATAGTGTAGTCAATCTCATCATCCCCGAGGGCAAATTTAATGACAGAAAAAGATCCATCATTCCTGGCTAAAAATGCGCGACCTGTGTCGGTCAACACAGCGTCAATTATAATGTTGTTTGTTGATTGATCGAGAAATCCCATATTTCACTCCAAATATAAGTATATTGTTTGAGCTCTAGTTCGTAAATAGGCCATTCATGGCTGGTTTGTTTATGTGCGTAAATCATCCAATTCTATGGTCAAAATTTTGCTCTTCTGTCGATCCACGTTTATGAACTGAAACTTATAAGATGCGCTATCATTTTTAGTCGCCAGCAGCTCTAGCGGCTCTCGCTCATCGTTTCTAATCGATAAGTATTCAGGATCGAAATATATTGTAGCAGTATAATGGTTACTGTCCTTCATCGAATCAACGGTCAGACCAGACTTGAGATAAAAATTGGGGTACGGCTTGGGCGCGCCGGATTGTGAGACAAGCTCCTTCACTAAAACGTTCTTAAACCGATCGAAGTTGACCCTAAACTGTATTGAATAATTTGAAGACATATCATGCGCATCGATACTACAGATGGCATAAATAAAGGACGCGTCTTTTGTAAACTCCTCGTCTACATAGAATGTCTTAGGATTGTCATTCGGAAGATAAACTACAGAACTCTCCTTCGGCGTCTCAGATCGAGTCTCGGGCACAGCGCTGTCATCAAAATCATACTCGGTGAGAAGAGTGAAGGGCTCGCTAACCGAAGACCTCCTAAAGACCTGGAATTTTTTGATGTCACGCTGGCTATTGGGAGGAAAAGCCCACAAAATAGTTAGTGCACGATTAGTATAATCCCAGATAAAATTGACGTCCACCGGTGAGGGCGGTGGAATATTCTCAGTGCAACGGACCACCATTGCTGGACTGGAACGTGACGTTACTAAACTAGCAGTCCAATAGTTGTCTGGGATCTCATCTCCGAGCGATGTTGCCGGAAGCTGCAGTATAGCGACACTCCGGAGCGAATATCGATACACCGACCCGTATAAGACGTTGGAATCAAATATGCTAGTCGTTGCTGGGTTCGTAATTACTAAGTTCTCTAGGAAAACGCTGCTGCCATCAGCAAACACTTCCTCCTTTGTAGCTATGTAACCTATAATTTTTGAAGCCGGCTCGAATGAAAGCTGAACATCGCCCAAACCTCGGACTCTGATTGGCACCAACTCCGCAGCATATTCATCCTCGTTGACGTCCATGGACCGCTCCACTGAACGCGCCTGACTCTGGATATTGCTGGATACATTTACCAACTGCGAGAAGACGCCAGAAAATGGAGAGGTTGGATTGCCGGCGGCAGTCTGGAGTACAGAAGATAAAAAGCGATCATCTATCTGGGAGTACAGTTTAATAGACTGCACTTGGGCCAAGTCGCTCAAGTTCAGCTCTGTGGATCCGGATTCATCTACGTAGGTGATATCCTGTCGGTCCGGGTCATCAATTAAATCCAGGATAATATCTCCTGATACGTTGTCCTCTGTCACTGAATTCAAGAAGTGCGCCTTGTCGGTATTGCTCCCATCGAGATCAGCCCTCATTGCAACAGACAGGTCCAAGTATGATGCAGCGCGATCGACCAGAGAGCTGTCCTGTAAATTTATGGCTGAGCTATTTCTAGTTGATATGTCCAACTCGGATTGAATTTTATCAAAATTATCCAATATCAGCGCACGGGCGGACGTAGGGTCCGTCTCCAAAATAAAAGACTGATTGTTGGCATCTGCACCCAGGTTAACACCGGTAAATTCAATTTGCACGTATCTAGGCGCCGTAACTGCCACGATGCGGGAGTCGTTGGTATCTAAAACTTCCTGGGGAGTCCCGGCTCGGAAGCCGCCCACGCTAGCACCCTCAATCATTTCATTGGGCTCAAAAAAGTTATACACAAACGTAGCTATGGGCTTTTGAGGCTCAGGCACGTCTATGAGCGTCGTCAGGATTGATGGACTTGAAACAGACATAATGTTTAATATCCGTGGTCGTAAGTCGTGGAGTTGCGGTTATTTCCGGCGTTCGGTGAGCCGGGATAGGTCTGATTATTGCTGTTGCTGTTACGACGGCGGTATGGAACGTTAGCGTCCCTGGCGGACTCACGCATGAGCTCCACATCTGCCTCGATGTCACCGATCATTATGAACCGGCGTGTCGAGTTGTCCGAGTGGTACCCGGCCTCAGTCGTCACAAAAAATTCTGAAGTGGTAACATAGTTCTCGCCTAGGTTTCGGGTCCTGAACCTCTTTTCACCGGGGTGTTCCGGCGCATCCTCCAGTATTCCCCTCTGGCTGAGGCCGCCGATCAGGGCAGACATCTCTGTGCTCGACATGTTTTCACTCATGGCGTCCCGATCAATGATAAAATCATCCGGGTCAACCGGTATCATAAAGATGCGCTCGAAGAGCTTCGGCGTCATAATTTGTCTCTTCATCTGCACCGGCCTAAATAAGTTCGAAGAACACAGGAGCCGAAAATTGTTTAGTTGTTCCATGGTAATGAGGGCCGGCTCCACTTCCTCAGTGCTGGTTTGGAAAGCCATTGGACCGGCATTGCTGGGGCTTGTTAGACTTGCGACATCATTTAAGGTAGCTACCCAGCGACCTGGTTCTTCCCCGAACGGCGCCTCTCTTATCAGCGACGCTATCGGCATTTCTCCCGTTGTTATCCAGGGAGCTATAGCATCATTTGCTTCGGCCAGAGAGAGTGTAGTGGCACCGTCCGGATCCACTCGGAGGCCACTGACGTCGTCGCTGATCGGCATTGTAAATTCATTTAAGCTCAAACCGAACATGGCATCATAGTAATGTTTCAGCACATAATCAACTAGATGGTTGTGCAACATAATGTTGACGTCATCTAGGTTCACAAAGTCCTGATATGGATTTTGATGCGCTAGCTCACTAGCTTTCAGCCTGATCGAAGATCCGTCTTCGAACATTTTAGTAACCATTGCGTGCCACAGCCCATCATGAGGAAGCCTGACATTAAAGGCTTGGTGCGATAAATCCATGTTAAAAAAATTAAACGAACTCGAATCCAAGAACAGTGTCGGATCAAACAAGAAGCTGATCGGCTTGAATCTAATGGCAGGATACTGGGGGTCCCTTTTATAGATATTTATCTTAAGCACATCCTTTCTGAAGCCGTTAACCTCCAAACGAGTCTGTTCCTCATAGTCCACCAGAATGGGCGGCGGATCATTGAGAGAGGCCATCATGTTGTGCGGGAGCCCAACAACGAGCGTCCGGACATTGGTGGCCTTGATTCCACCGAAACGCGGGGCTCTCAAGACGCTATTGACGACGCGACGCTCGCCTGTAGACGTCTGCAGCCTGGCAGCCGGCAAGTAGGACGGTGACTTCTCAACATCAGCTGTCATGGTGAGGGCATAGTGCCGGTACAACATCAGCTGCTGTGCGGACAACATTGACAGCATCGCGCGGCCCTCTCTGATCTTCGACAGGTCTCTAAGGATCTCCTGGTTATGAGATAGAATCATTCCCGTGTCCAGATCCTCGAACCTAAAGAAGTGCTTCACAGCATGCGCATCCTCCCTCAAAGAGGCGCCAAACTGCTCCAGGAGCCGGACGAGCTTCCTAATGACATCCATATTGTTGTTGCATGCAGAGAGTGCACCCCACAGCCTGACAAAGGCATCCGACCGTTCGGCGCTGGAGTGGCCGCGTATAGCGCTAGTTATTGCCTGTCTGGACTCCTGGTTAACTTCGTTCAGGCGTCGGATGCGCACTTCGACGCTACCATATGCTGGAGGCCAACTGGTGTAAGAAACCCAATACTGCTTGAATCCCGTGACGAGCTTGAAGAATATCTCAAATATGAGCCAGAGCTGTGAGCTTGAACTGAGGCCGTGGTATCGGGTCTTTCCAACGTTGGACCCAACAAACTTTGACGAAGATGGCTGGACGATCACCGGTGAGGCCTGACCGGGCTCGGCGCCGTCTGGATCGGAGGCGTTTAGCAGCTTGCTATATGCGTCGGACATGGCCTGAAATATATTGGGGTAGCTGAGAAGTTCCGTAAGGCCCAGCTTACGATCCACGTGAAGGTAGGCCATCAGCGGTCGGGATCGATCGCCGGCCATGTGTGTGACCTCCTCGCTGCCGGGG
>LWDU01031942.1_pt1 | contig 25287 bp, 14 predicted proteins | sample 727161 | NCBI WGS metagenome assembly LWDU01 (sample SAMN04566230, study PRJNA314399) | hydrothermal vent metagenome | isolation source: deep sea hydrothermal plume seawater | place: Mexico: Gulf of California, Guaymas Basin | collected 2004-07-11
TGTGATGGATTCTTTTTCCGAGACCAAGAGGTGTTGGTTATTGGAGGAGGAGATTCAGCAATGGAAGAGGCGCATTTCCTTACAAGATTTGCTTCAAAAGTTACTGTCGTTCACCGAAGAGATTACTTCCGCGCCTCACAAACAATGTACGACCGCGTAGTTAACCACCCGAAAATTGAGATCGCACTACACCGACAAGTCAAGCGCTGGTTATCCGACGATTCAGGACTATCAGGGGCAATTCTTGAAGACCCACGAGATGGTTCAGAGCACGAAATATCATGCACTGGCGCATTCATCGCAATAGGCCACAAACCCAACACCCCATTCCTTGAAGGCCAAGTTAAGACTGATGAGAGTGGTTACATCGTTCATTCTGAGCACACCATGACCTCAGTACCCGGAGTCTTTGCTGCAGGAGATGTAGTTGATACACGCTACCGTCAAGCAATCACTGCTGCCGGCATGGGATGCCAAGCGGCCATGGACACTGAAAAGTGGCTTGAAGAAAATTAGTGGCAAACCGAATAGGTGAGTAGCACCTCGCACATTCCGATGAGTGACCTGTCAGCAGATGAAAGAGGTCGCTACGCGCGCCATCTCATCCTTCCTGATGTTGGTATTGAAGGCCAGCAGAAATTGAAGGCTGCAAGCGTCTGTGTCATTGGTGCAGGTGGCTTAGGCTCACCTGCACTCCTCTATCTTGCAGCGGCTGGAATTGGTCGCATTGGAATCGTTGATGATGATTTGGTCGATTTGACCAACCTACAGCGCCAAATCATCCACTCAAACACAGCGATTGGAGAGGCAAAAGCTGAATCTGCTGCCCGCAGAATATCTGAACTCAATCCAGAAATCACTGTTGATATCCACAACTGTAGGCTCGGCATTGAAAATGCCCTTGAAATTCTTGCAAACTACGATGTCATCGTTGATGGAGTTGACAATATCCCAACCCGCTACATTATTTCTGACGCCTGTGAGATATTAGGGAAACCTTGGGTCTATGGAAGCATTTTCCGATTTGAAGGACAAACCTCTCTGTTCAACCACCTTGGGGGGCCCAATTATCGCGACCTATTTCCTGACCCACCACCACCTGAGGCTGTACCCTCTTGTGCTGAGGCTGGGGTCCTAGGAGTATTACCCGGCGTCATCGGGTCAATTCAAGCCACTGAGGCTCTGAAAGTGATTCTTGGAATCGGCGAAACATTGTCTGGGAGATTGCTCATTTATGATGCGAAAAACCTCGACTTCAAGACCCTGAAGATTGGTGATTTGCCAGACCGTGAACCAGTGACAAAACTGACTCTCTTGGATGCATATTGTGAAACAAAGCCAACGACCAATTCTGACTTCTCCTCTTCTGACACCCCAGGCGCGGGATTAGGCTCAATTCGCCCAGATGAATATGTTGAAAAATTGAATGAAGGATGGCACCCATATTTGCTAGATGTTCGAGGTGCCAATGAAGCAGAAATTGTCACTTTGCCGAACACCGATGCTAGAATTGACATCATGTCATTGATGGGAAGAATCCATGAGTTACCCAAAGACCGAGATATCGTAGTATATTGCCGAACTGGTGCGCGCTCTCTTACTGCAACTCACGCCATCAAAAATGCTGGGTTTTTACACGCCATTCTCAATCTCAGCGGAGGAATCCACGCTTGGTCAGACCTCTTGGATTCCACTATCCCGAAGTATTGAAGGCTGTAAGGTTGAAGGCATCCCGGCTGTACGCTCCTCTTGAATGGCATCTGTCATAGTGGCTGATGAGAACGAGGGGCGGCGTAATCTGCTTGCTGGTTCCATTGAGCGTGAGGGTTACGAAGTCACCCGAACTGCGACTCTTAGACAGTGTGAAGGCACTGCTTTGGCAACTATGCCAGATGTAGTATTGATGAACAGTGATTGGAAATCAGGAGATGCTGTTGATACCGCAAGTAAAATGACTTCAGATCCAGAATTTGACTTGAAGTGCCGTGTTGTAATTATGTCTGACGACTCTGGTCCTGATTATCTAATGTCAGCCGCACAAGCCGGAGTTGCCGAAGTATTAGCAAAACCTGTTGACATGAGTAAACTACTCACCCAACTGACAAAACACGCTAACAAGTTGTTTGTACCGCCGCCTGCAGATGTCAACAAAGGTAAACAAGGCGGCTATTTTGACATCCAAGTAACTGCAGGCGACCCATCTTGGAGCCTACCAATTCTTGAGCAACTACTCGGTGAAGATTCACTAGACGACGATTTCGTAAGTGAAATCATGGCCAAGGTCGAAGGCCAGCTTGATGGTTTTAAAGACCTTGATTCAGAAACCCTGAAAACTATTCTCAGAACTACTTTTGACGCACTAATTTTAGACGCTACTGAAGAGCATGGTGATGGTGAAGAAGCACAACGCATGAGCCGATTAGAGGAGGCTCTAGACCGGCAGGCCGAGCACATTGAAAATGTCTTAGAAGCGGCACTTGACCCTGTGTTAGACGAGCAACCAGAAAAAGTAGCAATACTAACTGAAGAAACTGGCCTAATCCCTACAGACCCAGACGCGCTCAACATGACTGTGCGCACTCTTGAGATAATCCATGAACTACTTTGGGAAATTGGAATACCAGGGAGATTATCAGACCCCACATTAGCACATCGGGTTGAAGATGCAGTGATTTTGACAAAAGACGCAAAGGAAGCACTTGAGGGCTTCCTGCCTGAAAATGAGGATTAACTTGCGAATGAATTGAAGGCTGACTTCACCTCGCAGTTGTTAGGAGGAATGAGTTGTGGGTAGACAAGATGGCTTACCACCGATTTGGGGTGCCGACTGGCAACCTAATTTTCACCTTGAGTTTTCTTCGCCACTTATAGTGGCGGATGCCCGCTCAATGATGATGGCTGAAGTCGCTCAACAACAGGATGGGCATCTGCGTGTTTTCGCCTTTATCTGGGATGAAATAACCACTGATATTGATAGTTGGGATGGCAACGAATTCCACGAATTTTCCACTCAATTATGTGAACGAATCAGTGGTAATCTAAGCCGCCGCTCTGAAGAAGACTTGACGGAATCAGTTTCGACAGATGAAATAATTCCGAGACGTAGTGGAGAACTACATCTTAAGCGGCGCACAAAACGATTTGTCATTGACTTGCATCTCGCACTTCGCAGAATCGCTCACCTACAATCAGTAACCGTTGAACAGCGGCTTGATTGGCAACGTTGGATGCAACGCACTAGAAATCTTGACAATCATCTCAAAGACCTATTTATGAATGGACTTGATACACCAGATGGTGGGAAATTTGGTGGTAAGGGTTTCCGCTCAACTTGGCAAGAAGCAGTGGTTGCTTGTGCCAGTGCATTGAATCGAGCAATCGACCAACCATCTGGCCAACGCCATGCCGGTGATATTGTGGCACCAATGATTCGCGATGTTGGCCTTGCTCTAGCCATGGGTCAAACTCCAGCAGAGGTTTTTGCTGCTCAAACCGGAAAATCACAATCCTTGATGAGTGGAGGCCATGACAATGCTGGTGGACGTGATTTGCATATTGGCAATTGGCAAATTGGGATTCTCCCACCAACCGCTCCCCTACCAATTGCCTCAGCCACTACTACAGGAATCGCCCTTGCGAGCCAGCGAATGGGACTCGACCGCTTCCAACTAGCACCAGTTGGTGAAGGCTGTTCAAGCAGTGGTGAGTTCTGGGAGGCACTCAATTTTGCTGGCGCTAGAGGATTACCAATAGCATACATGATTCAAAACAACCAAATTGCATTGGATACTTTTCCATCCGCTCAGAACAATGCTGAATTGTGGGCTGACAAAGGTAAGGCAGTTGGACTGCCGTCATGGACAATTGATGGTTCAGACCCAGCCGCGTTCTACGCTTCCACCGCCACCGCCCGTGAATTTGCACTAACAGGTGGCGGGCCAACTCTCATCCATGTTGAAACAATGCGTGGCTGTGGCCACGCACACCATCATGATGACCTATACCTAGGTGCAGAAAGTGGTAATCCCCCTGGATATGTAAACCGTGAATTGTTAGACTACTGGGGAGAGAAAGACCCACTCCCTAACCATCGCTCATTACTCAAGAAACTCGGAGTTGAGGGTGAAGAACTAGAGCGCATTGAACGGGAAGAGAAGTCCAATGTTGATGACGCACGTAACACCCTAGATGACATGCCATGGCCAGAAGGTGAAACTGTCACTACTGGAATAACCAGCTTCCACGACTCTGACAGCCACGCTGACCAACTCTCACGATTAACTGGGCGAGGAGATGAATCGCCCGAGAATAAAGTTACTTCAGGTGAAACCTATGTTGAGTTTTCTTCTGAAACCGGTTCATCTTCTTTCAGCCGAGCAATTCAACAAGGCATGGTAGCCATTGCTGAGCGTTGGGGTAGCCGAACCGTTTTCATGGGCGAAGACATGGAAGTTGCAGGCGCCTTTGGCATGAATTTGCCTTTGAAAGCCAAAGGCCATGGTGATTTATTGCTCGATATGCCTCTGTCAGAGGCGATTATCATTCATGCAGCCACCGGCGCTGCATTGGCTGGAATGCGGCCGGTGGCTGAAATCCAATTTGGTGGATTCGCAGCCTTAGCGATGAATCCGCTGATTAACAACGCCGCTCAACTACGATGGCGCTGGGGCGCAGATGTCCCACTCGTTGTTAGGATCCCTCTTGGTGGCAAAACTCGCTCCGGTCCATTCCATGCAAACATGATTGAGTCATGGTTCACCAATGACCCGGGATTAACAATTCTGTTCCCATCAACACCTCAAGACGCTTACGATATGCTAGTTGAAGCGGCAGCATTACCAGACCCTGTCATGTTCCTTGAGCACATTGGAATGTATGGGCTTAGAGGTGGGTTAACTGGTTGGGGCGACAACATCAATCAGATGTTAGACAAAGATAGTGTGCTTAAACACCTTGATTCTGGCTCCGGACAATACAAAATCGGTAAAGCCAACATCATACGAGGTGGTGAAAATGCAACTATCATCACTTATGGGGCAATGGTTCATGTCGCCCTTCAAGCAGCACAAATATTAGCTGCAGATGGAATTGAAATTGAAATTATTGACCTTCGAACAATCTTACCTTTTGATGCTACTACTTGCGTACAATCGGTCAAGAAAACCGGTCGTTTCATCGTGCTACAAGAAGCGCAATACACTGGCGGATTTGGTCACACGATTTCAAGCCGAATCCAAGAAGAAGCATTCTACCATCTTGAGGCTGCACCAATAGTAGTCGGAGCATTGGATACTCCTGTACCATTTTCACCGACCCTAGAAGACCACAACATCCCTGATGTTGACTTGGTGATTCAACACCTCCGAAATATCTGTTCAAACTAAGAAAAGTCAAGGCGATAGTGTATTGTGGTAATGGTGTTAGCGCAGGATGGGTTTGAGGTATGTCCGAGGATGAGAAGAGTGACCTTGAGCAGAACGCAGAGACGGTTCAAGGGGCTAGCCCTCGTAACCCTAAGATGAACAAAAAAGTGCGAGGGATTCTCTCACTTTTTATGTGGAACCACGTGCTGATAATCGCTTCACTGTTCCTCGCTATGATTGCTTTACAGACAATTACAGCAGGGGAACACACTATTCCAGGAATGGCTGTTAGTGGCTTCTTTCTCCTGCTTGCAATTGGGCTTCTAATCACTTCAGCAGACTTCTTCGTTGAAGGTGCAAAAGGATTAGCGCGGCGTGTTGGAATTACTGAAATTATTGTTGGGCTGACAATTGTATCCCTAGGGACTTCGCTACCAGAAATTTTGATTTCAACTCAGGCTGCATGGGAAGCACACCTGAACCCCTGTGTACAAGGTGTTACCGACTGTGCTACTGATTTTGCCCTTGGCAACATCTATGGTTCTGTTTTAGTACAAATTACATTGATTCTAGGAATCGTTGTGATTATCAAGCCAATGGAGGTAAAACCAGACTGGATCAAGCGAGATGGAACAATGATGTTTACTGCTGTCCTTCTGCTTTCAATGCTGATAATAATTGATGGTGATTTAAATCGTATCGAAGGCGCATTACTCTGTTTGCTATATGTGTTCTATATCACATATTTAGTCCAACATCGCGATAAAATACGTGCTGAAGAGTTTGAAATGATTGAAGACATTCGTACCGAAACTGGAATTGAGATGAATTGGACCGGTGCAGCATATTTAGTGATGCTAATTATCGGCCTTGGCCTAGCAATGTTTGCTTCATCAAGAGTTGTCACATCAGCGGCCAGTATTGCTGTGGAATTGGGAGTGCCGTCTGCAGTGGTGGGGACTACCTTGGCAGCAGTGGGTACTTCGGTCCCAGAACTAGCGGTTGCTATTTTGGCCGCACGAAAAAGCACCGGAGTCGCTGTTGGAACCCTAATTGGTTCAAACATCACCGACCCGCTTCTATCAGTTGGATTGGCCGCATTAGTAAACCCAATTACAGTTTACAACACTAGTCTATTCTACCAACTAATATTCCCCGCAACCCTGTTTTGCACAGCACTTGCATTGGTATTCATGTGGACGGATTTCAAATTTAACCGCCAAGAAGGTGGGATTTTAATTGGTTGCTATGCAGTTTTCATAATGTTACTTTACTACCTATCCTAGCGTAGACCCCTTGACGAATAAATGCCAATAGTAAAGGCAGAATGGCCTCTCCCATAACCATGGTCGAGTTCTCTCTGTCTGAAGAAGAAGAGATGTTACGTGACCTTGCTCATGAATTTGCAGAGACTGAACTGCGCCCAAACTCGGAGCACTGGGACAATAATCGCGAATACCCACGTGATGCAATACGCCTATGCCACGAAACCGGGCTAACAAATTTACACATCCCTGAAGCCTATGGTGGAATGGGGATGGGAGTAATGACAGAAGTGATTGTCCAGGAGGAACTTGCATGGGGTGACTCAGGATTTGCAACTGCAGCCTACGCCAATGGATTGACTGGCGCACCAATCATCACCGGTGCAACTGAGTCCCAAAAAGAAAAGTATCTTGGAATGTTGGTCAATGATGGTGCTCTTTGCTCTTATTGTGTTACTGAACCAGTAGCCGGAAGTGATGTCCAAGGAATCAATACAAATGCAGTATTGAATGGTGACCACTACGTACTTAACGGTACAAAAATGTTCATCACAGGTGCAAAATATGCAGACTGGTTTTTCGTTCTCGCATACACCGATAAGGAGGCTGGCTACAAAGGAATGTCCGGATTCATCGTTGAGTCAAATTGGGACGGAGTCAGTATTGGCAAGAAGGAAGATGTCATGGGGCAACGTTGCTCAGACACTCGCTCGGTGATATTCCAAAATGTGAAAGTGCCAGTGGAGAACCTCGTAGGTGGCAAAGAAGGAAATGGATGGTTCAATGCAATGAGTGCATTTGACCTCTCAAGACCCTGTGTGTCCGCACATGCGGTAGGAGTTGCTCGAGCCGCTTACGAACATGCACTCGCTTACTCTCAAGAAAGAGAGGCTTTTGGTAAACCAATTTTCAATCACCAAATGATTATGGCAAAACTCGCTGATATGAAAACCAGTATTGAGGCTGGGAGATTATTGGTATGGAAATCTGCTTGGCTCGCTGATAATGGTCAGCCAAATACTGAAGCGGCGGCTCATGCCAAGCGATTTTGCGCTGACATGGCAACTGAAATAACGATTGAAGCCGTACAAATTTTCGGTGGATATGGATATTCTGAGGAATATCCGGTTGCTAGATTGATGAGAGCCGCAAAGGTCTTCCAAATCTACGAAGGGGCGTCTGAGATACAGAGACTAATCATTGGTCGTGAAATCACTCGCTAATTAAACACGATTGAAATTATTGATTTCTAGGGTTAACACCATCAATAACTGCCTATTCGCAAAAATGTGGGTAGCACAAATGTACGAGTTGTATCCATTGCAGAATGGTTAGTTCTAGCAATTGTTGTACTAGCAACAATGACTCTAGGGGTGAAAGAAGAAACTGAAACCGTACCTGATCTTGAAATCTCAAATATCTCAGGCACCATGATTCTCACAACTAGAGCATCAATGGATGCTCTTGCATTAGGTGATTACGAACGCGGTGCTATAGCCACTATCAATATGGATTCAGTTCCAATAATCAGTGAAGGTTGTGTAAATTGTGTAAATAAGCCAACTGGCTTACAGATAAGTGGTAATGTGAACCTTACTGAACTGATTGATGATGCAGGTCGTTTAGGAAGAATAGAAGCAGAATTGGATTTCAAATATCTTCGAGAGGAACTAGATAATGGCATGATTGCAAGAGAGTGGCTATCCATAGACTGGAATGCCGGAGATATTTCAGAACATTGGGAGGTAGTGATTGCCCATAATCCACCAAAATGGGAGCCTGAAGGGAGATATGATGCTTCCTTCGTTACAGATGATGGGAACCAGCATAGTCGGACAGGACCTTGGATTATAATAGAAGAGTTGACGGAAAATGTTCAGAACACTCGTGGCTGCCTTCCAGATAGTTTCACCTGCAGTTCTTTGACTACACATGAAATAAATCTGACTTCAACATTCAAGCAAGCCACCATACCAGTCAGCATTCAACATCCCAATAATTGGGAGATTATTGAAGGGACACCTCTGACAAATAATTCTCCAACAGATATAGGGGGCATTCGAGAAATGATTGAGTTAGGTGGTGAAGTTAACGAGAGTAGCCCTTGGTGTATTTCGACTGAGGAAGAGATAATCGCCTCAAAATCTTGGGGGATTGCTGATTCGAGTGGCCCAATTATCTCTCCAATGGGTATCTGGTTTGAGGCTGTGGGGCTACCAAGTAGTTCATTCACACCCACCTCAGGAATATGGAATGAAGTCAATTTTCAAACTCAAGATTGTGGCTCATTAATGGATGATAATGGACACTTAAGATTTGGTATTTCGGTATCAAAATAGAAGGTTTTTTGAAGAAAACCTATGGATGATATAATAAAATCATGCATCCTCGCGAACGTGTATGAAGAGGACTAGTCTATTCATTGTAATTTTGATGGCATGCATGACATGTTCACCAACTATAGCACAGATACCTGCGCCAAATGACACCACTACCTTGAATGGAGTGACAACCACTTTGAGTATTGATGGTTATGTGACAACCAAAATTGCTAGTGTAGGTTCTGATGTAGAAATAATGGCGCTAACAAGAGGCCACACAATCTCTACTATTGTGACTGCTGACATAATCAGATATCCAAATATCGACCCTATTGACTTGATGACTTCATACAGTAGTAATGACCCAAGTTGGAGTTCACGATAACGATAGTAACACCATGACTTGGGAAGGGATATACAGCATTCCAAGCAACTCTGTTGGAGGTGTATATGGGGCTAGAGTGATTGCTGAAGATGGAAATTTAGTGGCAACTGATGACCCGACTCAATTACCTAAAGTATTGCGTAGTGAATTTGAGAAGGTCCTTCAAGCAATTGATGATGCATGGGACTCTGCAAATCCTTGCTTAGAAATCAAAGGTGAATTCGATTCTTTGGAGAACATTGTGGAAGCGAATGGAAATTGGTCCACATTCGTTACTGTAGCAACTGAAGGGCAGGGAATTGGTGGAAGCCAGCAATTATGGGATTCGATGATTAATGCTGGACACAATCAATACAATATGTCGGCCGGTGCTGACTTCCTGACCGCTTTGATGGAGTTCTTCGATTCTGATGATATAGGGGCTGGTATGTCATTTATCACAGGACTATTGCTTTATGCAGGGGAATTTCCAATCCCTAGAACATTCGATGATTTTGGAGATGCTGCAGATTATGCTAAAACCTTTGATGCAATAGAAAATTACACCAGATTTGAAGGGACTGGCGATTTTGAAGCTGCTTACAACGCACTAGTTGGCAGTAACGAATGGGTAGAACTGAAGCAGGCAATGGATGACCTTGCAAATAGTACCAAAGAGGCCGAAGCGATTCAAACTATTCTTCATAATTTCGCCCTACTTACTGTTTCGGGACATCCAGATGCAATTATTGATGCATTAGAAGTTTGGATTACACCATTAATCAACGGAGACCTTGGCAATATGACGCCAGTACAAGTTTTGCTTGTTCGCTGGTTTGAAATGGCTGAAAAACTAGGAGAAACAGATATTGTTGATACAGATGGAGACGATGTCCCAGACCAAATATTCTGGGAATACGAGAAACTACTGGAAACTAGTGAAGGTCAAGCATGGACTGCTAACATGGAAGCCGGTTCCTCTTCCTCTTATGTCAACGACGCTTTCGATAATTTCAACACCCTACCAGAAGATGTTCTCAACGATCTCGCTGATTCTTTCAGTGACCCCGTATGGAATGCAACTGGAAATGGATGGAAAACGCAACTTTTGGTGACAAACATTTGGAATGGGAATCTGGTGAAGAGGAAGAAGGGGAATCTTCAGAATCTGATTCTGTGGTTTTTGAAGAACTATATGATGTTAGAACTACTCTCTATAATTCACATATCCTTGATATTGGGGTCGGATTAAGATATTGGGGTCCTGATAATGAAAGTGACTACCCAAGTCAATATTACATGAATATGACCAATAATCACGGAGTTACAATAAACACAATTTTGGAACAAAGCAGTAATGACAGGTCAGAATACATAGGACGTTTGACTGCTGAAACCGTAGACGAAGCAATATGGACATTCACACAGCCTCTAGAAAATTTCAATGGAGATATGTCAAGAATGGAAGGTGCTAATCTCAAACTAGAAAACATGAGGCCTTCTATGTTAGAATCTATGACATACGAAAATACAGATGAAATTTTCATTGTCTCAGCATTAGGTGTAGTTGTTGAACAAGATGAAACAACTCTAGTTAGCGCACCTTATTCTTTGAGTGCCACTTCGTACAATTATACCGGTGCTGTAGAGAACGCTGAAGTTGATATTGCAATTCTGCGAATTTCACCTCAACTTGCTGAAGATGCTATTGCACAGTTTTCACCTGATGGAGATGTGGAAATTATCTCGGTGTTAGCCTCAGGGTCGGAGAATACCGAGTTCTCTGGGAATTATACTGGGAATGACCTCACAGGGGATGTTAGTGTGGCTATCAGCCCATACAGTGGCCATGATGACGACCGAGAATACCCACAAGCATCCAGTTTAGATGAGGATATCGAAGTTGCTGGCTCAGGTTTATCATGGGACGCTACTAACCAAATTTCAGCAGTGATAGTGGATTTGCGTGGTTTAGTGGATGTTACAACTTCTGGAACTACTGTGGACGGCCTTGAATTCGAAATTATGAAGCAAGTCCCACTTCCCGACACTTCCGGCTGTGCTAGAACCGAAGGGAATGCTCACAGCGGGAATCACGTTGACATCGGATGGCGTTATGAGCACTTTAGAAACGATGATGGTGATTTTGATAAACCAGAACTCAGCAATGTGGAAGTTGATTGGGGTGATGGAAATACCACCGAACGGGCGGCGGGATCTCAAGAACAAGATGCTTGGTGGGGCCATGACTATGAACTTCAAGACGGCGTGGAGGAATATACCATTGTCATCACTTACTCTGATGTTGATGGAAGAGAAGTTATCCATTCTCAAAACGTCACTGAAGACCAAGGATTCTGGCGTGATGGAGATGATGGAGAGGGATGGTTTGAAGGGCACTTCGAAAAGGGTGAATGCGAACTGATACGGACACAATCTGTGATGCCTAATGCTGTAATAATTGATGGATTTTTCACTGATGGGCCGATTGAAGTTATGGATGAACAAATCCTAACCACCAATCAAACTGGAGGAGTTAGCATGACTGTCACTCCAACCTTGCCTGGAGCTTATCTTAGCATTGTACAAACCAAAAATGTTGGAGCGAATGGAATCACATATACTGGCATGGGAATGAATTTCGTTATGGTCACAGAAGCATCTCTTGCTTTTGGTGGTTTGACTCAAGAAACAACTTTGTCTGGAGTACCGGTCTACTCGGTGCAAACCGGGGCTGGTGGTTTGACCACTATTTCTGTTACTCCATCAGGAGTGAGTGAGAACAATTACAATGTCAGCCTGATGGTTATGCCTATGGAAATGGGTGATGTATTCCAAAGCATTGATGAGGATGATTGGGGGGAAGAAGAAGAGCATACACTCGAATTCCAACAAGGCGATACAACACGCTCACAAGAAGTAAGAATCAAGGCACCTATCTCTATGATAGCGGCAATGATATTAGAAGAAGGAGAATTATTTCCAACCGCTATTAGTGTTGGTCTGATTCTTAACAACCCTGAAGAATTGAATATGACAGGGGCACTTGGACCCGGACAAGTCACAAATATCGCTCTTAGAAATGATACAGCCTCACGAATTCTAGCTATGGCTGCCCCACGCAGTGGTTTCGACCCAGCCACTCTAGACTTATCATCCATGACTGAACTGTTCTACAAGGAAGCAGTGAGAAAAGGAGTTGGATGGATTCCTGTTGAACAGGACTTGGAAAAAATTTGTGAAAAATTTGATGGTTGGAGTGAGGAACGCTGGGAAAATAGCACCCTCGTCAGCAATGTAAGATTATCTCTACAACAAGAAATGAAGTCCGAATATGTTCCCAAACAATCCCCATGGCCTAGTTATGACCCAACCAATGCAATACTCACCAACGATGAGGATGGTTCTCTAATCACTCCAATTTCAGATTGGACACTAGAAACCGATGGTCGCTACTACGCTAATTATGATCTAGAGGAAGGGATAACTTACCTCCTCAACTCCACTACAGATTATAGCGGAATGTTTGAATTTAAATTATCTTACGAAGAAGGTTGGCTAAATATAGAACTGAACAATGATGATAGAATGTGCTCAGGAGATAATGAAGAAATGTCTGACGATGAGATTTTCGACCTGTTTGATGAATTCTTAAGTGATTTCAGTTCTGTTGCATGGGGACAAGGATCAAGTGCAGATTTACGGCTTCCAATTCTTTCATCTCCCGGTGATGATTACACCGTATTAGCTATGGTTCAGGTAGGTGAAGGCGAGAATGCAACAATGGTATCAGCATGGGGTTCAGAAATCTCAGTACCAAATCCAGAACCACCTCAAATGGAGAACCTTACTCTCTCTTTCAGCCCTGCAAATCCACTGCCCAATGACATTGTGCAAGTTACTGCTACCGATGAAGGTGGTCAGCCTGTTGAGGGTTTATCTTTCACTGTTGTAAAAGACAACCAAACCCTAGTGGCTTTGATATCAAATGATTATGGGCAAGTAGAATTTGTAATTCCTGAAGGTATCATTATTGTAAAATACGGAGGAGGAAGCGATTACTACCCAGCAGAACTCACCATTAATGTCACTGATAATGGAACCACTATTCCTTCTGATAATGATGGAGATGGTGTCGATGACAGCGTGGATGAATGTGCAAACACACCCGCTGGCACTACAGTTGATGAATTGGGTTGCCCTATTGTAATTATACCACCTTCAGATACGGATGGAGATGGTGTCGATGACAGCGTGGATGAATGTCAAAACACACCGGATGGCACTACAGTTGATTCAGTTGGGTGTGAATTAACCACTCCGATTCTTGATGCAGATGGAGATGGTATTACTGACGTAATGGACACATGCCCAAACACACCACCTGGTACTACAGTTGATTTCATCGGTTGTGCAATCAGTGATGGGACAGATGAAACGGATAATAATACTGATAATACAGATAATACTGGCAGTGCCGGTTCAGGTGACCCTATCATAAGCACCACTATGGTCATGGCAATTATCGCCGGTCTGATATTAGCATCAATAGGTGTTGCCGCGTTGACTCTATTCAAGAGAGGGAAACGTGATAATCTGGACTACGAAGAAGATGTAATGTTTGATTCACCAGAACAACCGTCCCCGAGTATCAAAGGAGAAATGAGGGACGGGTATGAGGTCATAGAATATCCACAAGGCACCGATGCATGGTGGTGGCGAGATCCCGAGACTGGCCACTGGATGGAATGGACTTAAATCCAAATCTCATTTATTACCTAACTGAGGTAGCAATATGGTGGCAGTAAATTTTCGCCATGTGTTACTAGTAATCATGCTCGTTTGCTCAGGAATGCTACTTGTCTTTCCTGTAGAACCAACAATGAATACTAATGTACTATTTGAAGATCCAGTAAAAGAGCGAATAAAAAATGAGAGGGGAGGAATTGCACATTCATCAGAACTTATACTATTATTTCGGCATGATGATGGAAATGAATTAACGAATAATTTGAGCCGTGTCCAAAGTTTGATTCAACTTGAAATAGAGGCAATGGATGGTTCCAACTCAAGCACTTCTTTTGATTCTGAAGAGGTCAGATTAAATAGAATTGAATCGCCATTAATGAGATGGTCAGATGCTTTTGCTTCACGAAACCGCTCACTAGAAAATGCAACGAGGTGGGTTGATGTATTACAACCAACCATTGATGGTGGGTGGTGCGGAGAAGATGCTACTGATAAAGAGAAAACTGCTTTTGAAGCAAGTATGTTGATGTTGCCTCAAGACTCAAATTATGGTGTGGCGTGCCCTTCATTCTCTGGCGCATCTGTAAATCAACCCCCTGCTGCAAATGAATTATTGTGGTTAATTTGGTTGGAAAGCGATAACAAAGAGACTGATTGGGGAGAGTTGTCAATTTGGGCGGATAAAATCAGTGAAGAAACCGAATTTGAAGTGACCCCAGTTGGAATGAATATGTTATTCCAAAAATCAAAGGAAATGGCAGAAAATGATTTTCAAGTAATCCTCCCTATGACACTAATATTGCTATCGTTAATTCTTTTCTTTTGGATGAGGGATTTTCTTCTTACTGCCGTTACTCTTGGGGGAGTGGCATTGGTCATATGCTCTGAAATCGGATTTCTGTCATTAATAGGATTTGATTTTTCTATCATTGATGCGATTGCTATTCCTATTATTATGGGGGTAGCAGTTGATGGAGTATTTTGGTATTGTAAATCATCACGAAATAAAGAAGAGGTGCGAAATATGCTATTTATTGCTATGGTTACAACCATTGCGGCAGTATCATTAGCAATTTTTTCTCCTATTCTTGCGAATAGATCTATTGGCTTAGTGATGGCGATTGGTATATTTCTTGATTGGTTGGTAACTCGTTTTTTGCTAGAAGAATTTTATCTCAGTAGACGCTCTCCCAATAACTCAATCTCTTCTAAATCTACAAAAATCCACCCTTCACTTTCTTGGTGTTGGCCTGTATCACTCTTGATACTGGCATCTATCGCGGTAATTGCTCCTGCTGGGGTTGAAGTATTTGACATTCAACAACTCCTTCCAGAGGGTGATCCTGGATTTGAAGAAATGGATGAATTACAAACCAAGTATATGCTAGCAACAAGTACTACTGCTTGGATTGTTGTTGATGTTGAGGGCGACTCAACAGAGGATTATCAACTGGTTAGAGACCTTCAACAGCAATTAGGTCAACACCCGAGTGTCATATCGTTTGACACTGGTTTAATCGAGACTCCTATGGTCATGGGAATACCTAATGATGGTGGCACAGAAGTAACAATTGATCAAATAGTTGAGATGAGCTCTGGAACGATAATTCTTGACGATGCAAGACTACAACGCAATGGTGTTACAACTGGGATTTCAATTGCAGTATTAATTGATGTACAGAATGCAGAAGCTGGGTTAATCTTCACAGATGATGTTGCAAAACTAATGAATCAAATGGAAATTCAAGGTGATATTGGCGGCGAGTTACCAACAGGTGGAGGGCTTGCACGTTCCTTTGAAGAAAATAGGATGAATCAGATATTATTGGCTGGATTAGCAATTTTCGTAGCATCCATCTTTGTAACAAGAGCCCCCTCAAGAGCCGCGCGTATAGCAATTGGGACGATTGCAATAGGTTTGGCAGTCGATGGCTTGGCTAGCTTGTTCGGAGGACGAAGCATCAACACAGCTCCTACTGTGCTTTTGGGAATGGGATTTGCCGCCGATTATCTATCGCACGCTAGTGCTGAACATCTACCTACAAAAAATGATACGGCGGCTAGATGGGGCGCAGGAATTACTTCAATTTCAATCTTCTTTTTACTTGGATTTGCTACTTGGCCACTTGCAAAAGATTCGGGGCAATTATTGAGTATAAGTGTCTTAATGTCAATTATTTTAGCAACCTTCCTTTCCCTAACTCATATTTTGAAAATCGAACATAATGAAGAAGAGTGATTAATAAAATCAATCATATGTTATTTTTAATTTATTGACCGAACTTCCATAGTAGTTACCAATCAAGAACTAATAGTTACTGCGGGATTCAGAGACTTATCATTGGCCGTGGAATTACTCGCTGAATAATTGAGCGGACACGGGTTAATATCCTCAAGCAGGTAGCCAACCCTCATGCACGAAAGCATCAATGTCCTTGGCACCGAACTTGCACCTTGCTCAATGGACCCACTAACTGGATGGCATCGTGATGGTTGCTGTAATACCGACAAGACCGACCGTGGACTACACGTTGTTTGTTGTATATTAACCAAAGATTTTCTTGAGTTCGCTCGCACAAAGGGTAATGATTTGATTACTCCAGCCCCACAATTCAACTTCCCAGGACTTGTCCCCGGTGACAGGTGGTGTGTGTGTGCCCAAACATGGATGGATGCTGCAGAAGAGGGCGTAGCATGCCCAGTTAGTCTAGAAAGTACTCATGAAGAGGCATTGGCAATAATTCCTCTTGACCTGTTGGAAGCACATGGTGAATAACCCAAATCTTTTGGTAAACCACTAAGCGATTTTAGTCAAATCAAACAAAAATCAAAGTCTCTATCATAGACAAGCATGATAATTCATCACCACTCGCTAGCAACTACATGTCCGATTGGGATGTAGTGATAATTGGTTCTGGCGCTGGTGGCCTCAGCGCTGCTGTAGCCCTGTCAAACCTCGGCAAACGTGTACTGGTTCTTGAGCAACATTACCTTCCCGGTGGATGGACCCACTCATTCTCATTAGAAGGGCACAAGTTCAGCCCTGGAGTTCACTATATTGGCCAGATGCAGAAAGGTGGACCAGCAAGAAAATTGTTTGAAGGGTTAGGTGTTGGCGGAGACTTAGAATTCTGTGAACTAAATCCTGATGGCTATGATCACGTTGTGTTTGAAGATGAGACTTTTGACATACCTCGCGGGCGAGATAAGTTCATGGCTCGGCTCATCAAACGATTTCCTGAGGAAAGAAAAGGGATTGAAAAATACTTTAATTTGATGAAAAAGATGTATTATGGGCTAAATCGCGCAGGTGATATTAACGGACTGCTAGATGGTGCGAAATTGATTTTCAAAGCCCCCGTAGTGGTCTTCAAAGGGATGACGCCGGCCTCAAAAATAATTGATAAATATGTGAAGGACATCAAGTTGAAGGCGATATTAGAATCACGTTCTGGTGACCACGGTATCTCACCAGCTAGGGTTCCATTCGCACAACACGTTGCCATCGATGGCCATTATTGGGATGGTGGTTGGTATCCCAAAGGTGGTGGAGGAGCGATACCAAAGGCATTCATCTCCCGCTTGAAGAAAAATGGTGGTGAGATTCGTCTCAGAACCAAGGTTGAGAAAATAATCATTGAAGGGGATGGGAAAAACCGTCGTGCTGTCGGAGTTCTCCTAGAAAGTGGAGAAGAAATACGTACGCCAACAATCATCTCCAATGCAGACGCTTGGATTACTTACAATGGCCTTGTTGGTAAAACAAATCTATCAAAAAAGTTGGCAAAAAAAATTGCTGGTCTTGAACCATCAGTTAGTGCGTTGAGCCTTTATCTCGCTACTGACTTAGATATTGATTCCTTAGGACTTGATTCGGGGAATTATTGGATAATGAACAGCCCTGATGTTGATGCAACATATCGTTTCGCTGAGAAAGACGAACTAAAGGGTGAGGGAAAATTCCCCGGTGCATTTTTGACGGTTACTACGAAGAAAGACCCGAGTAAAATGAAAAATGGGATTCACACGATGGAGGCTTTCATTTTCGTATCCTACAAGCCGTTTGAGCAATGGAAAGATAGTCAAACTGATGAACGGCCAGAAGAATATACTGCATTCAAAAAACGTTTGACTGAGAGGATGTTTGACACCATTGAGGGTGTTGTACCAAATCTTCGTGAGCACCTAGTAATCTGTGAATTAGGAACCCCGCTAACCAATGTTCATTACGTTAATTCATATCGTGGAAACCTGTATGCAACTGCCAAATCAAAACAGCAACTAGGACTTGGTGCACTACCGATTAATACTGAAATTTCAGGGTTGTATCATTGTGGCCAATCTACCGCTGCACATGGAGTTCTAGGGGTGGTAATGACTGGGATAATGGCCGCTTCAAAAATTAGTGGGAAAAATGTTGAAGAATTACTTATTCATGGTGATGAAGGTGAAATTAAATTGCACCCCTAAGCCAAGATTGATTTTATTAATAATAAGAACGTAATTTGAATTTTTGGGAGTTAAAACACCTAATTAGGATTGAATCTATCCACCAAAACCCTATTTGGTGAGGTGGCAAATTCGCAACCATGCAGATAAGGGCCATACTGCTGTCAGTTCTGATGCTGGCGGCGATTCCAAATCTGATAGTTAACCCAGCAAATGCTGGACAAGTTACTAATTTTGGTATGACTGGTCAACCGTCCTCAGTTAACCTCACATTCTCCTCGGCTGGTTATGATATCAGCAGCAATTTTACTTTAGGTGCCAACGAAGTTGTTAGTTGGGCTGAATTAGATGTCAAGGGATTGCCAGATAACCTTGGCAACAGACCCAACACAATTTCCATTGATGTAGGGGATGATCAAGATTTGGAATGGGCCTTCGGAGGCCCAGGAAATGGATCATTTGGTCATTTGAATGAACTTTCAAATGGCCGGACCGGAGTTGGAGTTAATGTGTCAACGGGATATAACACAAGTTATTCTATACGCCTACCACTCAATGCAACAATTAATTCCGCAAGTGTCAACTTCTCAACCCTTAGTGAACTCACGCTCTCAGGCAACAATATGCGTGACGCCTACATCCACAATCCAAACCCGTCTTGGGGAAATGCAACCTACAAAGATTGTAATTATGGAAATGCAACAATAACTGTAGTTGGAAAAACCGAATGGTCAAACTGGCATATTTATCGCAGTTTATACTGGTTTGACCTAACCCAACTTCCTTCTGTCACAGTACTAGACGCAAATCTCTCGTATTGGGTTGATGATGTTTCTAACAATGCAAATACAGGACAACCAGTTACCGCCCAACACACGTACACTGTTCGACCACTTCTAAAGGACTGGATTGAAGGATTAGATTACAACATTCAGGTCACACAAGGACCTGGAGTCACATGGAATAAAGCAATTGACAATTTGACTGGAACTGATTACGCGTGGAGTTCTGCTGGTGCCTCAAGCACCCTTGACCGTGGTGCTACTGTTGCAAGTATTACTGAAAGTCCAGCCAACCTTGAGCAAACATGGATGGAATTCAATTCTCAAAGCCTAACCAACCTTGTTCAGAGCTGGGTAAATGGCAGTGTTACCAATCAAGGAATCCTTCTTCTCGGAGATGAAAACACCAACAAACCAGACGCATCAATGCTCAGAATCATGTCCCGTGATAATTCAACTCATGGACCAAAATTAGTAATCTTGTTTGAAGGAACTAATGATGTCACAGCTGGATTTGATGTTGGCAACGATAACAGTTGGGAGTGGAGTCATTCAGGAAATCTCAGCAATGCAACTACAATACCTGATTTTTCCTCAACTCTAAACTCATTATTAGCCAATTCAAGCGCAACTTTCACCGATAATTACGGCAACGAATTTGTTGACATCCCACTAAATGTCAGTGGCAATGCAACACTAATTCTAGATGATATTGACATCCATTATGATTGGCAACCAACCGTAACTATTTCCCCACATGGTGATTTCGTCAGTGAAATAAACCAGCATCTCTCAAATCTTACTCCAGACGCTACGGGAAATGTCAGCATCCCTATTAACGTCAGTTCTGGATCAGCAGGAATTGTGGAATTATCTAACTTAATGATTAGTACAGGAGACCGACCGCCTTCAATCGGAACAATCTCAATACCTACTGAAACACTTGTGCCAAACGGAGTTTCTCACCAATTTTCAGTGCGAGTTACCTCGTACCAAGGATTGACCAACTTGTCATGGGTAGCCCTCACACCACAACTGCAAAACGTGGTACTGCGACCCACTCTATTGTATTCACTCTCTAACTCTAGCGCCTGGGTGAATGACCCGGGAGGTTATGTTGAAAGTTTATCTGGACAATGGCAGTCACTTAACTCAGATACCGGACTTATACAATGGAATTTACAGGTTGATTGGGCTTGGCCACCTGAGAAAGATATTGTTTGGGAGGCTCAAGCAGGCACTGTTGATTCTAACCACACTGAACGGCTATCAACTGGTACCACAGACCATGAAAGAAGGATGGAAATAACTAGTTTCCATGTCTTTGATGAGACAAATCCAACTGATGGCAGCCCTGAAATTTTTGATAATGAATGGGTTGGTGGTGGAGATTTATTACGAATTTCAGGCGATGTTAGATTCCTCAATGAGTTGAGTTATCCATTACCACAAGATGTGCAAATTGAATTAATCAATATCACTGGAAATGGAACAGTTGATGGTACTGGCGCATTCTCAATCAACAGTCAAGCACCGAGTGAAAATCGCTATGGTGGATTTACCATTGAAGCAGATATCTCAGGACCACTTGATGCAACTCCGGATGGAACAAGTATTCTCACATTCAGATTAGATAATACAATGCCTGGAATGGTACTTAATGCCCCAATTCTTTCAAGAGTGATTCCTAGTAATAACCAACTGTTTAACATTTCAATTGCCGAATCGGTTGGTGCTAGCGGTATTGCTGAAGGAACTCTTCAACTACGTTGGTGGGTTGAATCCCTTCACGATAATAATGGAAATGGAATTCCAGAAGTAGAAGAATATCGGGCTAGACCACTACTCAGACAAGGCACTTCTGAGCATTTCCACGCAACTTACGAAGACCTGCAAAACGTACAGGGTGAACAAGTCTCACTCTTTGTTGAGGGGGGAGATAATGCAGGAAATTCACTAAATGGTGGAGATGCTGGATTTGACAATGACTTGCATCACTACATTTCATTGGTGCCCGAACCAACTACCTTGACATCTGCAACTCTTGAATTCCCGGCAGGGATAGTGATTGTACCATCCTACGAGGGTTGGTTTAACGTCACTTTGAACGATGTCAATGGTGGCGAAGATATTGAGAACATCGTTATTGACATGGGCCAAGGAATTGAGTTCACATGGCAACGAGGCGGGGCCATTACATCAAATAACGATGAAGTATTAGTTGAAGGTGCATTCTTTGAGAATAATGGAGATGTCGCATATCTAAATCTCTCATTCATGGTGACTTCACTTTTTAATCCGGCAGAGTCGCATGGTGAATTTTTGATTCACATAACTGACACATCAGGATTAAATTCAATTTCAACATTCCTTGATTGGGAATTTAATGCGGATATCATATTGGCAGATTTTGGAATTTTTATTAATGACGCTTCAAATATTCAACTTCAAGACGATGATTATTTGAAATTAGAAGAGAATTTACTAATTGTAGGGAGAGTACGTTACTCTGCAATTGACCTACCTCCACAAGCCGATTCGTTTCAGGTAAAAATTGAAGTGCCACTCGATTTACCTCTTGCAGTTAACACATTTCTTGATGGTACTTTTATTGGAGAGATGAACGCCCATGGTAGTGGAATATATCGCGTTTCTCTAGAAGTACTTGGAGGCAAAGGAATTGTTACACCAACTACTTCTTCCCTCAGATTACAGATTGATAATCAACCCCCTGTAATCGTTGGCTCAAAACCTAATTTCATACCAGCGAATTCGACCAATTTCTCCCTACAATTTGACATCCAAGAACAGGATTCTGGGATTCAACAAGGAGATATCCCTGTAACTTGTAAAGTCAGCAGAGGCTTCCAAACACTTGGTACAGAAATACACGGCATTGCACTCATACAAAGCGCTGGAGTGATATCCCGTCATATCGCAAATCTGACATCACCACCTCTACAAGAGGATGATTCACTTGACTGCTGGTTAACATTGGAAGATCTAGCTGGTAACCAATTGACTGGAGCAGGTTCATCACAAAACTGGCCTATCAGTTTCCCTGTTATAGAACTAAGACCAGACCTACACTCTAGTGATTTCACCTTATTTCCCGAAACACCAATCTATGGCAAAGAAACCTTGGTGAATATAACAATAGTCAACCTAGGGAATTACACTTATCAACCATTTTATGTTTCTCTAGAAACATTAATTCTGCACGAAGGGGGACTACAAAACTCGGAAATTGGTCTACAGGAAATAAGATTCTTAGAAGGTGAAACAACCACAATTATTTCGTTTAATTGGGTTCCTGAATGGGATGGCGAACTTGATTTAATTGTATCACTTGACACAACGAATTTGATTACCGAACGTAACGAAAGCAATACCCAAAATTGGACGGTTTATGTTGAAAAAACCTCAGCTGAGAAAGGATTCTTCATTTCTCAATCTATGCTTGCTATAGGTGGACTTAGTATCATAATTTTCTTCTCGGTAGCAATGTTCCTTGCTATGAGAGCAAAACGTGAAGAGGATACAGAAGGAGAATGGGAAGAGGTTACTTATGACGGCGCTCCTGACCAGCAAATGAAGGGAAAATATGAGGACGATGGCCACGAATATCTCCAATGGCCAACGGGAAGTGAAGATTGGTGGTATCGCAATAATTCCGATTCTGAATGGGCTCCTTGGGAAAAGGACTGAATTTATCTCCATAAGGATACTGAATAAATGATTCACTTTCAGTTATGCGACCGAACTCGTCAAGAACCTCCGCCGTGTGAATCGGTTTAGATGCAGCAATTCTACGCGGTTGTGCTAGCAGCAGGTGCCAGTGAGCGCCTAGGTCAACCAAAACCGATGATACCTATCAAATTAGGAAACCGTGAAATCCCACTTGTGAAGTGGGTAGTTGAGCGATTAGAACTAGGCGGAATCACACCAATCGTAGTCACCAATCAAAAATTACTGATTGATGTCACCTTTGCAATTCCGGGGCGAACTGTTGTCCTAAACCCTGCCCCCGAAAAAGGCAGGACTGGTTCAATCCAGTGTGGCCTTGCAACCATCATATCCAACATCAAGAGCAAGAGAGGAATGCGGGTGTTGATAGCACCTGTTGACAGACCTGGATTCTCAAATTCAACTCTTGAAATCCTACGTCATACTGAATTTAGTGCATGCCCTGCAAAGGATGGACGTGGCGGTCATCCGGTTCTTATTAACGGAGAAGATGTTGAGAAAATCATGTTGGCAAAACCAGAAACATCGCTTCGCGACCTGATTTCACCAATGAAAATCAACGTTACGGACAAATTTCTTCATCTAAATATTGACACACCTGACGATTTAGAGCAGTTACAACAAGCAGCAGATGAATTTTAACCTAATTTCTTGGCTCTATAGAGAACGAATTAACCAAAGGCGACGTCAAGGACCATCATCACCGAGAATCCAATCATTACACCCATGGTTGCAATATCCCCATTACCACCGCGATGGGCTTCCGGAATCAGTTCCTCAGCAACTACGAAGATCATTGCACCCGCTGCAAATGCAAGTGCATAGGGTAGGATTGGAGCCGCTGCAATAACCAACGCCGCACCCAAAACTGCAGCAATCGGCTCAACCGTAGCAGATAATTGCCCCCAAACAAAACTCTGCTTTCGCGATAAACCTTCGCGCCTGAGGGGCAAGGATACAGCCGCACCTTCAGGAAAATTTTGGATGCCAATACCAATCGCCAAAGCGACAGCGGCGCCAATCGTAGCACCCGGTAATCCTGAAGCGGCTGCACCAAAAGCAACACCTACTGCTAATCCCTCAGGTACATTGTGAAGAGTAATTGCGGAAACAAGCAACATACTACGATGCCACGAGGTTTTGACACCCTCTGTCTCTTCGGGTGGTGCACCTGGATGCAGATGGGGAAGAAACATATCGATAACTCTCATACTCACGCCACCTAACATGAATCCGACTAAAGCCGGAAACCAAATTGGTAAACTCTTGCCTTCAGACAATTCCAGAGCCGGTGCTAACAATGACCAGAAACTTGCAGCAATCATTACACCTCCTGCAAATCCTAACATTGCATCGAGAACCTTTCTATTAACCTCCTTGAAAAAATAGACTAAACCTGCTCCTAAGGCAGTCATAAACCAAGTGAAAAGCCCGGCAATTAGAGCCTGTTGAATCGGGCTAAATCCCTCCATGAATGTGATTAAGCCCATACAACCAAATATTCTGACTAGACATTGGTTGAAGAACATTCTCAATATTTTTACCTCTCCCAAATTCAAAGGGGAGGAACGCTTTCGCAAGTCTCGTGACCCACACCGTACTAGATTGGACTACCGCCCAACTGGCCAATGGTAGGCGCGTTGCAGTGGCTACTGTGCTCTCTTCAGGTGGTTCGGTTCCAAGGAAGCCTGGCGCACGACTCGCGCTCTCAGACCTTGGTGAACAGTGTGGTACTGTTGGCGGTGGTGGCCTAGAATTAACAACCAGCGAAAAACTCTCAACTTTACTTGAGGAAAAGAATGGTGAACAAGGAGGGTTTGTTGAAACTTTCCAACTTCAAAAAGAGGCAAAAGGTCATGCAGGAACACCACTCAACAGCCTTTGTGGAGGGCGAGTTACGCTCTCCTTTGAGGTGATTCAACCGATGCCCCACATCCTTCTTTGCGGCGGCGGTCATTGTGGCAAAGCAATTGCAGACGCATGTGAATTGCTTGACTGGAAATATTCAGTATTTGATGTTAGAAACAAATACACTGACCAAAAAATCTACCCTAATGCAGTAGGACTTCACAATTCATCAGCATCTAATTTCTTGACTGGAAAGGATTCTTCTGAGTTAGCAAAATATTCTGATATCTTGTTGCTTGGTCACGAATGGTCTGTTGATGAAGAATTATTGAAAGGCATGCTCTTAGCGCAACAAAACAACCCTGATGCTTGGAGAAGTAGAATTGGAGTGATTGGCTC
>LWDU01033281.1_pt1 | contig 25287 bp, 22 predicted proteins | sample 727161 | NCBI WGS metagenome assembly LWDU01 (sample SAMN04566230, study PRJNA314399) | hydrothermal vent metagenome | isolation source: deep sea hydrothermal plume seawater | place: Mexico: Gulf of California, Guaymas Basin | collected 2004-07-11
AATGCCAGGCGTCCGGCTAACGTAGGCCATTACTCGCCATCTGGCCCGACTGAGTTGAAGCGGTTTCATGTGCACATCGTAGGCGTCGTTTAGTTTCCGTCCTGCGTCGACCAGCAGGAATGCGAGTTCTCGTTTCCTGACTTGTATAGATGGATTTCTGTTCACAGCTAAAATTCGAATAGGTTGGTAGGTTTGCAGTTGGTGACGCGTCCTTTTTGACCAATTGGGTCATGAACGGTCATTTGTTCGAGCAGGTGTCTGTCTGAGGGGGTCAATGCTACGAACCTTGAACCATTATCCAGGCATCCGATTACCAGACCGCTCTGCGGGCTTCCACTGCGATCAAACATGACTGTATAGGTCTCGATGGTTGCCGCTCCCTGGGCATGGGGGTCGAACTTAGGGTGGTTCATTGCGGAAACGAGGTTTTTCAAAGTGGTAGGGTCCTGGGGCCTGAAGGGGCTCTCTGGCGGCATGGTGCTGTAAATGCCCAGCGCATGTTTTGTCAGGTACCAGCCATTGGCTGTAACCAGGCCTCTTTCACCTGGTGCAGACCTCAGGCGATCCATCATCGTCGCAATAGCGTGCATGCTGTAGTTGTTACCGGCACCGCCGAAGTAAGGTAAACCCCCGGTAACAGTGAGCAGTCGAGGATCATCTGGCGCCATTCCCAAGGCCTTACGGGTCACCTCCAGGACGGCTGAAAAACAGGAATACACATCAAAGTGGTTGATCTCATCAACAGTGGTTCCCGCCATCTCAAACACACTTGCTATACCTGCCTCCAATGCCGGGGAAGAATGAAAGTCAATGCGTTCGGAAACATGCCATATTTCACTTACGTCGCAGTGGCCATGCAGATAGACCCAGCGTGACTCGTCAATTCCCAGCTGGCGCGCTTTCACATCAGATGTCAAAAGCACTGACGCCGACTGGTTTACCTGCATGACGGCATTCATATATTTAGTATAGGGGAAACCAATGTAACGATTCACAGGCGTTGGCGTCGCGATTTCCTCGGCGCTGCGTTGAGTCGGAAACCAGGCGAACGGATTGTCTCGGGCAAGTTCCGTGAAGGCGGCGAACAGCTCGCCTATAGCAAGCTGATGTTCTTTGACGGAGATGCCCATGTTATGACGCAGGGCATTTTCAAACAGCGGATAAGTGACGATGGGAGCGACCATGCCATGGGCTCGTTCAACTTCGTTACTGCCTGTACGTTCGGGCCATAGCAGGTCAGGCTTTGGCCAGCTGCTCTCATCTTCTGTCCAGTTTAAGTTGAAGTCTGTTTTAGCAGCCTTCGCCTGGCTATCCAGCGCTTCAGCTCCAGATAACAGCACCATGGATCTGCGGCCTTCAGCAATGTCTTCGGCGAAGGTATTTACCAGGCTCTGAGGTGTATTGCCGCCGGTGCTGGTAATGAATTGTTCAGCGTGTATAGCCCCCAGTCGCCTGGCTAGTGCCGCTGGTGGGTTGGCAAAGAGTTTCGGGCCGACTGTGTTAACAACCACGAGAGTATCCAGATGCTTTAATTGATCTGGAAACAGTCCGGCATCTGTCGCCGCCAGGCCAGCGGTTTCCTGCATCATAGACAGAGGATTCAGGGCCTTTGATAGATCACTGGGGCGATCTATTAACTGTCCAGCACCCACCAGAACGGGTTGAATGGGTTTGCTCAATCTAGATTCACCTTATGTTAATGCCTTTATTGTAAATATATTTACTTTTACCATAAAAAGCGAGATAGTGAGAGAAATCATTTCCTTGAGCGGGGGTGGTCCATGACCGAACCACTGAAAACTAGCATCTGCGATCTGCTTAATATCGAATACCCAATTGTACTCGCTGGTATGGGCGGGGCTAGCACACCAGAGTTGGCTGCAGCGGTTTCCAATGCGGGTGGATTGGGTGTCCTGGGTGCCGCGGCGTGCGGGCCTAGCCGGCTCCGAGACTGGATCAGAAGAACCCGCGAGCTGACAGATAAACCCTTTGGTGTTGATACACTGCTGCCAGCTTCGGTGCGTAGACAGCAGCAGCTTAGTGTCACCGGAGCACCGCAGCGTGAATTTTCTCTCGATGATCACCGGGCATTTGCGCAATCATTCATGGAAGAGCATGGTCTTGAGTCAGAAGCTGAGCCCAAAAATTCCGAATCAGTTGAAGATGATAGCGATGGCCTGGTACTTTTCTCTGAACCTTTCTTCAGCGCGCAGATGGAAGTCATCGTAGAAGAAAGGGTTCCCGTTTATGCAGCGGGGCTGGGAAACCCCGGTCCCTGGATGGATCAATTAAAGGCCAATGGCACGAAGGTAATATGTGTGGTTGGTGCAGTACGTCATGCTCTTCAGGTTGCCAGTGTAGGTATTGATATTGTGGTTGCCCAGGGGCACGATGCTGGAGGCCATAATTCCCCTGTGGGGACCATGGCATTGATACCACAGGTAGTCGATGCTATGGGAGATTTACCGGTTCTTGCTGCGGGGGGCATTGCCGATGGTCGAGGCGTTGCCGCTGCGCTCATGCTAGGTGCCAAAGGCGTGTGGGTTGGTTCGGCATTCCTGGCATCAACTGAAGCTGGTATCCATAACTTTCAAAAACAGGCTCTGGTNNAGCCCTGGCCAGCAGAGGCACTGATTGAGGTGATATGGTATGAATGAAACCCTATTGATTGTTGAAAGGCCTGTCGAAGGTGTGGTTCAACTCACCCTCAACCGTCCGGACAGTAAGAACGCACTATCCAAGGCCTTACGTACGGCACTGGTCACTCAGCTGACAACCCTGGCAGAGGAATGCAGTAGAAACTGTTATTCTCACTGGTGCCGGAGAAGTGTTCTGTGCTGGCTTTGACCTCAAGGAATTATCCCAGGGAGACAGTAAAGCTATTTTCAATGATGCGGCGAATTACCATCGCGTGGTGCATCGCTTTCCTAAACCACTGATTGCTGCAGTTAACGGTCCGGCCGTTGCCGGCGGAATGGATTTAGCGTTAATGTGCGATATTCGCATGGGTACGGCTAAGGGCTCTTTTGGCCAGCCCCAGGTGCGATTCGGGATACCGGCGGCTTATGATCTTATAGCCAGTGTTTGTGATGAGGCTACTGCCCGTTACCTGTGTCTGACGGGTAATCTGATTGATTCGGATGCTGCGTTGGCACGATCCATCCTGTCCGAGTGCTTTTCTGACAGAACCCAAATGCTAAAGGAAGTGCTCAATTGCGCAGCCACAATTGCAAAATCCAAGATCGGGAAGTCATCCAAAGCTGGTTTTTTGGCTAGACAACCCCGACTTTTTGAATCTTAACAGAGGTCGTAATTCACAGATGAAAACTCGCGCCGCCATTGCCTTCTCCGCTGATGCCAGCTTTCAGATTCATGAAGTAGACCTGGCCGAGCCGGGCCCAGGCGAGGTGCGCGTCAAAATGCAAGCCTGTGGCATCTGCCGGAGTGATATCAGTGCGCTTGAAGGCAAGGAAACCATAGAGTTTCCGGTCGTTCTGGGTCATGAAGGTGCGGGCTTGATTGACGCTGTGGGCAAGGGTGTTACCGGCGTGAAGGCAGGTGACCCAGTGGTCTTATCCTGGACGCCGGCTTGTGGCCAGTGCTTAGGATGCCAGCGAGGTGAGCATCAGCTCTGTGAGCAGATCAATATGACAACGGGGAGTACTGGGCCGCTGTCGATGCGGGGACAGAGCCTGGATCGGTTCATGGGTCTGGGCGCTTTCAGCGAACATGTGGTGGTGCCAGAGGCAATGGCCGTCCCTGTTAACAGTAGTCTGGATCCAAGCCTTGCTTGTCTGATCGGTTGTGGGGTCACTACCGGTTTTGGCGCTGCAGTCAACACTGCAGCGATACGCTGGGGAGAAAGTGTCGTGGTATTTGGTTGCGGCGGCGTCGGCCTGGCAGCGATTCAGGGAGCACGAGTTGCCGGTGCCGCACGGATTATTGCCGTTGATCCAATCCAGGAACGGCGCCAGGCGGCGATCAGGGTCGGGGCGAGTGTCGCTCTCGATGCAGTTGGTGCCGTTAAGCAGATTCTTGCTGATACTCGCGGTGGTGTTGATGTTGCTATTGAATGCGTTGGCAAACCGTCGACCATGCTTGATGCATTTAATTGCCTGCGGGCGGGCGGGCGCAGTATTGTTGTTGGTTTACCTGCCTACACTGATAAAATTGAATTACCCGTGATCATGCTGTTACGGGAAAAATCCATCAAGGGGTCTATCTATGGCTCGGCTAAACCGCACGTCGATTTTCAGAAAATTGCCTCTCTTGGTGAAAATGGGCAATTCGATTTTGAACCTCTGGTAGATAAAACACGACATTTTTCCCAGATCAATGAAGGCTTCGCTGAGATGCGTGAAGGGAAACTGACTCGCGTGGTGTTGACTTTCTAAACAGCAGGTCAGGTTGCGTAAACCTTATAAGGACTGTTTTCGACCGAAAACTGGGTGTTATTGTGCAGTTATAGGGAAATCGAAGTAGCGTTCTGGATAGGGTTCTGGCTTAAAAGTGAAGTGCCACCACTCTTGATGGTAATTGCTGAAGCCATGCGTTTGCATAATGTCGACTAGATATTGTCGATTGCGAATGGCTTTGTTTCCTATTGAGTTATTTGCTGTGTGGCTCAATATATCAAAACAATCGTAGTCCGAACCAAAGTCCAACTGTCCCGCGTTCCGGGCTCGCTTGTAGTCCGACTGGCAATAGTCTGGACGTGTTGATGGCTCGACGCTGTCCAAGATAGTGGCTAATGGTGGTTTTATTTGTATCAGGGCGAGGTCGACGGTTGATCCTCGGCTGTGACCCGAGCGTTCCGCGATATACTCTGCAGAAAAGAGATCGTTTTTGGCGATCCTGGGATAAAAGTCCGCTTTCATGTCCTGGTTCGGCTGGCTAGCCCATTGGACAAAATCGTTAACAGCGTGTTGTGGCCGGTAACAGTCAAAGATGACAAGACCAAGGCCCGATTTGGCTAACATCCGATGTACGGTTGCCAGAGCATTGGCAGCAGGTTCCGTCAACCAGCAGGCAGCAGTTTTATAACCATGGACAGGACGGCCCATGAAATTATGTGAACTCGCATAGCGCATCTCCAGATGTATGGTTGGTTCCAGATTAAGGAGATTCACAAAATTATCGGGTCGGAGTTCACTGTTTGCAGCACTACAATAAATCAGCAGTGCGATGTGGATAAGCCAGGTAGGATGGCCACGATCAGGCATTAATTGATTTTGGCTGGACGTTTTATCATGGACCTTTTTAATCATTGTTTTAAGGATACAGGCCCAGTAGGAAAAATGCAGACAATTTCCCAGCTGCTGGCGGTATTGCGTGTATCTTCTACCTGATAAAGGTATAGCTGAAAGATGGTTGTCAGCGGCTTTTTCTGCTTTTCGGTATTGGAGCAAATTTACCGGGTCTGTTCTCAGCATTTGCCAGCATGGCTTCCTGAATTTCTTCTACTTTTACGTGCGATGCATTCCATATGGCAATATAGTCCAGTCCATCGGCGGTTGAGTGATCCCTGGCATAGTTGATCATTTTCTTACAACCATAGACTGCCAAGGGGGCTTTTGAAGCGATTTCTGCTGCGATTTCCATAACCGCTTTTAACATGGCATCCTGATCGGTGTAGACCTCGTTAATCAGGCCCATTTGTTTTGCCTCGGCTGCTGCCACGCGTCGCCCGGTATAGGCCATTTCCTTAACATAGCCTTCTGGTATGAGTTTCACCAGGCGAGGGAAAGTGCCTACATCAGCAGTCATGCCGATATTGGTTTCGAAGATGGTCAGAAATGCATCAGCTGTGGCATAACGTATGTCACAGGATGTCACCTGTATGGCCGCCAGTACAGGTATCCTGGCTTGTTCGATACAGTTAAATGATTCCTGCATATGCAGGACGTTGTTATAAAATGCTGAACCCGCCTGTATACGCCTGGTTTTATCATCCGCACCTGAAGCAGTCCTGGCATCACCCGCAAATGACGAAACATCGAGACCAGATGAAAAATGCGGGCCGGTTGATGAAATAACAATAACCCTTGCTCGGGCTTCCTGGTCAATATCCCTGATAATTTCGGGCAGTTCCTTCCAGAATTGCGGGTTCATGCTGTTCCGCTTTTCCGGTCTATTGAGTTGTACCCGTGCAATATTATCTTTGATAGATACTTCAAAACATTCGTACATCTTGCTTCCTTGCGTGGATTGTTAGAATAGAAACACGACCTGCTTAGGTTATCAGAGCTGAAACTCCAGCGCTGTAAACAGGGTAACGCCAGGCGAATTATAACCAAAAACTTCCTCGTAGTGTTCATCGAGCAGGTTGCTGATCTGCAGCTTAAATCGCAGCCTGGGCGATAGCGTACGACTCACATTTGCGCTCAAAAGCGAGAATTTATCCAGGACTACCCTTTGCTGATAAGGCGGGTAAGGTGGATAAAAGTCATCTTGCTGGGACCCGGTCATGCTATAACTCAGGCTTGTTTGCGTGCGTTGGCCTGTATAGCTGAGATGCACCGAACCGCTATGCCTGGGTCGCCTGACTTCCATAGCACCGGTTAACGCCTGAGAATCCAGGTAAGTATAACTGGCGCTTAACGCCAGAGACCCTGTCGGGGCCCAGAGCAGACTGAGTTCAATACCTTCTCGACTGGATCTGCCTTGTTCATTGATAGCCGAGAAGCTGTAGGTTGCCGGAATATAGGAAAACCCGTTGATTTCATTTTCCAGTTGATTGAAGAACAGATGCCCTTCGAGCGTCAGGCTGGCATCCTGAAAATGCTGGCGCAAGCCTATTTCATAGGATAGGGCATGCTCTGGCTTAAGGTCTGGATTACCTATGAAGGAGTCAAAGTATCCAAAACGCTCGGTAAAAGAAGGATTTTTGACCGCGCGGCCTGCTGCAAAGGAGATTTTAGTATCGCCTTCATTGAGAAATCCCGCCAGAGTAAATCGCCAGCTCAGGCTTGACTGAAAATCTGAGTTATTCTCTGATCTTGCACTGATGGAGAGACCGAATCGATTGCCGCTGTATAAGTACTCACTGGCGATCGCGCGGCTCAGTGTCGACAGGCGCTTGTTTGGGTTTCCAAAGAAGCTGATGGGCCCCTGTTGCTCGAAGGTTTCTCTTTCCGTCTCAATGATGCCTGTAATACTGTGACTTCTGATCCGAAAGGACAATTGATAATCTAAATGCTGACGCTGGCCGCGGGACAGGGTGTCGGCATCCGGGTGGGTGTAATTTGCATTGTCGCTGTCATTTAAGGCTAACCTTAAATGTTGAATCAGGTTATTGTTTGTATGGCTTAGCGTTACTCCAGCATAGTTCTGGATGCTTTCTGATCGGAACTCTGCGTCGATGGGTAAGCCAGTGGTCGCGTAGTCAATATCATCATATTCAGTTTCGCTACGAGTGCTACGTAAACTCGCTTTAACCTGATAGTTATCGGCGAATTGGCTCTGGAGCATGGCGGACAAAGTGGTATTGCGATAACCATCATCTTCAGGGCCGCTCCGGGAAGCATTTTCACCCTGGTTGCGAACGGATTCCAAACCCAGAGCAAAGGTTGTTTGACTTATATTCAGATTACTCGCTACGCTGAACTGTTGCAGGCCCTGGGAGCCGGCACCCAGTTGCAGCAGTGAACTGGGTTCGGCTTTCCCTTGTTTGGTGATGATGTGAATGACACCGGCGAGACTGTCGCTTCCCCAGATCGCGCTTTGCGGGCCACGTACAATTTCTATTCGTTCGATCTGATTGGGCATTAGGTGGGCAAAATTGAATTCACTGCCCTGGCTGACATCGTTGGCTTCTATACCATCGATCATCACCAGGATCTGATTGGCTTCAGCACCTCTTATTCGGATTTGAGTCAGGCTGCCAGCCGGGCCGACCTGGCTGACGCTCAATCCGGGTACGCGCCGGAATAACTCGGAGACCGTCAAAGGGTTAAGTTGCTGAATATCTTCTTTGCTGATAATACTGACCGCGCTACCTGTTCTCTCGGAAATGACAGGTAGTCGAGAAGCGGTAACTGTGATTTGTTCTAACTCACTGGAAGGTGTTGCCGGGCCGATCTCGGCGTTAACCGGATGCGAGCAGAGCAGGCTGTAAAATAGGATAAGTAACTGACTTGATGGGGGAAATAGGCGCTGCATGATTGACTCCCGCTCCCGCCGAGCGATTGAAATGATGTTCACGGCGGGCGTTTCTGGGGGGTCTAATACTGCCCGCCACTATGAATTGACTAAGTAAGCGAAGGCCGGTCTCCGGGCTTGCGAGTTGAGCGTGATTAGAATGCTCTGGCCTCATCGCCTTCCCATGAAAATTCACAGTGGCTAGTGATGAGGCTGCTCGCCTACCGTTGCGGGGGCAGCGCCGGCTTCAGAAACAGAATTTCTACACCGGCTTCCCGTTTAATACTGTTGTCCCTCAGGAGAGGAATTCAGTACACCTTAACGAATTAGACCGGGCAAGGTTAATCGCCAAATGTCATTGGGTCAACTGAAAACTGATGAACCACTGGCTATCAGGCAGGATCTAGCCGGGATGCGAATGTGTGCCCCGTTCAGTGAGGATAAAAAACCGAGCCTTGGCGCTTTAAGCTAATGCAGATAGGTACCGTTAAGCTAATGCAGATAGGTACCGTTGGACTCTGTTATAGCCGGGCGCAGCGGATGAACCTGGAGAAAGGCAACCTGGCTAGTCGGGCCGGGGCTCAGACCCAGGTAGAATAGTTTTTGCCTGTTCTGATAGTGGCTATCTATCATGTTACTGCAGGCTATTGAGCGTTTCGGGACCGAGAGTGGGTGAGCGGGTGGGTAATTCTGGCAGTTAGACTACAGATCACTTGTGCTATCCTCAGGGCGTTAACCTACCGGCCTGTGAGTGGCTGGCTTATCCGGGCTGAGTAGCGCGGTTGAGAGAAGGGTCGCTAACTGACGATAACAGCCGGTTAAATGTCAATCAGCCGTGTACAGCAGGGAATTAACTTTTTTGATGAGTCAATGCTTCCAGATCATGAATGTGTCGCTATTGGTTGCCAGAGGATAATGTCCAAGGAGAGCGGCGATGCCAGAATTCTTTAGCAGGATTTTTACGCCACAGACGATAAAAGCAGATGTCATTGCAGGTGTAACAGTTCTGTTTATCACGCTCCCCCAGGTGATCGCCTATGCATTTCTCGCAGGTATGCCAGCCCAGGCAGGCCTTTATGCTGCGCTTGTTGCTTTATGCCTTTATGCCTTTACGGGTACCAGCAAGGTCCTGGCAGTAGGCCCAACGGCAATCGTGGCAATGATGACGCTTCAGATCACGTCGCCTTTTGCGGAGATCGGAAGCACACAATATATTGCATCGTGCACCACACTGGCCCTTTTGACAGGCGGGGTCCTGTGTTTTTTACGGGCTATCCGGTTTGGTTATATTATCAGCCTGCTTAGCCACGCAGTGGTTGCAGGTTTTATCACGGCAGCAGCTGTGCTGATTATCGGCAACCAGTTTCCTACAGCGCTGGGTCTGCAAGGACTCAAGGAGATGAATCTAACCGGCCAGATGATTTATCTTGCCCGGCAATTAACGGATATCAATACGGTCGCCCTGGCAATTTCTCTGGGATCACTTGTTTTCCTTGTGCTCTGTAAATTCTTCTTATCCAGGTGGTTGGTTCGGGCGGGTATTAAGCCAGCTAATGCAGAGATTGTTACTAAGTCAGCGCCGATGCTAGTCGTGCTCCTGACAATTTTTCTCTCGCTGAGTTTTCAATTCAAAGACCAATTTGGAGTAGAGGTTGTTGGCGCCATCCCCAGTGGTATGCCTGAACTGTCGCTGCTAATACCCAGCCTGGATGAAGCGATTCAATTGTTACCAGGCGCCTTTCTAATTGCCTTGATTATCTTTCTAGAAAGTACCAGTATCGGCTCGGTTATGGCCAGTAAACAAAGGCAGAGAATCGAACCCAATCAGGAATTGCTGGCTCTGGGAATAGCAAACCTGGGTGTGGCAGCCGTTTCCGGATTTCCAGTGGCAGGTAGTTTTGCGAGAACAGCGGTGAATTTTGCGAGTGGCGCAGTATCGCAGCTGGCGTGTGTGGTGACTGCATTTTTTCTTGGGATTACCCTGCTCTGGTTTGCCGACTGGTTTTTTGCGCTACCAACCGCCGTGTTAAGCGCCATTGTGATAATCTCTGCAGCGCAATTGATTGATATTGCCAGGATCAGAGAATTAGTTCGTTATTCATCCTCGGATGCGATTACTTTTGCAGGAACATTTGTAATGGTAATAGCGCTGGGAGTGGAGGCAGGAATAGTGTGTGGGGTCATCCTGTCCATCATGTTTTTACTACGCAGGAATTCCCGTCCTCATATTGCTGAAGTGGGTCGTTTGCCGGGAACAGAACATTTTCGCAATATACATCGTTTCGAAGTCGAGACCTTCAGCAATTTACTGCTGCTGAGAGTTGACGAAAGCCTTATATTTGCTAATGCACGTTATGTGGAAAGTTTTGTCTATGATCAGCTGGCTGGTAGAGCGGCTGTTACCGATGTGGTGTTAATTTGTACGGCAACTAACTTCATTGATGTTACAGGCCTGTTAATGCTGGATGATCTTAATCAGAACCTGAGTGACACGCATATCACTATGCACTTAGCAGAGATCAAAGGTCCTGTCATGGCGCAGCTGGAAAATACATCCTTTATGAAAGATCTAACAGGAGAGTTATTCTTAACGGCAGATTTAGCCCTGAAAGCGTTGACTGAGCGCTGACATGACCTGGCGTTATCTGCCGTTAAGGCGATTGATCCTGTACTTTTAGGCTGTGATTGTATCGATTGTATGATCAACCAGTGTCTCGCCTTTAAAGGTGAATTTTCCTTTTAGAGTTTCGCCCTTGAGCACTCGGGGCAGCCAGTACCTGTCATCTTGCCACATCCTTTCAAAGGGAATTCGCTCGAAGGGATACCATACGGGTATTGCCTCATCAGTTTCCTGAGGTACACCAGTAAAACCGGTGGCAATATAAGCAAAGGCATGAATCCTAGGGAAATCATAGGCATGAAACAACAACTCTGCAGCGAAACTGACACCTTCGGGCGTGATCAGGAGTTCTTCCTGCGTCTCTCTTATCGCGCATTCCAGAGGCGTTTCGCCAGGGTCTAGCTTGCCACCGGGGCCGTTGATATTACCGGCTCCCAGGCCGCGTTTCTTGACGATTAGCAGCACATGATTATTTTGAACAACAAATAAAAGAGTTGCTGTTTGTTCGGGTTGCCAATGGTCCCAGTCGATTTCTGAGACATTAGTGATTTGTGTTGCCATAACAGACCTATTGAATTGGTAAGCTTACCGAGGTTGCCTCAGAAGGAATTTTCAGCTGGCCATGAGCCAGTGTAGTCGATTGGCTGAATGTCTTTGCTCAACTAAAGTATGCCGGCAACCTGAATATTTCCCGCCCCAAACATAGCCGATTTGTTGCCCTCAGGTCCAGAAAAGCTCTTTTCTGGCAAATTTTTCGTTGTTTTCTCTTGAAAATGGTCAGATCAGCCCTACATAAAGTAGACAGGAGTGTATTTCATACTATTGTTGTTAGTTTTATTATTAGTTTTTATTATTAGTTTTTATTGTTAGTTATTATTAGAGGATAATTTAGCATGGCCACCATTTCCGAAAGTGCTGTTTACCCCATGGTGCCAGGGAACAATTTACAGGCTTATCTGGATACTGTTCAACAGATTCCCGTGTTGAGTCGCGAACAGGAGAAGGATCTGTTCTGGCGATTTCAGAACGAGGATGATCTTGAGGCCGCCAGGAAGCTGGTCATGGCGCACCTGCGTTACGTTGCTTATATTGCAAAAGGTTACGTCGGTTATGGGATTCCCCTTGAGGATCTGATCCAGCAAGGTAATGTCGGCCTCATGAGATCAGTAAAGAAGTTTGAGTTGGATCGAGATGTACGCCTGATCACTTTTGCGGTGCACTGGATCAAGGCTGAAATACATGATTATGTGCTGAAAAACTGGAAGCTCGTGAAAGTAGCGACAACCAAGGCCCAGCGGAAGTTATTTTTCAACCTTCGCAAGAATAAGGAAAAACTGGGCTGGATGAATCTCGATGAAACTGAAAAACTCGCCTCCCAATTGAATGTATCTGCTGACGATGTTGTCGAAATGGATGCAAGATTAGGTCTTTCAGATAGAAGTTTCCATGCTGAATCTGATGAAGATTATGGCGCGCCAGAGACTTTTTTGAGTCTGGAACAAGACCAGGACCCGGCATCTCTGGTTGAACAGGGCGAACTTAATCGTCAGTACAAGGTTTCATTGAATGCCGCATTGGCTGCCCTGGACCATCGATCCAGGGATATCGTTGAGAGTCGCTGGATGCAGGACGAAAAAGCGGGTCTGAAAGCGCTATCGGAGCGGTATGCTATTTCTATGGAACGAGTCCGTCAGATTGAAGCCGCTGCCTTCAGGAAAATGCAGCCCTTTTTGAAATAGGCGCTTGATAGGTCTTCCCCTTGAGACCTGGTCGAGATAATGTAGGCTCAGACATTCAAAAGGGGAAATGCCATGTCCGAGAATACCATTACAACCGATCTTGGTTACGTCGATGGTAAGCAGGTTGTTGCAGATTTGAACCGCCTGTTGAGACTAAGAACCACGCCTATTGCGATGAAAATGTTTGCCAGCAAGGCTGAAATGGAGGCTATTCCTAGAATTAGAAGGCCCAGCAGCGTGCATACGACTGATCAGATTGTGGGTCAGGCCAGCCGTAATGGCTGGACTGTGGGCATCACCATGGCTGATCTGGTCGGAGCCCAGTGTGGCACCGTTATTGGCTTATCACCCAGGGATGAAGCCTGGTTATCAGGGGATCGGATGGCAGGCGTCTGGTATGCCACTCAAGAAGAAGCTGCAGCCCACCAAGATGCCATGGATGTCCTTGAGTTTGGTCAATATGAAGCCATGGCAGTGTCGCCGTTAGCATCGGGTCGGTTGGATCCTCCTGATATATGTCTTATTTACGCAACGCCCGCGCAGATGATCTTATTTATAAATGGGCTGCAATGGACCGGTTATAAAAAACTGGATTGGGGATGTGTAGGCGAATCTGCCTGTGCTGATTCCTGGGGCCGCGCGCTGAAAACAGGAGAGCCCAGCTTATCCATTCCCTGCTTTGCCGAACGTCGCTACGGCGGTGTTATGGAGGATGAATTATTGATGGCAATTCCGCCGAGCTTCTTGCCCAGAATCATTGCGGGCCTGGAAGCATTGTCTGGTAATGGTCTGCGCTATCCAATTGCACAGTACGGTGTGAATAACGATGTCAGAGCGGGCATGGGAATCAGCTATGGCTAGCACAGTACGATGTGAATAACGATGTCAGAGCGGGCATGGGAATCAACTATGGCTAGCACAGTACGGTGTGAATAACGATGTCAGAGCGGGCATGGGAATCAACTATGGCTAGCAGATTGCTGCTGCTGGGGCCGCTATCCTGACAGGAAATAACCCTCTTCTAGGCCTATACCATAGGTCCGTTAAGCGTTGCCAGTTCAGGTCGAAAGTTCAAGATAAGGAGCCGACATGGCTGGGGATTTGAGCTGCTGGAATTGCGGCGAAACGCATCAAGACCCGGCTTTACCGCTGAGTCGTCATCTTGCCTGTAGAAATTGCTTTGAGTTTTTTCATTGCTGCCAGATGTGTCGCTTTTTCAATGTCAGTACACCTGGACAATGTGATCATGATTTAGCCGATCCGCCAGTTGAGAAGGCTAATGCAAATTTCTGCGACTATTTTAATCCCGGCGAGCGGCAGGGCGGTAAATCCAAGAGCAACAACCAGCGTGCCAGCGATTCACTCGATGCGCTGTTTACCGATGAGCAGCAATCGTCGTCACGAAGCGATGTTAGCAGTGACTTTGATTCGAGGTTATCTGACCTGTTTGATGATCATTAATAAGCACCCACTGATATAATTGGGTTATAGGTCAGGCCTTGTCTATAACTGTGCAATGATTAACTCGGGTATTGGCTAAGGTGATTTCGATCTCGCGCTGGCATGCAACCTTATGTGTTGGACAAAGTTTATTGAACAAAAGCTTTAGAACAGCAATAAAGCTGAACAGGGATTGACCCGCTGCTAAATTAGCGCAGTCTATAGCGAAGCGCCTTTTTAGATGACCCCCTTGGCCTTCAGGTCTGCATATTCCGATTCACTGTATCCTAATGCGGTTAGAATTTGATGGTTATCAGCGCCCAGCAGGGGTGGGGCGGAAACGACTTTTGGTCCGTCAGGTGTTGCCATGAAACCCGCTTTCACAGCTTTGATTTCCTTGCCGGGTTCGTTGGGTGAAGCAACGCTGGCAAATATTTCTCGATGCGCCAACTGAGGATCGGCAATAACCTGTGGGACATCTCTGATTTCAGCGACAGGGATACCACGCTTGGCGAGATCAAGCAGCCACTCCCGGGTATTTCTTTGTTGAAGTTGCTCCGTCACATGATCATTGATCAATGCTGCATTTTTTGCCCTGCTGCTAGGGTCGACAAATTCAGGTCTTTTTAGATCCTCGATTCGACCGAAAGCGTCAAACAGCTTTTCCACCTGATTTTGTCTTAAAGCAGTGATCTGTATAAAGCCATCCTTAGTGGCAAAGACGTTGGCCGTGGGTTGCCCGGTGGGCGAGGCATTGCCCATCAAACCCAGTTTCTTTCCCCGATTGAAGTAATTGCTGAACTGAGCGGCCTGAACGACGATGGCCGTATCGAGCATGGCCACATCTATGTATTGCCCTTCACCGGTCTGCGCTTTTCTATGCAGTGATGCTGCAATGGCAAAAGCAGCATTCAAACTGGTGGCCATATCGACGGGCATAAATCCTGTCCGGGTGGGTCCGGTTGTCGGGTGGCCATTCTGGCTCATCATGCCGGATGCGGCTTGAATCGCGCCATCGTAAGCTGCCTCTCCTGCCTTGGGTCCATGCTGGCCATAGCCAGTGACAGAACAATAAATAAGGTCGGGTTTTATCTTGTTCAGGGCATTGTAGTCCAGGCCTAATTTGGTCATCGTGCCCGCTTTAAAGTTTTCGATTACAACATCGGTGTTGGCAATCAGTTTTCGGATAATAGCGGTAGCCTGATCTGATTTCAGGTTCAGGGTCAGGCTTCGTTTATTAAAGTTCATCGCCACGAAGGCAGGTGATAGCGCTTTATCATCGATAGTGTTCATCAGGTTTCGTGTTTGGTCACCATGTAGGGGTTGCTCTATCTTAATAACCTCAGCACCGAGCAGGGCCAATTGCATTGCGGCAAACGGGCCGGCAAACACCTGCGTGAAATCAAGTATGCTTATTCCTTCAAAGGCCTGAGTCATAACGAGTCCTTCCAGTATTTGTCTTTGAGAAGACGTTTATATAATTTCCCCCGCAGGGTGGCGAGCCAATTCTTCCATAAATCCGAGGCTTTTGGGACATTTAATGTGAGATATTGGATTTCCTGCCTCGTTTACCTGCAACTTCTGGAAGCGCCCTGGTGTTTGTCAACGCAGCGGCCAGCACAACCGGCCTGACTTCCTCAACCAGGTCGCTACGGGGCCAGCCAAGCGCGTGTTACCAATGAGCTTGGCATGGCTGGCGAACAAGTGCTTTGTTTCATCAAGGTAGATATGAGCGCCGCTTGACATGATCATAAAAAATCTTGATCGGTCAAATATCACTATCCACCCTGGGTCAGATATTCCCCACGGTCAGAGTTGACACTTCCTGGTTTTTCTGTGATCGGCCAGTTCTTTCAGAATCAAGCAGGATGTGGTCTGTTTCTGGTAAAGCGTGCTGCACTGATCGCGGCCAGGGTATAAAGTATCGACTAGGCTAATAACGGCATGAGAGTTTAGATGGAATTTCGCTATTTGAGTATTGACAGGCAGGGGCCCATCGCTATCTGTACCCTTAACAATCCACCGAGTCACACCTTGACAGCCGCAGGCGTCAGCGAGTTACTGGCTTTTGTTGGTGAAGTAGAAGCTGACAGCAGTCTTCGTGTGGTTGTTTTTACGGGTGCTGACCCGGATATTTTCATTCGTCACTATGAGGTTGGCGAGCTAGCACAATCTTCCCGGGCACAGCAGGCTCAGGATGAACCGGTTGCTAATGGCCGCTTACATCCCCTGAATGAGCTGACAATCAGACTTGCCAGCCTGCCCTGTATCTTTATCGCAGCCTTAAATGGCAGCGCAGCCGGAGGCGGGTTTGAACTGGCGCTCGGTTGTGATTTTCGACTAGCGGCAAAGGGAGACTATCGATTCGGCCTACCGGAAACTGGCCTTGGTATTATCCCGGGTGCGGGTGGCACGCAAAGATTTACCAGACTACTGGGTACGGCAAAGGCACTGGAGTTGATTCTTCTTGGCCAGACACTATCTCCCGAAGCTGCATACTCACTTGGCTTGCTGCACCGAGTCTTCAATAAAGCAAGCTTTAAGGAGGAAGTGCTGGAATTTGCCGGCGTGCTCGCAGCGCGGGCGCCAATAGCGCTGGCCCAGGCAAAACGTGCAGTACTGCAGGGCGCAGCCCTGCCTCTAGAGCAGGGCCTGTTGCTGGAGCAAGAGGCTTTTGCAAGCTGTATGAGGTCTGAAGATGCTGCTAATGCTATGACCGCCTGGTTGGAGGGAGAGTCCTATTCCTGGAAGGGGCGATAGGTCGCCTCTAATTGTTGCCAACCGGGTAGGCCGGATTCTTCCAGCCTGTCTCTGAAGTTGGTAGATGCGAAGGTGCTATGTAACCAATGGGCAGTTAACCGGTTTAACCAACGAGCTATCAGTGACCGCTGAAGCCGCTATTGGTTAAGGTTGTGGGGCCTGGATGCGCGCCATAGTGTCAGCCACTGTAACCAGCCGAAACCAATAATGACGATGTAAATACAGAAAAGCAGTGCCGTGAAGTACAAAGCCCTGTCCAGATATAAGAAAATAGACACCAGGTCAATGACTAACCAGTAAATCCAGTTCTCAAGAATCTTTTGGGTAACCATATAAGTTGTCAAGACGCTTGCCACGGTGGTGAAGGCATCAATGTAAGGTAGCCTTGCATCAGTCTGAACCAGGAGCCGACCAGCGATATAAGTACCAGCAAGAATCAGGACCAGGCTGATCAGATGCTGCCTGAGCGGCCATGTCCTGATCGGCCTGGTTTGGTCATTCTCCTTTTTCTGCCACTGCTGCCAGCCATACACTGCCATACCGGCATAATAGACCTGCAGCATACTTTCCATATAAAGCTGAACTTCAAAGAAGACGTATAGATAAATCAAACTGGATAAGAAAGCAGCAGGCCAACACCATATCTGTTGTTTCACCGCGAGTAGAAGATAGCTGATAGCCAGAATTACAGCGATCAGTTCGATAACTGAGCTAGAAACTGCCTGGCCTGACAACAGCTGCCAGAACCCCGTCACGGGAAGTACTCGAGGGTCACTCCAGCAATACGGGGCTCGCCGAATTGAAAATAAGGTTCGGTGATGTAAAATTTCCTGGGATCATTGCCAAAGCTGCCAAAGCCTCGAGTATAAGTCACCTGGTTGGTAAGGTTACGGCCCCACAGGCTCAAGCGAAAATGCTCGGCTTCCAAACCGATCTGGGCATTGACCAGAAGGAAAGATCGACTACGACTGCGGTGGCGGTCGGAAAAATAGTAGTCGTCCTTGGCATCCAGTGATAAACCAGCGAACCAGGTATCGGCTACATAGTCCAGAGTCAAGGTACCCATATACTCAGGCGCTTGAGCTTGCTCGCGACCGCTCAGGTTTTCGCCAAATTCATTGATGAACTGGTCAAATCGAGTTCTCAGCAGGCCGATTGATAAGCCTGCCTGCCAATGGCTGCTTATTAGCCACTGGGCTTCCAGTTCGACACCTTTATTTGTTCCCTCAGCCGCGTTACCGAGAAAGTCAATGAATTCTGTACTGCTATCGGGTCGCGACCTCAGCAGAGAGCTTTTTACCTGCTGATCCCGACGCAGGGCGTAAAAAACAGCAGTCCGGAGACGAATACGATTGTCATAAAATGCTGATTTAAAACCCAATTCGGTTTCGAGCAGGGTTTCGGGCTGAAATTCCCTGAGGTCCTCATCGAGACTGCCGTCGGTGTTAAAGCCACCGGCTTTGAAGCCTTTGGCAAGGCTGAGGTAAGCCATGGCTTTATCATTCAGTTGAGCCTGTAAGGCCAGTCTACCGCCCCACAGGGTATCTTCTGGGTTGAATGTGAGCAGGCTGTTGTCGACATAGTGACTGGTTCTATGCTCTACGCGAATCCCGGTAATCAAGGCCAGGGTATCCGATAGAGCAGTTTCCAGTTCACCATAAAGCGCTGTGGACTCCACATCAAAAGCACTTTGATAATCACTTGATGCAAAGGTATATTGCCGGGCCAGCGTGGTTTCCCTGCGCTGGTGGTAGATACCCATTAGCCAGCTTGTTGACTGGGCAAAAATTTTACTGTTTTGATTTGATAACAGTCTCAGTTCCAGGCTGAGATTGTCGCGCTCCCGGAAATAGTGATCTGTTGAGCTGTAGGCCCAGGGGTGAATATCTGTGAAACTCCAGTCTTCGTCATAACCATAGTTGATTTCTGAACGACTGAAGTTGCCGATTGTCACCAGATTCAGGTTGGTTAGTTCGAAGTGGCCCAGGATGCCGATGGCAGTGCTTCGTTGTTGATCGAAACCCGGTTCATCTGACAATGTGGTTCGCGTATTATCCAGTGAAAACGCATCATAGCCGTTGTCAATGTCCGCGTGCAGAACATTGACCAGCAGGTTATTTTGCTGCCCCAGATCGAATAGCAGTTTTGTTCTGATCGACAATTCATTCTGGTTATTGGTATCGGCCCTGTTGAGATAGCTGTTGTTGTAATACCCATCGCTTCGATGCCGAGAGATAGCGGTCCGGCTACTCACCTGGTCGTTTAAGGGCAGATTAAACATCGCTGAAATAGAAGCTGTGTTGTATTCGGCTGCACTCAATGCCAGTTTCATATCATAATCTGGTGCTGGATCGTAACTTTTGAGATTAATAAGACCTGCCAGGCCATTTGCACCATAGCGGGTTCCTCTTGGACCTCGCAGAACCTCAATTTGTTCGATATCTGTAAGCGTTGCGATACTTGCTGAGCCGCTGAAGTCGATCTGGTCAATGAGCACGCCGACAGAGGAATTAAGCGGTTCCACAAACTGGCTGCGTTCACCAATTCCGCGAATTTGGAAAAAACGCGCTCGATTGGAACCCATGGAATAATTGAGATTCGGGATTGCATTAAGCACGCCTTCCAGGTGCTGGATATTGCGGCTGGACATGCTTTCTGCACTGATGACCGTGATGCTGGTGATGGTATCGAGTTCAGGCCGATTGCGAAAGTCTGCACTGACCTTTACTTCCGGTATTTCAGGCAGGGCCTGCTGAGAGTTGTCGGCCTGGTCAGCGTAAGAAAGTGACGTACCCAGCAACAGGGGTAGCAGTCGAACGACCCTTGCTGGCAAAGTCTTTACAAGGAACGACCCTTGGAGCAGGGCCTTTAAATAGCATGCCTTTTCGAAAAGAGGGTTCAGTTGAATTGTCTTTGCTTGAAAGGACATGCAGATCTCCGTGTTATCACTAACAATGCCGGAGTGAGTTTGCGTTGGGGCGGGACTGGGATCAACAATCTTTTCCTACGCCGGCATTATCCGGATCAGGTTCCAGGGTTTGCTTTCGTTCAGCATCTCAGGTCCTTAGACCACCCCTAAGTTCGTGACAGATTATATAACGGGCCGGGTTATATTGTAAGGTCCGGGTTTTCTGACCCGAAAACGAGTCGATTACCAGCGGGGTCTTCAATCATGAAGTCGATGAGGCCGTAGTGAGAGGCCTGCAGAGGCCGGATAATATTAATGCCCTGCGTTTTACAATGATTAAAAAGCGATTCTGCTTCGGAGATATATAAATAGGCATCTGTTTCTATGCTTTGCCTGGAGTCCGGCTGGGGTTGCCTTCTTCTGATTTGGATATGAATATCGATTTCATCCCGTTTCAGGATGGCATACACCGGCTGGCCATCCATCCCTTGGTATACGCCCGAAGGACACCTGAAACCGAGCTTTTGGCAATACCATTGAACTGCTTGGCTCACATCTTGCGCCCCTAAAACCGGTGCCACTCTGGGCCGATTTTTACTCATGGACCAGCCCCGCATAGTCTATGGGGTGGGTGATATCCAGGTGAGATTGACTTTCTGGCATCTCATATTTAAGTCCGGTGGCGCAGTTGAACAGTAATACTGATTCATTTTTGTCGATTCTACCGGTATTGATTTCCTGTATTAAGGCAGCAACGGTAGCAGCGCCTTCCGGGCACAGCAGCAAGCCTTCTCTGCTGGCCAGTTCTCTTTGGGTCAGTTCGATATCCTCATCAGAAACCGAACAGGCAAAGCCCTGGCTCTGTCTTACAGCATCCAGAATCAGGAAATCACCGATGGCCACAGGGACACGGATGCCGGCGGCCAGTGTAGATGCATTCTGCCAGAGCGCAGCATATCGATCGCCTGCGTCAAATGCCTTGACGATGGGCGCGCAGCCTTCAGCCTGAACAGCAATCATGCGAGGCCTTTTACTACCAATCCAGCCTATTGCTTCTAGTTCAGCAAAAGCTTTCCACATGCCAATTAGCCCGGTACCACCGCCGGTGGGGTATAGAATTACGTCAGGTAGCTGCCATTGATATTGTTCACAGAGCTCTAAACCCATGGTTTTCTTGCCTTCGATACGATACGGCTCTTTTAGAGTCGAGATATCAAACCAATCCATATGGGGTTGACCTTCTCTGACAATCTTACCGCAGTCGTTAATGAGGCCATTCACCCGAAAGGTGGCGGCACCCTGCATGGCTATCTCTCGTACATTGACCTCAGGCGTGTCTTCCGGGCAGAAAGCATATGATTGCATGCCTGCTCTGCTGCTGTAGGCAGCCAGAGCAGCACCGGCATTACCGTTAGTGGGAATGGCCAGTTTTGTTAAACCGAGTTCTTTTGCCATTGATACTGCCAGGGCAATACCTCTGGCTTTAAACGAGCCGGTAGGCAGGCGACCTTCGTCTTTAATGGCCACCGCATCCATTCCTAGTTTTGATTCCAGATAGCGTGAACGAATGACAGGGGTCATGATTTCGCCTAGGGAAACAATGTTTTCGGTTTTTCTTACCGGCAGAAATTCACGGTAGCGCCAGAGATTTGCCGGTCTGTTACGTAACATAGGCTTGGTCAAATAGGTTTTCAGGGCATTAAGGTCATAACGAACAAGCAAGGGTTTGCCCGCATCGGATAAATTGTGTATTTGGTCTGCCGGGTAGTGGCGACCCGTCTCGCTGCATTCAAGGTGGCTGACGAAAGTCTTTCGGTCCGGGAATTCCTGCATTTTAGCAGGAACCGGTTGAGGGTTGAATTTTCCAGGCCGGGTTGGCTTTTTGAAAAGCAAACGCGAGTTGCAGAATTGCCATATCCTGCTGCGCACCCGCCACAATCTGCAGGCCGATAGGTAGACCCTGTTGTGTGAATCCGCACGGAATAGAAATTGAGGGTAAGCCCAGAGACGACAGATAGTAGCAGGATTTCATCCAGTCAATATAAGTCTCCATGGTTACGCCTTCTATCTCCTTGACATATTCATCGTCAATTGAAAAAGGAGGGACCTGAACCACAGGGAGCAACAGGAACTGGTAGACGGCAAAAAAATCGGATAACCGGCTATATAGTTGCGTGCGAGCCCGTTCTGCCTGGCCAATATCTTTGGCCGTGAGTGCCAGGCCGGCTTGGGTATTCCAGATAATAGTGTCCTTGTATAAGGCCTTGTTTTTTTGGATGTCATCTCCGAATCGCATTGCAAACGACCATGCCCTGAGCGTTTTGAAGGCAAGGTCTGCGCCACTGAAATCGGGACAGTGATCGTCTACCTCACAGCCAATATCAGAGAGCGGCTGAGCGGCCCTGCGAATGACTTCTTTAACTTCGCTATCGACTGGAATTTGCCCATTAAAATCGGCACTGAGGGCAACTCTGACACCCTTGAAGTCCCTGTCCAGGGGCGTTAAGAATTCCCTTCCTGATGCTTGGATGGAAAGTGGTGCTCTCTGGTCTGGGCCTGCGATTGCTGCCAGCAGAAGGGCACAGTCTTCCACAGTCCTTGCCATAGGGCCGCTGGTTGGGAGGTTGAACCAACCGGCTTCCGAGGGGATGCTTGGAACTCGCCCTGCGGACGGACGAAAACCGACAACATTGCAAAAGCTTGCTGGATTTCTAAGGGAACCTCCCATGTCGCTACCATCACACAGGGGCAGCATCCGCGCTGCAAGACTGACAGCCGCGCCGCCTGAACTACCACCACAGGTTTTGCTCAGATCAAAAGGGTTTTTTGTCGACCCGAATACTTCATTAAAGGTTTGCGAGCCGGCTCCCCATTCGGGCGTGTTTGTTTTGCCGATAGAAATGGCGCCCGCATCCTGCATCCTCTGAACTATTAAGGCATTTTCATCTGGAACAAAATCCTGGAATATCCTTGATCCAAAAGTCGTACGGATTCCCTTGGTCAGGACAAGATCTTTGTGAGCAACAGGAATCCCACCGAGTATTCCAATGTCTTCGCCACGGGCTAACTGCTGGTCGATTTTCTTAGCCTGAGCCAGAGCCATTTCCGGTACGAGAGTCACTATCGCATTGAGGTTGGTATTGACCGCCTCGATTCGCGTCAGGTGTGCATTGAGCACTTCAGTTGCAGAAACCGCACGGCTGCTGATGAGATGATGCAATTGGGTTGCGGATTGTTCGAACAGTCGGGTTGCAGCCAATAGAGACCTCGATACTCATTTATGGTAGGGCTTGAGTATAGTCGCTTTTGGCAGGGAATCGGACATTTTCAAACCAACAGTTCAGGCATTTGGTAGATTGCATTCGGTGGCAAGGACGGGACCAGGTGTCATCACTGCTACAGTGGGGAAGCAGATGCCGTGTATGGCTTTATGGGCAGGTCCACTGATTCAGCAGGTCAGTTCAAGCTGCGGGTATGTGTTCCTGAAAAACGGCTTACTTTTCTCCGGTTTGGCCTCTGCTTATGTTGATAAATACCGCTAGGCTGATGAGCGTTAACATGGCCGACAACAGGAAAGGTGCGCCGGGATAATAAAAAGCACTGCTGGCTTGGCTAAAACTGTAAAAGATCTGGGTCATCAGCGGTGGTGCGATAATAGAAGCCAGGCTCATCAGGCTGGCAAGGCCACCCTGTAGCTCTCCCTGACGATTGTCATCCACTTTGGTCGATGCCAGGCCATTGAGGGCTGGGCCTGCCAGCGCGCCTAGCGCGCCTGGAATCATAGCGAGATACATGATCCAGCTTTCGGACGCCCCTGCATAACCTAGAAAGGCAACTGTGGTACAACTCATGCCTAATATCCCTGCGCCTCTGAGGCCGATTCTAGGGATAACTTTTTTAATCAGTAATCCCTGGACCAACGCCATTAATAGTCCAATGAATCCCAACGAGTAGCCAATTTCTTGCGCCGACCAGGCAAAACGCTGCATGGTAAAATAGCTCCAGATGGATGGCAGAACATGATGCCCGAGATGATAAATGAAGATCACAGACAGGATGCCAAGAATCATTTTGTATTGGCTTAATCTAAGCAAAGTGCTGATTGGGTTAGCGTTACGTAAAATGAACCTGCGGCGATTTTCATGTTTCAGGGATTCCGGTAGCAAGAGTAGTCCCATCAAGAGATTGACAGCAAGCAAGGTCCCGGCGAGGAAGAACGGTGTCCTGCTGCCGAAACCGCCGACCAGGCCGCCGATAATCGGGCCTATTACGAAGCCAAGCCCGAAAGCTGCGCCGATCATGCCGAAGTATTGCGCTCGTTTGTCCGCTTGCGTGGTATCGGCAATGTAGGCATTGCAGGTGCTTAGCGTGGCTGAACCCATGCCAGACAGGACTCTACCGATAAACAGGACTGTGAGTGACTCAGCCAGTCCCATCAAAATGTAGTTGCTGCTGGCGACACCGAGTGAAATCAGTAATACCGGCCTGCGGCCAATGGCATCAGATAGGTTACCCAGCAGGGGTGCAAAACAGAATTGAATAGCGGCATATATTACCATCAACACGCCACCGATCTGGGCGGCTGCAGCTAAGTCTCTGCCGTTGATCTCCATCAGCAGTTCGGGTAATACGGGTAACATGATGCCGAACCCGATGGAATCCATAAGCGCAGTTACGAACACAATCACAAGTGCCGCAGGGCCAGGGGTAATGTGTTCGGATGAATTTAAGTTGGCTGGTTGCACAGTGCTAGGCTTATCTGGATCGAGTATTACAAGCCTAGCTGGTTTGCAGTATCCAGCAGAGGCTGGAGCATTTTTATTGTTGCTGCATCAACCATAATACCATCGACTTCAATCGCGCCCAGGCCTTGCTGGATTGCTTTCTGGTATTCTGAAAACTGAAGTCTGGCTTGATCAATGGCTTTGCTCGAGGGCGTAAAACTGTTAGTAATGTTTTCTATCTGGTTTGGGTGAATCGCCCATTTTCCTGCCATGCCCAGGGTTTTAATGGAAAGACAGTCATCTATGAGTGCTTTGCTGTTGTTGAAATCAGCCATAGGCCCATCGATGGGAGCGAGATTATTTGCTCTGGCGGCAATGGTTAGTCGATAGCGAGGGTAATGCCACAGGTCACCCTGATAATGACTGCCAGATCCACCGATAACGTCCAGGTCCATCTGCTGGCTGGCAGCATAATCTCCCATACCGAATATCAGGCTTTCCAGACGATCGCTGCAGGCCGCTATCTCTTCTACGCGCATCATTCCTTCTACGTCTTCGATGAGTGCTTCGATGCCGATGGATTGGCTTGCGGATACGTTTTTTTCAATTTGATTTAGAAGCGTTTCTACGAAACAGATGTCAGTGGTTCGCTGAGCCTTGGGTAAAATAAGGGTATCAGGTACTCTACGGGCCGTTGCTAGGGCGATGATGTCTGCATAGCAGTGTTCTGACAGGGTGTCATTGATGCGTACTGCCACTGAGCGAGCTTTCCACTGCATCGAATTCAGAGCCTCGACCACCTGTTCCCTAGCAGCAGCTTTCTGACTGGGCGCGACCGAATCTTCTAAGTCAAGCACGATTACATCTACATCAAGACTGCTGCTTTTGGTAATCATTTTCTGGCTGCTGCCCGGGACAGAAAGCTGGCATCTTCTTAGGCGGTTTAACATAGACTAT
>LWDU01038963.1_pt1 | contig 25287 bp, 21 predicted proteins | sample 727161 | NCBI WGS metagenome assembly LWDU01 (sample SAMN04566230, study PRJNA314399) | hydrothermal vent metagenome | isolation source: deep sea hydrothermal plume seawater | place: Mexico: Gulf of California, Guaymas Basin | collected 2004-07-11
CGCTGGTCTGCGTGGGCACGCCGCCGCTGATCGCCTGGGCGGACCACGCCCAGTGCTTTCTCGAATGCGACGGGAGCCAGCTTTACCGCGCCGAGCCCGCGGGCGGAGTGACGCCGGAGCTGGCCTTCGGCGGCGAGGCGTGGGGGAGGGTGGGGCTCGTGCGGGGCGAGGCGCTCCCCGAAGCGGCCCGCGGCCTGGCCCTGGGCGAGATCGTCCGCGCCGCCTACCTGGCGGCCGCTGGCGCGCGCCTGGTGGCCGACGCCGCCGAGCACGCCCGTACCCGGCGACAGTTCGGGCGCCCGGTCGGAGAGTTTCAAGCTGTGGCGCACCCCCTCGCCCAGGTCCATATGCGACTGGAGGCGGCGCGTGGCCTGGCCCGGGCGGCGGCCTGGGTCTTCGATGCGGGCGCGGTGGCCGACGCCGGTCGCCGGGCCGCGACTGCGGGCCTCTCCGCTTCGGGGGCGGGCCTCGATGCGGTGCATGTCAGCCATCAGGTGTTCGGCGCGGTGGGGATCACCGTGGAAGGTCCGGCCTTTCCCATTTCCCGCCGCATTCGCTCGGTTGCAGTCCAGGGCCTCGCGACCCAGCGAGCCCGGGAAGCCCTGTGCGGCGAATACGGTTGGGTGGCCTGATGCCGGCGAACCCAGCAGAAGAGGGGGCACGATGACCGAGCGGGCGATCGACTTGGACGGACCCCTTGCGGGTGTTGTCTACGAAAAACGGGACGGCATTGCGCGCATCACCCTCAACCGCCCCGAACGCGGCAATTCGCTGACCCCGGCCATGCACGGCCTCTTTCACGCGCTTTGGACCGACGTGCGCGACGACCCGGACGTACGCGTGGCACTCGTGGCCGCCCGGGGCGAGCGCCATTTCTGCACGGGCTTCGATGTCGCTGAGACCGAGGCCGACGATGCCGACGCCGTTTTCAGCGAGGGCCCCCTGGCGGAGTCGGTGCTCTGGTCCCCGTATCAGAACAAGGTCTGGAAGCCGGTGATCTGCGTGGTGAACGGACTCTGCGTCGGCGGCGGGCATCATTTCGTGGTGGATGCGGACATCGTGATCGCCAGTCGCAACGCCGCCTTTATGGACAGCCATGTGAACGTGGGCATGGTGGGCGCCATCGAGAACATCGGCCTGACCCGGCGCCTACCCCTGGGCTCCGCCCTGCGCATGACTCTGCTCGGCCGCCACTACCGGATGAGCGCCGAGCGCGCGCACCAACTGGGTCTGGTGGATGAACTCGCCGAGTCGCCCGAGGCCGCCCTGGCCCTGGCGGAGGCGATGGCCGAACAGATGCGGGGCAACTCGCCCGAGGCCATGGCGCGTTCCAAACAGGCCATCTGGGGGGCCCTGGAACACCCTTACACCGAGGCCATGGAACGGGGCTGGGCGCTCCTCCAAGCCCATTGGCGCCACCCGGACTTCCAGGAGGGCCCGCGGGCTTTTGCCGAAGGCCGCGACCCGGTCTGGAACCCCGACCCCCGGGCGCGAATCGAGGACGATTCTTGAGAATCCATTTCTCCAGCGAGCAAGAGGCCTTCCGAGCAGAAGTTCGGGTTTTTCTGGAACCCTACCGCGGCCTCGACGGTTTCTTCGGCCAGGGCCTCAAGTGGCCGGAGGTACGAGAGTTGTTCCGCGCCATGGGGGAGCGGGGTTGGCTCGCGCTGGCCTGGCCCGAGAGTGCGGGCGGCCTGGGGCGTGGCCCCGCCTGGGAGTACATCCTCTGGGACGAGGTCGCCTACGCGCGCGCGGCCCGCAACCCGCTCTCGGCGGGCATCGTGGCGCGCACCCTGATCCGCCACGGCGACGACGCCCAGCGCGCCGAGTGGCTGCCGCGCATCCGCAGCGGCGAGCTGCATTTCTCCCTCGCGTATTCCGAACCCGAAGCGGGGTCGGATCTCGCGGGCCTGCGCGTTCGCGCCGACCGGGATGGCGAGCACTACACCGTCCAGGGCCAGAAGTGCTGGCAGAGCTACGCCCAGGACATGGACTGTTTTTGGCTGCTGGCCCGCACCGGAAGTCCCGACAGCCGAGGCCGGGGGCTCAGTCTCTTTATCTGCGAGAAGGAGCGCGAGGGGGTGACGGTGAGCGGGCTCCCCACCCTCGACGGCGACCAACTCAACGCGGTGCATTTCGACGCTGTACGGATTCCCGCGAGCCAGCGAATTGGTCCCGAGAATGGCGCATGGACGATCATGGGCGAGGCCCTGGCCGACGAGCGCCATATCCAGTTTCCCCCGGGCCGCGTGCGCCGCGACCTCGAGGAGATGGCCGACTGGCTTCGGGAAGCCGGGCTCTCGAACGACTCCGCGGTGCGCCGCGCCCTGGCGCAGCTGGCGGTGGAAGTCGCCGAGGTGGAGATGCACGGCCTGCTCGTCCTCGACGCCATGCAGAAGGGACGCCCGGCCGCCGCCGCCGCCGCAGCGAACAAAATCGCCCACACCGTTGCGTGTCAGAACATCGCACGGGCGGTCGCAGAATTCGGCGGACCCGCGGCGCTGATGGCAGGCAGCCGCCCCGATCTTCTCTGGCGCCACGCGCTCTGGGAAACCATCGGCGGCGGCACCACGGAGATCATGAAGGGGATCGTCGCCCGGGAGGCCCTGGGACTCGACGCCCGCGGCTAGCCCCCGAGCGGACCCGGAGCCCGGCGCCGCCGATCAATCGCCCGACCGAGTCAGGGGCTCCACCTCGGGCCAGACCGCTTCGCCACCGGCGCGGAAGAGCGCGAGGATGGGTTCGGGGAGCCACTCGGTCACCGCCACCGCGAAGGCGGGGCGGGCCAGGATCATGCGGACCTTCTGGGAACAGGTGGAGGCGGCATTGTGGTAGAGCTCGAGCATCGGGCTTCCTTTCGACGGACTGGGGTTGGTTTTCTTTCAGGCGGTTTCTGCGGAGGGCGCTGGGTCGGGCCGATTCGATCGGGCGAAACGGTCCGGGTCAATCGGTGCCGGGCAAACTCGCGGCATCCCCCGGGCGCTCGACGAGTTCGATCCGGGTCCCGTCGGGATCGGTCACGAAGACGACACGGGAACGATAGGCCGGATTGTCGATGCGGGTGGAGTCCAGCACCCCGGCCCCCAGCCCGCGAAGCGCCTCGACATCGGCCTCGAGATCGTCGGTGCGGAGCGAAAGGTGGGTCAGGCCGCGTTGATTCATGGCCCGGGGAACCGGGTCTCCTCGGTGCCCGGGCCTTGCGTAGTAGAGCAGTTCGATGCAGGTCCCGTCGCGTTCGAGATAGACCACATCGAGGGCCAGACCCGGGAGTTCGAGCAACTGCTCGGCGTGCTCGCCCTCCACGTGGAGCCGGTGAACCTCGCGAAAGCCGAGTCCTTCGCCGTAGAAGCGGCAAGCGACCTCGAGGTCGGCCACGCAGATTCCGATATGGGAGAGGTGCTGGATCGCCATGGGGGGCTCCGGGCAGGGCTGGAATGGAGGGGCTGGACTGCATGGGGCAGGCATGTAGCGGCTGGACTGTAGGGAATGGGCCCGCGGCCGGCGAAGGAAGGAGTTGCGATCGGATAGGCCGTCAAATATCGTCGCGGGCCGGGACTGCTCCCCCAACCGCGAGGTTCCCCATGACGGCGGACGCAAAAGACTCTCCAAACGAAGAAGTCACCCTCGACACCGCTCCGGTGGACAAGTGGATTGGTATTCCTCTCGGCGGCGGGCAACTCAAGGACCCGGTGGCCCCCAATGATCTGCGCCGCTGGGCCCAGGGGATGCAGAACGCCAACCCCCTCTACCACGACGACGTCTACGCGTCGGAGCCCGACTCGCGTTTCGGAACCCTCGTTGGCCCCGCATCCTTCGCGGTGGCCACCGACGATAGCCACGGCGCAGGGCCCGCGATCCAGGGCACGATCCCCGGCACCCATATGCTTTTCGGAGGGGACGAGTGGTGGTTCTTTGGACCCCGCATTCGCCCGGGCCAACGGATTGCTCGGGACCGCATGCTCTTCGACTACAGGGTGACCCAGACGCGTTTTGCCGGGCCCACCATGTTCTCCCGGGGCGACACCACCTACCTCAACGATGCCGGCCAACTCATCTGCAAGCAGCGCTCGACCTCCATCCGCTACCTCGCCGAGGAAGCGCGGCGGCTCGCGCTCTTCGATGCCGAGGAAGATCCCGTGTGGAGCGAGGATCAGCTGATGGCCATCGAGGAAGAGAAGTTCGCGTACTTCAAGACCGTGCTCGAACTGGGTCACCAGCGCCGACTCTTCGTCAAGGTGGGCGATCCGTTGCCCCAACGCCTGATCGGTCCCCACACGATCGCAAGCTTTACCACCGAGTGGCGCGCATTCCAGATGACGATTTGGAACGCTTTCGCCCAGGTTCCGGGTCCCGACTCGACCCTGGACGCCGGCTGGCTCCCCGAAATGTCTCGGGACCAGGAGGGAGCGAAGGTCGATCCGACCCTGGGTGACGGGCTCTACTACGGGCCTTCGCGTGGCCACATCCAGGCGCGCTACGCCCAACTCATCGGCATGCCCCGGGGCTACGGGTATGGGGCCTCCATGGGAGCCTGGATCCTCGACTACGTGGGCAATTGGGGGGGCGAGTGGAGCGATATCGTCCACAGCAAGATGGCGTACAAATCCCCGGCCATGACCGGGGACCTGACCAAACTCGACGGGCACGTGGTGGAGATCGGATACGACGACCCGTCGGGCCAGCCCGTGGCCCAGGTGCACGTGGTCATGACCAATCAGAACGCGGATGTGCTCGCGGAAGGTGACGCGCTGATACGTCTGCCCACGGAAACCCTGCCCGGGCCCGAGCCCCGGTAAGCTCGCGTGGAGACGTCCCCTGAACTCGCCCTGCAGCCCGATGCGTCGCGTTTGACGTGGCCGCGGTTCTTGGATGATGTCGCCGAGCGCCACGGCGACCGGGTGGCGCTCTGGGTTCACGGAGGTTCCGGCGGGGCGCGCCAAGCCCTGCGCTTCGGCGAATTGCGCACAGCTGCCCGAGATCTGGCCCGGGGACTGATGGGCGCTGGCGTCGTCAAGGGCGCGCGGGTTGCGCTCTTGATGGCCAACGGGCCCGATTGGGTGGTGGCCTCGTTCGCGGTGGGCCTCGTGGGGGGGGTGGCGGTTCCGGTCAATACCTTTGCGACCCCCGCCGAGCGCGACTACATCCTCGCCCACAGCGATGCCTCATTGCTTCTGACCCAGGCCTCCATGGGGAGCCGCGACTTTGTGGGCGAAATGGCGGAGCGCCATGGTGACCTGCCCGGTGCCCAACCCGGACGACTGCGGTGGGGGGCCTTGCCCCATCTGCGCCGCATTGTCTGCTTGGGCGAAGGCGCCAAGCGGGCGGCCGAGCGATTCGGAATCGAGAGCGGAGCCGATCTCCTCGCCCACGGGCGCGATGTGTCCGAGGCACTCCTCGACGCCGCGTCCGCCCAGGTGCATCCTGCCGATGACGGCCTTTTGATCTACACCTCGGGGACCACAGCGCATCCCAAAGGCGTGCTTCATCGCCAGCGCGCCGCGGTCATTCAGAGCTGGCGCTTTGCCGAGGCCATGGCGCTGACCGCCGAGGACATTGTCCTGACCGCGCAACCTTTTTTCTGGACCGCCGGCATTGCCATGTCGTTGGGCGCGAGCCTGGCGGCGGGGGCTCGGCTCATCCTCGAGCCGGTCTTCGATGCCTCCCGCTTCCTCGAAATCATTGAGAGCCAGCGGGTCAGTACCCTGCACGCCTGGCCCCATCAGGAAAAGGCCATGGCCGAGCACCCCGACGCCGAGACCCGGGATCTCTCGAGTCTGGCGAAGATCGAGTTCAGCTCGCCTCTCGCGCCCCTGGCCGGTATCGCGCGTGACGAGTGGGGGACGTATGGATCGTACGGCCTGAGCGAGACCTTCACCCTGGCCAGCGCCCTTCCGTCCAGCGCGCCCGCCGCCCTGCGAAGCGCCACCAGCGGCCGGGCGCTGCCCGGAATGAAGCTACGCATCGTCGACCCCGAGACCGGGGATGTTCTCACACGGGGAGAAGCAAAAGGCGAAATTGCGGTCAAGGGCCTCACCTTTATGCGCGGCTACGCGAAAGTCGAACCCGAACTCTATCTCGATGACGAAGGTTTCTTTCGCACTCAAGATGCCGGCAGTGTCGACGCGGACGGCCACCTGCACTGGACGGGCCGGCTCTCCAACCTGATCAAAACCGGGGGGGCCAATGTTTCGCCCTTGGAGATTGAAGCGGCCTTGACCACTTGCGCGGGTGTTGGGGTGGCGGCTGCGGTGGGGGTTCCGCATCCCGTACTCGGTGAGATCATCGTGGTCTGCGCCGTGCGGGCGCCGGGGGCCCAGATCGAAGAGTCCGAACTGCGCACCCTTCTGCGCGGCCAACTCGCCGCGTACAAAGTCCCCAAGCGGGTTCTCTTCTTCGAGGCCGATGAACTGAATTTTACGGGCACCCAGAAACTTCAGACGGCCCCGCTGCGCGAACTCGCCCTGGCACGGCTTCGCGCCGAGGGGGCCGAGATCGAGGGCGTTCTCTATCAGACCTGAGGCGTCGGACACCGATGCCCTCGGGGACGGGCTCGCAGCCTACTGTTGTGAGGCTTTCACGAAGGCCAGATCGGCGGCCAGGGTTCGCGACGCGCGCCAGAACGCGTATCCCGCTGGGGCCAGCATCAGCGAAACAATCATCAGCGCGTAGCGGAGCGACTCGGCCCCGAAGCGCGGCTCGAGGGAATCGCTCAACCCACCCGTGATGGCCGGCCCCATGGCAAGGCCCACGATATTGATGACAAAGAGCAGCACCGCGCCCGCTGTGGCCCGCATGGCGGGTGTCGATAGGCCCTGGGTGATGGTGAAAGCAGGTGCCTGGTACATCAGTCCGAAGGCGGCCGGCGGGACCATCAAGGCCAATGCCCAGCCCGTGCTCCCGGTCAGGTAGACCCCGGCCCAGAAGGGCAGGGAGACCAGCATCGCGAGGGCCGGCAAAAGCGACCGACCCCGAGGATCGCGCTCGGCCCAGCGATCCGATAGCCAGCCGCCGGCATACACCCCAACGCCGCCCCCGATCCCAATAATCAGTGCGAGCGACGTCCCCACCTCGCCGCTCTCCATGCCGTGAGATCGCTTCAGAAACGAGGGCGCCCAAGTGACGAACGAGTAGCCCACGAATGAGTAGAGGGCCGAGCCGATGGCGGTGTTGCGAAAACTGTGGGAGCGCCAGAGAAAGGCGATGACCTCGCGGGCCGAGAACGATCGGGTGGGGGGGCCGAGTCCCTCAGCCATGCCCCGAGGCGGCTCGCGCAGCGTGAGCGCGACCACGAGGGAGAGCAACAGCCCGGGCAAACCCACCACCACGAAGGCAGTGCGCCAGCCCAAGGTCTCGTCGAGCCAGCCCCCGGCCATCAGACCCACGAGAATTCCAAGGGGCACGCCCAACGAGAAGACCCCCAGGGCCGCGCCGCGTTTCTCCGGGGGAAATAAATCGCTGATTATTGCGTGGGCGGGCGGACTCCCGCCGGCTTCGCCGACGCCGACTCCCACGCGGTACAGGAGCAGAACCGCGAAACCCGAAGCCGTGCCGCAGAGCGCGGTCATCAGGCTCCACAGGCTGAGTGAGACGACGATCACGATTTTTCGCGAGTAAGTATCCGCCAGCCGGGCGATGGGAATGCCCAGGGTCGCGTAAAAGATCCCGAAAGCCGTCCCCGAAAGCAGGCCGAGTTCTACATCCCGCAGACCCAGATCGAGTTTGATGGACTCGAGGAGAATCGAAAGAACCTGGCGATCGACAAAATTCACCACGTAGACGACGGACAGGAGACCCAGGGCATACCGGGTATAGGCCGCCGAAAAGTCCGGGGTCGCCGCGGGGCCGGGGGGACGGATCGGGTCCGAACTCATGAAGCGGCGACTCCCATGGGCTTGAAATTCCCGATCCTAAACCGGCGCTTGACCCAGAAGAGTCACGCGATGAATCCGCCGCCGGGCCTCACCGAAATCGTTGTGGACGCGATGCTGAGTCGAACGGTTGTCCCAAAATGCGATGTCACCCTTTCGCCACCGATGCCGAACTACGAAGCGTTCCTCGACCGCGTGGGCATAAAGAAATTCCAGCAACTCCCGGCTCTCCGCTTCGGGGATGCCCACGATCCGCTGGGTAAAGATCCCGTTCACGAACAGGCTCTTGAGCCCCGATTCGGGATGAACGTGCACCACCGGATGCAAGTTGCGCGTTTCGGCGTCCCACCAGGCCTGGTGCTCGGCCTGCAGGCCCTCAAGGCGCGCCTGGACCGTCGCCGGAAGCGCCGCATAAGCGGCGGTTTGGCTGGCCCATTCGGTGTCCCCACCCTTCTCGGGAATGATCCGCATATGAAGAATCGAGCCCATGGGCGGGGCGGGGAGGGCGGTCATGTCCGTATGCCACCACTCGGCTGCCGGGGCGCCCTCGGCGCTGTCGATGACGAAGATTTCGGGCCGCCCCACAGCGCCCTCTCGGGTGGGATGCACTTCGGGCGTCCCAAACGCCCGCGCAAAATCGATGTGTTCCTCTTCGGTCAACGCCTGCTCGGGGAAGATCAGGAGTCCGAACTCCACCAGCGCCGCGCGAATCTCTTGAATCGTTTGCGGCGAGAGGGGCCGAGAAAGCCGCAGGCCGAGGACTTCTGCGCCGATTTCGGGGCTCAGGGGATGCAGATCCAGCATTCGATTCCTCTTGGTGCCTGGGGCGGCGGTCCATCGTAGTCCACGGGCTCGGCGACGGGAACAGCGATTTTCTCGGCCTAGGGGAGCGGCGAGGCGGCCATCAGTCCGCCGTCCACCACCAGCGTGTGCCCGGTGACAAACGCCGCGGCGTCGCTGGCGAGGAAGACCGCCGCGCCCTTGATGTCGTCGGCTCCGCCGACCCGCCGCTGGGGAACGCTTCGCCGCAGAGCTTCCATGGCCTGGGGGTCGTCGCGCAGGTGATCCATCATGGCGGTGTCGAAGGCGCCGGGCGCGACGGCGTTGACCCGAACACCGTGGGGGGCGAGTTTGACCGCCATATCGGTGGTCAGCGCGGTCACCGCGCCCTTGCTCGCGTTGTAGGCCACCACCGGCTCCTTGGCGTCTTCGTTGCCCCGAAAGGCCGAAATCGAGCTGACATGGATAATGGCGCCACCGCCTTGCTCGACCATATGCCGAGCGACGCCCTGGGAGAGATAAAAGAGACCGCGCACGTTGAGGTCGAAGACCCTGTCCCACCCGTCCAGGGGGTAATCGAGGAGCGGTGCTGCCCAAGTTCGCCCGGCATTGTTGACCAAAACGTCGAGCCGAGGCGTCGCCCCAAGGACCTCAGCGAGCAGGCGATCGCAATCCTTGGGATCGGCAATATCGGCGCGCAGGGGGGTGGCCTGGCCGCCCTCGGCCCGGATCGCGTCCGCCGCTTCCTGACAGTGGTCGAGATTGCGCGACGCCAGAAAGACGTGGGCACCGGCCTCGGCGAGCCCGAGTGCAATGTGACGGCCAATGCCGCGACCGCCGCCGGTGACGAGAGCCGTGCGTTGATCGAGTGAGAACAGCGACGCGTTGCGCATGGGATCTCCCGGGGGCCAAGTGATGATTTCTGACGAAGTGTTAACTTTGCACGACGGATTGTCCAGAGCGAGCGCCGCACCCCCACCCGATCCCAGCCCCATCGGCGAGAAAGCCCTGCGATTGCTCTCCAACTACCGGGTACTCGACCTGAGCGATGAACGCGGCCATCTGGCCGGGCGAATCCTCGCCGACCTTGGGGCGGACGTCATCAAGATCGAACCGCCGGGCGGCGACCCTCTGCGTGGTCGGCCGCCGCACCCCGATCCGGCCGACGGCACTTTGACCTCGAGCCTGGCCTGGCTGGCCGGCAATCCGGGGAAGCGCAGCATGGTTCTGGATCTGGCCCACTCCGAGACCGACCGGGCAACCTTTATGGCATTGGTCGGTACGTCGGATGTCGTGCTCGATTCGGGCCGGGCGGGTCGTCTGGAGTCCTGGGGGCTGGGCCCCGAAACCCTGGTGGCCGGGTTGCCCTCGGACCATCCCGGCCTGGTGGTCTGCGCCATCAGCCCCTTCGGGCAGACGGGCCCGTATCGAGACTTCGACGGCCATGACCTCATCAGTGTCGCTATGGGGGGCAACGCGAGCGTGAGCGGCGACCCGGATCGCCCGCCGGTGGTGTGCGGCCTGCCTAGCGCCTACATGCATGCCGGTCCCGAAGCCGCACTCGGCATTCTGCTGGCGCTGTGGGCGCGCCCGGCGCGGGGGGAGGGGCAGACGGTGGACGTTTCGCTTCAGGAGTGTCAACTCGCCACCCTGATCACCGGCGCGGGTCAATTCGCATGGCGGCCCGGCCCGCGGCCGCGCACCGGAGCGCGCACCGGCGCGACCCGGGAGATCTGGCGCTGCCGAGACGGTTGGGTGTCGTACGGACTGCGCGGCGGAGCCACGCGAATCCCGAGCCTGCAGGCCACCGTGACGTACATGGCCGAGGCCAACATGGCTCCCGACTGGCTCATCGAGATGGATTGGTCGCGCTACAACCCCGGGGCCATGCCGAGGGCCGAGCGCGAACGCCTGGAAGAAAGCTTCGGCGCCTTCTTCGCCAAGCACTCGATGAGCGAACTCTATGCCGAGGCGCTTCGCCGTCGAATCCTGCTGGCGCCATGCAACAACGCCCGGGAGATTCTTGCCCAGCCCCAACTCCGCGCTCGGGATTTTTTTGTGCCCGTCCGCTACCCCGAACTGGGACTGTCCTTCGAGCAGCCCGCCTTCTTTGCTCGGGCCAGCGCCGGGGGACTGGGGGTGCGCGGGCCGGCGCCCGGTCTGGGGGCACATACCGATGAGATCCGCGAGGAACTCGATCGGGGCCCGCGACGGGCCGGGGAAGCCCAGGCGATCGCGGACGGCCGCTTTTCGGGGCGCAGCGAAGGCCCCGGGTGTCTCGCGGGCGTGCGCGTTCTCGAGTTGGGTTCCGGGGCCGCGGGACCCGTGGCCACGGGCTCTCTCGCCCAGCATGGGGCTCGGGTGATTCGCATCGAGTCTTCCCGGCGTCCCGACTTTCTTCGTTTGCTGCATGTCACCCCCGACAACCGGGGCGAGGCCGATATTCTCGAGCGTGCGCCGATGTTTGTCCTTCTCAACGCCGAGAAGGAGAGTCTGGCTATCAACATGAAAAAGCCCGAGGGCGTGGCCCTGGTGAAGCGCCTGATCGAAGAGTGGGCCGACGTTGTGGCCGAGAACTTTGCACCGGGAGTCATGGAGCGCTGGGGGCTCGACTACCCGCGCTTGCGCGCGAAGCGGCCCGATCTCGTGATGGTGAGCGCCTGCCTCTTCGGACAAACCGGCCCCCAGCGCGACTATCCAGGCTTCGGCGGCCAGGGGGCCGCCATCGCCGGATTCAACCACATGACGGGCTGGCGGGACCGGGAGGCCCTGGGCCCCTACGGAACCGTCACCGACTCGCTGGCCCCGCGCTTCGTGGCTACCGCTGTCATGGCCGCGCTCCTCCATCTGCGCCGCACGGGAGAGGGGCAATACCTCGATCTCTCCCAGATCGAGACCGGTATCTACTGCCTGGCCGAAATGGTGGTGCGCCACAGCGCATCCGGCGAAGTCATGACCCGCGAGGGCAACCGGAGCGCGCACGCCGCCCCCCACGGAATCTATCCGTGTCGGCCGGGCGACTCCGAAACCGCGTCCACCGAGCGCTGGATCGCCATTGCGGTGCACGACGAAGCACAATGGCGGCGATTGGTCGGCTGCATGGGGGGGCCGGCCTGGGCCGAAGATCCGCGCTTTGCCCGCATTCGGGCGCGGTTGGACAACGCCGACGCCCTCGATGCTGCGGTGGGGCGGTGGACTCGGAACCAGGACGCCGAGGTCCTGATGGCGCGATTGCAAGCGGCCGGGGTCGAGGCCGGGGTGGTTCGCGACTTCGGTCAACTCCACGGCGATCCCCAATTGGCCGCCCGGGATCATTTTGTTCGCATCGAGCACCCGGTTCTCGGCGAAATGGCTTTCGAGCGATCCGGAGCCCGATTTTCCGGCAATCCGACCCGCCTCGCCCGACCCGCCCCGTGTCTGGGCGAGCACTCCCACGCGATCCTGTCGGGTATTCTCGGACTCTCGGACTGCGAGATCGAAGCCTTGGTGCAAGACGAAATCAGCGTCTAAGTCCGGGCAGGCAAGATGTGATCATTTCTCAAGGAGCCATCCATGGACCTGCGTGATTCTCCCGAAGAGGCCGCCTTCCGGGGCGAGGCCCGGGCTTGGCTGCGCGCGAACCTGCCCGACAATTGGGGCACTCCCGATTATCCCAAGCCCGAGACCCCCGCCGCCGAGGTGGCATTTCTCAGAGCGTGGCAGCGCAAACTCTTCGACGGCGGCTGGGCGGGATTGGATTGGCCCCGGCAATACGGCGGACGCGAGGTCGATGTCATCCGGCACTTGATCTGGCAGGAAGAATACACCCGGGTGCGGGGACCGAATCAAATCAGCATGTCGGTGGGGAGCAGCCTTGTCGGCCCGACCCTGATGGCCCGAGGCGCCGATTGGCAGAAGGAGCGCTTTTTGTCGGCGATCTTGAAAGGGGAAGAGGTCTGGTGCCAGGGCTTCTCCGAACCCAACGCGGGTTCCGACCTCGCCTCCCTGCGAACTCGGGGAATCGTCGAGGGCGATGAAATCGTCGTCCAGGGGCAGAAGACCTGGACGAGCTTTGCCCAGCAATCCGACTGGTGCATTCTGGTCGTGCGAACCGATCCCGACGCCCCAAAGCACCGGGGCCTGACCTTTCTGCTTGTCGACATGAAGAGCCCGGGCATCTCCATCCGTCCCTTGATTGAGATGACCGGGCATGCCTGGTTCAACGAGGTCTTTTTCGACGACGTACGGGTTCCGATACGCAACGTGGTGGGCGAAATCAACAACGGATGGGACATCGTGATCACGACGCTTTCGGTCGAGCGCGGATCGTCGTCCCAACACGCCCGATTGGCCGCCGATCTGGATCTCCTGATTCAAGCCGCCCGGGACACGCCCCGGGGAGCCGGTCGGGCCTCGGACGATCCCCGGGTACGCCAGAAACTCGCGGGATTCGCGGCCGAGGTGATGGTGATGAAAATGTCGGTCTACCGGAACGCCTGGACGATCCAAGAAAAAGGACTGCCCGGTCCCGAGGGTTCGACGCTCAAGGTCGTCTGGAGCGAACTCGATCAGCGCCTCAAGGCCGCAGCCATCGAGATACTCGGCCCCCGGGCGCTGGTTGCTGCCGATGATCCTCTGGCGCTGAACGAGGGCTATTGGGCCTACGAGGCGCTCTGGTCGCGAGCGGCGACGATCTATGCCGGAACCTCCGAGGTGCAGCGCAATATCATCGCCACCCGGGTCTTGGGTCTTCCCCGTTAGATCGGGGCGCGGGCCGGATGGGCGGGACAGGGCAGGGGGCGCGCCCCGTCAAAGAGAAGCGGCGGACGAGTCGATCAGCGTCCGGGCGGCGATCTCGCGCTGAAGTTCGGGAGACCCGTAGGCGAGTTCGGCCGCTAGGGCATGCTTGAAATAGAGCTGAAGATCTTCCTCCCACGTGAAGCCGAGCCCGCCGTGGATTTGAATTCCTTCGCCCGCAATTTTCACCCAAGCCTCGCTGCAATAGGCGTTCGCCAGGCAAGCCGCGGTGGGGGCGTCGGGCTCATCGTGCTCGAGCGCCCAGGCCGCGTAATAGGCCGCCGATCGAATGCCTTCGCTGGCCACCAACATATCCGCACATTTGTGCTGAATAGCCTGAAAACGACCGATGGGTTGGCCGAATTGTTCCCGGGTTTTCGCGTAGGCGACCGAGAGTTCAAGGACTCGCTCGGCGGCGCCGCTGAGTTCGGCGCAGAGGCCCACCCGGGCATGGTGGTGAAGGCGTTCGAGGAGCGGCCAACCTCCGTCGAGAGGTCCGAGGAGGGCCTCGCTGGAAACTCGAACCGAATCGAAATGAACATCGCCGAGTTTGCGGCTCTGTTCCGCGAAGGCGATGCCGCGAACCGAGACCCCCGGAGCCTGGGCGTCGACAAGGAAAACGCTGATGCCCGCAGCGGACGCTTCGGTCGCCGCGCCCGTTCGAACCGCTACGACGAAGCGATCCGCCGCCGGGGCATCGGCGACGAAGCACTTGCGGCCATCCAATCGGTAGCCGTCGCCCTCGGGACGGGCCGTCATCCGGATTCCATCGGGTTCCCAATCCGCGCTCTCCTCGATCTGGGCCAGGGCCAATCGGAGTTCGCCCCGCGCTAAAGCGGGAAGCAATTCCTGACGGAGCGCTTCACGGGCGCCAAGCCGAATCGCCATAGCGCCGACGACCGCGGTGGAGAGATAGGGGCCCGGGCAAAGAACACGGCCCATCTCCTCCATCAGGATCGCGAGATCAATAACGCCCAACTCGCTTCCCCCATAGCGCTCGGGCACGATGAGTCCCAGCCAGCCCAGGTCGGCCATCCGCTGCCAAAGTGCTTCGGGAAAACCCCGGGCATCTTCGAGTTGGGCGCGCACCAGGGCCATGGGGCACTCCTTCGCGAGAACCGACCGGGCGCTTTCGCGCAAGAGTTCCTGCTCCTGGCTGAATTTGACGTCCATGGATGGTGAACTCCGGAGTCGTGGGCTGGCCCCTCAACCCACGATATAGCTCCGGAGGCCGCTTTCGGCCCACACTCGGGAAACAGAGCACCGCGGAGTCAACCATCAAGAACTGCGGGCGACGGGCGCGACATTCCTCACCCGCCGGTCACGGGCGAAATTGTAATTCAAACACGATGAGGGGTTTTGCCTATACTTGATTATCGAGTCTGTTCGGCGCACACTCGGTACCCCGAGTCGGCCGTTCGGCCCGGGTCGCAGAGCGAAGAGCGCACTCGCGCACGCACGCAATGAGAGATCCCAGCTTCCCCCCAAGGAAAAAGGGACAAACCTTTCATCGTCGAGCACCGCTCGCAAGCCATGGCAAATGGACGGCAAAGCGCCCGAGCGGAAACATAGTTTCCCTCGGGCGCTTTTTTTATCGTGCCTGTGCGACGGTCAGTGCCCCGGGGAATCGGTCGGGACCCGGCCCGCTTATGCAAAACGGCTCTGGATCCACTCCACCATCCGATCCATCAGGGCTTCCACATCGGGCGCTTCCCGCGCGCCAAAATCGGGCTCGAAATAATGCCGTGCAGCGGGGAACGTGTGAAAAGTTCGGTCGTCCGATGCCACCGCGGAAAAAATCGGCCCCGCATCGGCGTTCGGATAGATTTCCCGATCGCGCCCGGCATTGACGACCAGAGTCGGTTCTTTGATCTGGGGCAGGGTGAGCATCAGGTCGGCGTTGGAACTCAGCCCCGACCAGGTGGAGAGCCACGCGCGGGGAGTGCATAGCCGACCGAATCCCATCAATGCCATGTTCATCAAATCGGGTCTGTCGCTGAGAAGCGACCCGTATTCGCGGTCCGAAGGGTCGAGATGATTGTCCGCATAATGGAGATTCGCCATGGTNNNATCGCTCAGCCGAGCGAATCCTTCGTCGGCGTGTAGCTTTTCGGCGGACGCGGCATCCGCGACGTGCTTTCGCGCGGTTTTGTCGATCCGCGCCACTCGTTCCAGTTGGGCATTCCTATAGCGCTCGACGAAATTCGCTGAATATTTGCTCCACTCGGGGGCGGGCCGGAACCCGTTGCGGGGCGAGTACATATCGAGGGCATCGTCGGTCCCCAAGGCGTCCGACTCGTCAACGACCGCCGGATCGATGCATTGATTGATGATGCGACCCTCGCCCTTGTGGGCCGAGACGTAGACGAGCCCGTCTGCAGGAGACAGGGCGTACCCTTCAAGGCGAGTCGGCGCTCCACCGGGGGTGGTCTTCAAGCGAAGGGCGGGGGGCTGACTGGCCTGGGCTTGGTAGAAGGCGTTGAGCGATCCGCCGCCCGAATTCCCGAGCAGAACGACATGGCGCACGCCGAGATCGCGCAGGAAAGTCACGCAGGCGCCCACATCCAGGATGATCTGTTCGTGGACAGTGTCGGTATCGTTGTTCGGATTTCGGGTGTTGGCACCCAAACAACCGATGCCCGCGGCGAGCAGTCGGGGGAAAGTGTAATGCCGGGTGAAGTCGACTCGGGGATGCATGCAGACGACTGCCACCCGAGGAACGGGCTGGCCAGAGGGGGTCCAGAACAGACCCTGAATCTGGCGGTGGTCCACGGTCTCCAGGAGTAGGGGGACGACCTGCGCAGCCTCCGGCTCTTGCCGAAAGTTGAAGGGCGCTCCGCCCCAATACGTTTTGGCGACGAGCAGCATTGTCGTCCTCTCGTTGCATCTTGGCCGGGGCCAAGGGACTAACGGGCGAGTTCGGCCATCAAGGCGAAGAGTTCGACTATGTTGGGTGCCGGGCGAGAGTCGCCGAATTCCCGGTAGAGAGTGTGGACATTGACGACAATTCGCTCGGCATCGAGCCACGCCGAATAGTCGCCCAAGGAGATGTCCCGGGCGGCGTCGGAAGGCGACATACCCGCGTCGTATCGAAGACGCGCCTGGTCTCGGATGTAGACCAGATATTCTCGCATGGATGCAACCCCGTGAACGTCTGTCAGCGGTCCATGACCCGGAACGATCACTCGGGGATTCATCTCGATGATTCGGTCGCAAGCTTGGATCCAGTTCTCCACGGGACCCTGCCAGAGGATGGGGGTTCCGTCGATGAACAAGATGTCCCCGGTAAATACGGCCCTGTCATCAGGAACGTGGACCAAGACATCGCCTCGTGTGTGTGCGGGCCCCACCTCGATGAGATGAACATCTTTGTCGCCGACGCGCCTGAGCAGTTCGCCCTCGAATGTCTGATTGGGCGGTGTGCTGATGATGCCATCGAACTCGAATGCACCAAAAATGCGCTCGAAGAATGCACCGGCCGCACCCAAATCTCCGGCGTTGTGCAGCAGTCCGGCCATCACGTCGGGCGTGACTTCAGCCATTTCTTCGGCGCTCGCACGCGACGCGATGATCGTGGCGCCCTCGACGAGTTGGTTGCCGTAGCAGTGATCGCCATTGGCGTGGGTATTCACCAAGGTGTCGATGGTCGCGGCTGCGGGCGATGCGTCCGCCATGGCAGAAAGCATTTCCCGGGTCAAGCGCAGATCAAAAAGGGTGTCGATGAGAAGCGATTGTTCCCCATCGGTCACCAAACCCGCATTGCTGTAGCCCCAGGAACCGTCGGGTTGAAGCCAGGCATACAGTCCGTCGCCCAGATCCTCAAGTCCCTTCGAGTACGCTTTGCCTGCCATTTCGTGATCCTGAGAGATCTAGCGGGACTCTTCGCGGGTCGCCCCCAAGTCGGAGTGCTCCAGAGACGAAGATCTAGCTGCCCTGATTTTCCTCGGCGCGGAGGGCTCGATCGACGTACTTGAGCCACTTCGTCGCGCTGTCCTCGGTTTTCTCTTCTTCCGCTGCGGCCAAAAACGCCGTTCGCGCCGAAAGAAACCTGTCCTCGTTGTAGTTGGAAATTCCGAGCAGGAGTTGGGCCGTCCCGGTCTCTCGAAGCCCGCCTTTTTCGATAGCCGCCTGCAGGGCGATTCGCGCTTTTGTCCAGTTTTCGATTTCGAGATGAACTTGAGCGAGACGCACGTACAGATCGCCAATCAGCGAAAGCTCGGCGGCCTCGGCGAGGGGTGTGATCGCCGATTGGTATTCTCGGGCATGGAGCAGGGTGTTGGCGTACAACGCTAGGTTATCCGCGGTCGTCTCCACCGTGCCATCATCTAGGCCCTTTGCCATCACTTTCGAAGCGGGCCAGGGTAGATCGTGGTAGAGGTAGCGCTGGCTTAGCTGCGTCAGTTCCCGCTCCTTGTCGAGGTAGTCGAGCTGGTAGGCCAATTCCAGCATGGCGAGTGCTTTTTCCTCATCGCCGAAATTCGAATACCCGAAGGCGAGTTGCATGTAGTAGTCCTTCTTGGGGAACAAACTCACCAAGATTTTGAGGACCTCGAGGGTTTCGAGAATGTTTCCGTTCTGATACTCAACAGCGAGAAGCAGTCTGAGACGGTTCTCGACCGGAGTCGTTGAAAGGTCGACCGACGTACGGGCGTGCGATAAGCCTGACGCCCAGTCTTCTTTTCCCGCATACGCAATCGTGATCATGAAATGGGCCTGGGCATCGGGCCGCTCGGCGCCATCGAGCCACTCTTCGAAAAGTTGAATGGCTCGGTCGTAATTTTCCTGGCCCAAGTAGAGTTGGCCCAGATTGTATTTCAGCTGTTGCATGGCGGAGTCGGGCAGGTAGTCGACGGCCAGCGCAACTTCGAAAGCCGCCAGGGCCTCTTTGTATTGCTCCTTGGCACCGAGCATATAGCCCAGCATTTGGTTGACCGTGGCCTTGTCGAATTTCTTGAGTCGGGTCTTCTTGCTGAGCGGAACGAGAATATCCAGAGCCCCTTGAAAGTCTTCGTCCTCGGCGAGTTCCTGGACCTTCAGCAACTTCTTGCCAACCTGGGGGCTCGGAACGAAATTTTTCCTTGATCTTTTGGACTTCTCGGCTGCCGAAACAGTCCCGGTGGCCGCAAAGACAAAGCTACAGACAAGCAGGCAAGCGATAGCGGCGCGTAACAAGCGGTTCTGGCTTGCGGTTCGAAGCATAGGATTGGCCTCCCTTAGTCTTATCCCTTGCTCAGGTCTCTTGAAAGCATGGTTCCTTGAAAGCATGGTCTCGTGTAGGCTGATTGTCCTGAGCCGTGTGTCGCCAAGCGGATTCGCTTCGCCCCCGCCGGCGGCGTCAAATGTCGTCCAGATCAAACGATAGCTTGACCTCTTCGACTCGGTCGATGGCAACTCCGTCCACGATACGCGGCCGGTACTTCCATTTCTTAAGAGCGCGTTTTGCCGCTCGATCGAAGATTCGCTTGGGGTTTGCGTCGAGTACTTCGGGATTCACTACCGTTCCCGCGGCGGTAATGGTAAAGCGTAGAACCACCCAACCCTCAATGCCTCGCTCTGCGGCACGGATCGGATATTGGGGAGGAACCCGCACAAGGGGGACACTGTCCGAATCGCTGGGCGCACCCATATTCGGTCCCGATCCGAGGTCAGGCCCAGCGCTCAGATCGGGCGCGGAGATCGCCATTGCGTCGGAGTCGGGCGCGTCGGTTTGAGACATCTGGAGCTCCGGCGGAGGCGGGGGCTCCGGGGGCTTTTCTTTTTTGGGCAGTTCGCGCTTTCGAGTCTGTGTCTCCGTATCACGCTTCAGGCGAACGAACTCGATCACTTGACCCTTGCGGATATCGGCACCGCGCTCGCTCCCCATGGAAATCAGGTATTGCATGAGATAGAAGAGCCCGAAAGTAATTCCCAGTGCCATCAGGGCCGCTATACCGTGACGTACAGCCATGCGAGACTATTCCCCAACCTCATTTGCCGCGATCGAGACGCTGAAGACTCCCGCTTGTCGGGAGGCGTCCATGACCTGAACGAGCAGTCCGTTCTTCGAATTTTTATCGGCCTGAATCACCACAGCGCCCTGGGGATTCTCAGCATGTAGGCGCTCAATATTGGCCCGCACCGAGCGCGGGTCGACCTGCCGCCGATCAATCCAGATCTGGTTCGTATCCGTGATGGCGATAAGAATATTTCCGCGCTCCTTCACCGTTGCGGTCGCTGCATCCGGCCGATTGACATCGATGCCGGATTCCTTGACGAAAGAGGCGGTTACGATGAAGAAAATCAACATGATGAACACCACATCGAGCATGGGCGTAATGTCGATTTGGGCCTCTTCTTCTTCCCTAGCTTTTTTGCGACGCATCGTATAATGAGTCCGTTCCGTGTGCTGAGGGGTCAAGCCCCTTCAGTCATGAGTCATTTTATCGGCGAGCTTACCGCTTTCTTCTTTGGCAAATTTTTGGAGTTGTACGGAGAAGTAGAGCCCCGAAAGTGCAGCCACCATCCCCGCCATTGTCGGAATCGTGGCTTTGGAGACGCCCGCTGCCATGGCGCGAGCATTACTGTTTCCTGCCGTTGCCATGACGTCGAAAACCTCGATCATTCCTGTCACCGTCCCCAGGAGTCCCAGTAGCGGGCATAGAGCCACAAGAGTATTGATCAAGCTGATGGATCGGTTGAGGTCGACTGAAGACTCGGAAATCCACAACTCGCGAATACGATGAGCGCGCCAGGAGAGTTGGTCGTTTCGGCTTCGCCAGTGCTCCAGAACGGCTTTCGCTTCGGCTGGGTACACGAAGCGAAAGAAATACTGCCGCTCAAGGATCATCGTCCACATAGCCAAAGTCACGGCGAAAATCAGCATCAGGACGTCGCCGCCCCGGTTGATGAAGTCGCTGACCGCCTCGAATAAACCTGTCACGCTCGGCGTCCCCCTCGAAGCCTCAAGCCGTATCCACGCCGGGGCGTCCAGACGATGCCGACTCCCTCTCGGACTGCTTTGCGATAAGCCCGGTGCTCTGCTCCTCGAGAACAGTAGTTACCCCGCGCGCCATGCTGTAGATGACCGCATGCATCAGAACCAGTGGGATTGCGGTCAGCAGGCCCAACATCGTGGTGACCAGTGCCTCGGAAATACCACTGGCCATCATCTTGGGGTCGCCTGTGCCGAAGAGGGTGATGATCTGAAAGGTATTGATCATACCCGTGACCGTACCGAGAAGACCCATAAGCGGTGCGACTGCGGAGACAACCTTGATAAGCCAAAGGAAGCTCTCGATTTTCGCCGATTCCTTGAGAACCTGCTCTTCCAGCTTGAGTTCGAGAGTCTCGGTGTCCAACTGTTTGTTGTCCGAGTAGATCTTCAGTACGCGTCCGAGAGGGTTCCCATCGTCGGCGGTGCTGGCACTCTTCTGCGCCGAGACTTTGCGGCTGACCGTGGTGACATAGACCAGTCGCACCAGTCCAAAAATAAAGGTCAAAGAACCCAAGAGAATAATCGCGTAACCAATGGATCCGCCGTAACTGATCCTTTCCTCAAACGTCGGAGTCGACACGAGGAGCGCCAGGATTTGCCCGCGCGCCGGGTCAATGGCGAAGCGAACCAGACCACCTTCGGCCGAGTCCAGATCGCTAATGGTGTCGACATACTTGGGTGCGGGTTGACGACCGATCTCACCGAGTTTGCCCACATCTGCGATCCACTTCAGGTATTCGCCTTCCGAAATCGAGTTGAATGCCCCGATCCGGACAACCTCCTGCTCGACTTCTTCGCCGGAGACTTTGACCACGTTAGCCTTGAACCGGGAAACTTTGCTGGACTCGTGCATCTCTTGAAGGAGGATGGCCCAAAGACCCTCAAGGTCCGAGACTGCGGGCAGCGCCTTGCTCTGCCCCAGCCGGTCAAGGAAGGGAATCCGACCAGGATATTGGGAACTGATCAGCGAGTTCTCCACCTGGCTGCGGGTATCGCCAGCCACCTGACGAACGACGCCGAAGAGTTCACCGAGGGTGCCCAATCGCTGGCTTAGCAGTTCTTCCTGCTCGGCGATCTTCAACTCGTTCTGCTCAAAGGTCTCTTCAAGCATGTCGCTGCGGTCTTCTTCGGTCGCGAGGTCGCTTTTTGCCTTCTCGAGCAGGTTCTTCTGCTGTGATCGGGCTCTTCGGAAATCCTTCTCGCGCCGCTCGTTTTCCACGCGCTCGGCTCGCCAACCCTCGCGAACGCGCTCAAGCAGTTGGTCGATAGTCAGTCCGGGCGGGACAACCGCGCGCTTCTGGACTGTCTCAGGGGTTTCGTCCTGGGCCAGGGCAGCCAGAGGAGAGGCCAAGAGGGCGACGCCCGCCAGTGCGCTCAAAAGTATCCGGCCGATTCGCTGGGTCGTGGCTCGCTTGATCACTGTGCATCCTCCGGAGCAGAAACGGGGACGCGGATCATATCGGGCGCCAGTTGCTTGCGCGCGATGCGAACTCCCTTGCGAATCGAGTCCCTGTATTCACTTCCCAACTTTATCCATTTTCTTGCTGATTGATCCCATGCACCGACCTCTTCGCCATCGAGGGTCTGATAGAGAAGGCTGATTCGCCCGACCCTGAGAAAGTCGAGAGTCCTCTCCTCGCCATCTATCTGCAAAGTGTCCTGATAGACCTCGATCGTGCGCCCGTAGTCGTTCTCGATTTGGTACGCCTCCATGATTCGGCGGTACTTCTCCGAGTCCTCCACATCCGCGCGGTCCATCAACTCCCGGAGCCCGGCGATGCGCTCGGAGCGTTCCTTGCTCAGCATGGGCACATCGAGTTGAACGAACTGGTCGAGCCCTTCGACCATCCGCAGCATCAAAGGCGTCATCTCTCGGCCGATCACCGTGACGTTTGCGATCTGGTGATCCAGCGAGGCCAACTCGGCTTCCTGCGACGCTACAAGTTTCGCCAACTGTGCGTTGTAGACCCGTAGGGATTCGATCTGGTCGATGATGGCCCGATACTGCGATGCCATATCATCGGTCTGATCGTCAACCGTATTGATTCTCTCCTGCGATTGCACAGATTTTTCGTTTCCTTGACGCTCCTCGGCGATGGCCGTCTCGATATCCGCAGCGCTGACTGTTCCAGCACCAAAGATGACGAACAAGATCGTTGCGATCATTGCTCGTACGGAGCGTCGCCCGAACCGGACGTCCGCGATGGTCGACAAGATTTCCCCCACGTGTCGCATGTCATCAGCGGCGCATTCACCTTGATTGCGCCTGGGTGGTAGTTAAGACTCGCTCTCGAACTTCACCAACTCAGCCGGCGGGAAGGCAAATTAGCCGTGGCCGACAAGAGCGATCCCCGCCATGTGCTAGCCAAATCGGAGCGGTGGCGAAACCCACCCCAAGCAAATTTTCGAGGATCACGACCTAGACCGAATCTGAGGGCCGCCCGGCATGGCCATTCTGGTGCGGTCTTTTTGAAATTCGGACGTGTTGAAAACCACCCATCCGACAAGAGGTACCCGCCCCCTATTGGGCCCGCCTCAACATCCTGCGGGGCCTGCCGATAGAGGAACTTCCTGAACACGCACCCCCCCGCGTCGGGCCCAGACGATTCTCGGGCAGCAGGAGAAAAGAATGAGTGTACTTGCCAACTCGAAATCCGCCGAGATGCTCACGCCCGCCAAGGCCCCTCGGATCCATCCCGTTGATACAAACCCTAGAACCGAGCTGTTGGCTCATCACGAAGCGGCTCACGCCGTCGTCTGCTTCGTGCTCTACGGCGAGCAGGTCATTCGGGAGGTCGAACTCTTCGGCGACGAGAGCGGGGGACACTCGGGGCTGACGACCTTCTCGCTTCTTCCGATTCCCATCGTGTGTCGCCCCAGTTCGGGGGTTCCGCGAAGAGGCAACCCGGCGCCGGTTTCCCCCGATGCCATCGCGGACGCTCATGGGGTCCTCACGTACGCGGGGATCGCCGGAGAGGCGCTCTTTCAACGCCTCGCTTTGGACGATCCCTGTCCCGAAAATTTGCTCGACTCCGATCAGACCGAGCGCTTCGGCCGGGACCGACAGGCCCTCGCTCGGTTGGCCGATACGGTCAACCTTTCACGCCCGAGCCACACTTTCTATCCCGAGTACTGGAACGAAGCCCATCGTCTGCTGCGAAGCCATTGGTCCGGAGTCTCCAGCATCGCCGAGTGCCTTAGCGTTCGGGGTTCGCTCAATGGCGGCCGCATCGACGAGGTGCTCTGCGAGGCCTTCCCGGTCTAGGAGAAGCCTCGCCTCCCAGCAGGTTGGCGGAGAGGCCCTTCGCTGGGCACTCGCCCGGCGTCGGCCCCGGATTCGCCCGAGCTCCTCCCACGCTCAAGTCCACCCTGGGATTTACCCCGGGGAAAACCCGGGCTAGGCTAGGGCCTTCACGCCCCCGCGTCGCCGGTCTTGGCTGAGTCGCCCGATCCCGACTCCAGAGTCGAATCTGAGCCCGCTGCGTCCAGGCGCGAAGAGGGCAGCACCGGTCCACATCGGACCGCAGCGTCCGGATTTCGAATTTGGCGAGGGTTAAGAATGTCTGCAGAATCGGCCGAAGGCCCGATGGTGAGGGCCGAAGACGTTCTCAAGCCTTCGCCTGCTCAGGAACTTCCCGGAATATTGCGTTTGGCTTGGCCCGCGGTGGTGGGGAATTTGGCCTACTCGGTCGTCGGCCTCGTGGACATCAAGATCGTAGCTTCCCTGGGTTCGTCGGCTGTGGCCGCTGTGACCACCGGCCATCGGATTTTTTGGATTTTGCAGGCCGTGATGATCGCCGTGACCGCCGGGACGACGGCCCTCGTTGCTCGGGCCTGGGGGGCCAAGGACCGCAATGAGGCCGAGGGCATCACTCGGACCTCTCTCCTCTTGTGCGCCGCCATCGCCGGCGCGATGACGCTCCCCGCCTATTTGTACGCCGATTCACTGGCCGGCATTTTTGAACTGGACGAAGCCACAGTGGTGAGTGCAGCCGGATTCATTCGGATCATGAGTCTCTTCAGTGTCGCGTTTGGGGTGACGATGGTGATCGGTGCCGCTTTGCGGGCGATCGGCGACACGATGACCCCGCTCTGGATCGGACTCGGGACCAACGTCCTGAACGTGATTCTCGTCTACGGCCTTGTCTACGGACGCTTTGGCCTGCCCGCCATGGGGGTCGAGGGTGCCGCTCTGGCTACGGGCCTCTCGTTGTTGGCGGGTGCGATCCTTTGTCTGTCACTGTGGTGGTGGGGAGTGTTGCGAATCCAGGTCGGGTCGGGGCCCGCAATCACCAAGCAAAGAGTCCGACAGCTGGTTCATATCGGTTACCCGGCGGGGCTCGAACAGGCGGCCATGCAGGTAGGCTTCGTGATCTTTCTATGGATCGTTTCGCTCTACGGTACGGCTCCCTATGCGGCCTACGGAATCGGAGTACAAATTCTGTCGTTCTCATTCGTCGTGGGCATTGGGTTCAACATTGCGGCGTCCACCCATGTGGGCCAAAAACTCGGCGCCGGTGATCCCCAGGGCGCCGAGCGTTCCGGCTGGCGCGCAATGCGGCTCGCCGTATTTACAATGGTGATCCTCAGCGCGTTCATCATCGCCGGGGCAGAGTCCATCGCGGGTTTCATCATTGATGATCCAGAGGTCGTCCGCCTGACCGTCATCTTTATTTATGTGCTCGGCGTTGCACAGCCCCTCATGGCCATCGACTTCACCTTGGGCGGAGCGCTTCGTGGGGCTGGAGACACACGTTTTCCCCTGATCACCACCCTCGCTGGGCTGGTGGTGGTTCGTGGCTGCGTGGCGGGCCTCCTGGCTTTCATGGACTTCGCAGTCGAGTGGGTGTTTGGCGCTCTGCTCTTCGATTACTGCGTCAAAGCCAGCCT
>LWDU01037723.1_pt1 | contig 25286 bp, 26 predicted proteins | sample 727161 | NCBI WGS metagenome assembly LWDU01 (sample SAMN04566230, study PRJNA314399) | hydrothermal vent metagenome | isolation source: deep sea hydrothermal plume seawater | place: Mexico: Gulf of California, Guaymas Basin | collected 2004-07-11
CCACGCGCCGTCCTCGGCGCGGCGGCCGGTGATGGACGAGCCGTTGGGCGTGTGGACGCGGGCGGGGCGGTCGCCGTCCCACCGCGTCGAGAGGTCGCGGCGCAGGGGCGGTTCGTCTCGGCGGGGACGGCCGCCAGCGGGGCGGGCGGAGGAGTCCGGCGCGGCGCCGGACATCGCGAGGGGGTCCGTGGCGGTGGCGGGGTCGAAGCGCACGGGGAGGGCCTCCAGGCGGCGGGCGCCGAGGAGGCCGAGCGAGGCGGCCCCGGCGGCGATCATCTGTCGTCGGTTCATGGGAGTCAGTGTCCGGGGTCTCGGGAGGGGGCGGCGGAGCCGGGAGTGCTCATCGCGCCCGCGCCGAAGTCGGGAAGGCGGCCCGCGAGGAGGGCGTCGATGTCGGTCCGCGCGTCCCAGTAGGCGGCGAGGGCATCGGCGTAGTCGCGGGCGGCCTCGGCTTCCAACTCCTGGCTCTGCAGGAGCGCGAAGACGCCGACCTGCATCGCGTTGTACTGGCGGAGGAGTTGGGCGGAGAGCTCCGTGCGGAGGCCGAGCAGCACGCGCTGGTATTGCAGCGCGATGCGGCGCGAGGACGCGAGCCGGGCGGAGAGCACGCGGGCAGCGGAGCGCACGTCCACCGCCACGGCGGCGTACTCCGCGCGGGCGCGGCGGAGTTCGGCGCGGAGGGCCGCGCGACGGGCCTGCCCCTGGTCGAACAGCGGGAGCGTCACCTCGGCCTCGGGGCCGGCGCGCCACTCGCCCTCCTCGCGCTCCACCTCGCCGCCGATCTCCAGTTCGGGCAGCACGGCCTCCACATCCGCCAGGCCCAGCCGGTGCGCGACGGCCTCCGCACGGGCGCGGGCGGCCTGCAGCGCGAGGCTCGCCGCCAGCGACTGGCGCTCGATTTCGGCGACGTCCAGTTGGGGCTCGCCCTCGCCGAGGGCGTCCGCCAGCGGCTCGGTCTCGGGGACGGGCGGGAGGCGTCCGCCGAGGCGGATCGCGCCGCGCTGGCCCGTCAGGCCCATCGCGCGGAGGAGCGCCTCGCGGCTTTCGAGCGCGACCTGCTCGGCGCGGACGAGGTCCAGCCGGGCGGCTTCGTAGCGGGCCTGCTCGGCGAGGAGGTCGGCGGCGGGGATCGTGCCGGCCTCGCGGAGGAGGAGAGAGGCCGTGTACGCGGCCTCGGCATTCGCGACGATCCGCGCCTGCATTTGAAGCCGGAGCCGGTCGGCCTGCGCGCGGGTGTACGCGGACCGGGTGCGGACGGCGTGGTCCAGGACGGCCTCCGCCACGCGGAACCGGACGGCGTCGTACTCGCTCCGGGCCACCCGCTTCCTGAGCGGGAGCCAGAGCACGTCCAGGAACTCCAGGGCCACGTTGAAGCCGAGGTCCGGGGTGCCGCCGTCCAGATCCCAGATCGCGCGGCCACCGAAGACCGGGTTGGAGAGCAGCCCCGCCTGCACGAGGGCCGCCTGCGCGACGCCGAGGTCTTCGTAGGTCGCCTGCAGCCGGGGATTGTTCAGCAGCGCGATCTGCACCGCGGCGTCCGCCGAGAGCGAGTCCCGGAGGAGGGCGTCGATGGCGCGGTCGGCCTCCGCATCGGCGGCGGACTGGGTGCGCCAGGTGACGGGCGCGCGGTCCGCGAGAGTGGCGCGGAGGTCGTCTGCGGCGGCCTCGGGGCGTACCGAAGCGCACCCGCTCGCGAGGAGGGCGAGCGCCGCGAGGGGAAGGACTCGCCGCATCACTCGTGGGGGGGCGCCGCGGGATGCAGGTCGGCGGCGCGGGACGGGAGCGTCTCCGCTTCCACCGCGCACGCCAGCATCCGAGAGCCGAAGTAAGGGTTGCGCGGCGGCCCCTCGCGCTGGAGCCAGACGCCGCCCTCGGGCAGATCCGGCCGCATCCCGCAGACGTGCCGCACGAGGCCGAACCCGTCCGGCGGTCCGTGCGCGTCGATCAACTCCGCCAGCGGGACGCTCGCGTCTCCGAAGGCCGCCCGGGCGGCCTCCAGCGTCGTCGCGGCGGTGAGGCGGCCGGCGGACTGGCGGACGCGCTCGGCGGCCTCGGCGCGGCGGTGCCAGAAGTGGGGCGCGTGCGCGGGCGGCGTGGCGACGGCCCTCTCCCACTCGCGCAGAAATGCCTCGGCGTGGCCGGCGACCGGCGCGAGGTCGTCGGACGAGAGGGCATCGCCGATGGCGAGGTACGCGACGAGAGCCTCCGCCAGCGGGGCGGGCGCGGCGGCGGCATGGCCGTGTGCCGCTGCCGGAGCGGAATGCATCGCCGAATGCATCGCGGCCGATGCGTGAGGCCGGAGCGGGGCGGGAAGGTCGGGTTGGGGAACGGGCGTGAGAGCACCGAGGGAGAGTGCCTCGGAGCGCTCTGGGTCGTGGGTGGGGAAGGCCTCGTCGCCGAGGGCGACGGGCGGGGCGCACCCGGCCACCAACAGGCCGAGCGCGAGCGTGGACACGCGCGCGCTCACGACACGAGCGCGCACGGGCAGCAACACCGGGCCAGGAGGCCCGGACGGCAGGTCACGCCGACGTCACGGCGCGAAGGGGCACAACGGCCCCGCCCCGTCTCAGATCAGAAACCGTTGGAGCGCGAGGTGGACCCGCAGGGTCGGCGGCGGCGGAAGCGCGGCAGGCTCGGGAGCGGGCGCCTCGATGGGCGCGGCGACGCCGACCGCCAGCGGCTCGGGGACGGGGTGGCTCTCGACCGATGGCAGCGTGAGCGGGTCGTCCACCGGAGCCGTCGGCACCGCGCAGCACGCGGACGCGCAGTCGTGCGCGGGCTCGGGTGCGGGCGGCGGCGCGTCCTCGACGGGGGCCTCGTGGCACGGCGCCTCCTCGGGCGCGTGGTCCATGCCCTCCATCTCCATCGCGGCGTGCCCCTCCCCCATCGCCTCCGCCAGCGCGTGGGCGCAGACGGCGCTCGCGGGCCCCGCGCTCATCACGAAGACGAGGGCAGCGGCAACAGCGCGGACGTGACGGAGGGTGGAAAGCACGCGGGGAACGGAGGCGAGCACGACGAAACGTACGGCGCGAGGCTGCCGCGTGGTTCCAGCGGGAGTGAATCCGCGCGCGGCTCACGGCCGTCTCCTCGCCGCGCTGGCGGTCGCCGCCAGCGGCTCCGAACCCGGCGCTGGAGACGTGCCACGAACCGCGCCGCGCCGGTACGTTCGGGGCACCCCCGCTGCCGTGCCGGAAGCCCCTCCCCTTTCCACCTCCGACGCCGCCACATGGCGGCGCGAGGCCGTGTTCGTCGCGCTCGCGCTGGCGGGGCTCGTCGGCGGGTTGGTCGCGGAGTGGCAGGGGTGGACCGCCGCCAGTTGGGCGCTCTACGCCGTCTCGTACGCCTTCGGCGGATGGTTCGGGCTCCGGGCGGGTCTGGACTCGCTCCGCCAGCGGACCGTGGACATCGACCTGCTGATGATCCTCGCGGCGCTCGGCGCGCTCGCCATCGGAGCGCCCTTCGAAGGCGCGATGCTGCTCTTTCTGTTCTCGCTCTCCAACGTGCTCCAGCACGTCGCCATCGGGCGAAGCCGCCGCGCGATCGGGGCGCTGATGACGCTCCGGCCGGACGCCGCGCTCGTCCATCGCGGCGGAGAGTGGGCGGAGGTGCCCGTCGAGGCCGTCCGAGTGGGCGACGTGTTCCGGGTGCGTCCGGGCGACCGCCTCCCGCTGGACGGAGTCGTGGCGGAGGGCCGGAGCGAAGTGGACCAGGCCTCCCTGACCGGCGGCGACGAGGTCTTCGGCGGAACCATCAACGGCGGCGGCGTGCTGGACGTCCGCGTGACGCGCCCCTCCTCCGAGAGCGCCATCGCGCGGATGGTCGCGATGGTGGAGGACGCGCAGAGCCAGAAGGCTGAGACGCAGCGGCTCATCGACCGGCTGGAGCAGCCGTACGCGCTCGGCGTGATCGCGATGACGGCGCTCGCCATCGCGGTCCCCATCGTGGGCTGGCAGGAGCCGTTTCGGCCGGCGTTCTACCGCGCGATGACGCTGATGGTGGCCGCCAGCCCGTGCGCGCTGGTCATCTCCACGCCCGCCGCCGTGCTCAGCGCCATCGCCGCCGCGGCCCGGAGCGGCGTGCTCTTCAAGGGCGGCGTGACCGTGGAGGAGGCCGCCCGCGTCCGCGCCGTCGCCTTCGACAAGACCGGCACCCTCACCGCGGGCCAGACGCGCCTGACCGACGCCGTCGCGCTGGCGGCGGGCGTGAGCGAGGACGAGGTGATCGCGCGGGCCGCGGCGGTGCAGGCGTCCAGCGAGCACCACCTCGCCCGCGCGACGGTCCGCGAGGCGGAGGCGCGAGGCCGCACCGTGACGCCGGCGGCCGACTTCGTGGCCGTCGCGGGGCGCGGCGTGGAGGGGACCGTGGGCGGACGGACCGTCCGCATCGGCAACCCCGGGCACTTCGAGGGGCGCGAGGTCGCCGGGCGGGCGGAGGCGCTGGACGTAGTGGAACGGCTGCGCGCCCAGGCGCGGACCGCCGTCCTCGTGACCGAAGCCGACGGCGCGACGGAGCGGGCGCTCGGCGTGCTCGCCTTCGCGGACGTACTCCGCCCAGACGCCGCCGAGGTCGTCCGCCAGCTGAAGGCGCTCGGCGTGGAGCACGTCGCCATGCTCACCGGCGACACCGCGGCTGTCGGCGAGGCGGTGGGCGCGGAGGCGGGGGTGGACGCGGTCTACGCGGACCTCCTCCCCGACGCAAAGGTGGAGCGCATCCGCCAGTTGGAACAGGAATGGGGCGCCGTGGCCATGGTGGGCGATGGCGTCAACGACGCGCCCGCACTCGCCTCCGCCACGCTCGGCATCGCGATGGGCGGCGCGGGAACGGACGTCGCGCTGGAGACGGCCGACGTGGTGCTGATGGCGGACGACCTCGGGAAGCTGCCCTACCTCCTCCGGCTCAGCCGCCGCACGCGGCGCACGCTCGCGGTCAACATCGCGGTCTCGCTCGGCGCCATCGCGGTGATGGTGGTGACCATCCTGGGCGTGGGGCTGGCGCTGCCGCTGGCGGTCGTCGGGCACGAGGGGAGCACGGTGCTCGTGAGCCTCAACGGGCTCCGGCTCCTCGCCGCGCGCTCGCGCTAGGCCTCGCTACCCCTCGCGGACGAGCGCCTTCAGGATGGGCCGGAGCGCGGGCTCCAGCAGGAGCCCCTCGTGCCGCATCCGCACGCGGCCGGCCTTGTCGATCACGAGCGTCGTGGGGAGCACGCGGCCCGTGGGCGGCGGCCCCGCGCGGTTCGCGCCGACGAGCAGCGGGTACGGGATCTCGTAGCGCGCGGCGAACTCGCGGACGGCGTCCAGATCGGTGTCTGTGGAGATGCCCCAGAACTGCACGTCGCCCTCGAACTCGTGCGCGAGGTCCACGAAGCCGGGCGTCTCCACCACGCACGGCGGGCACCACGTGGCCCACACGTTGACCACCATTACCTCGCCGGCGTGGTCCGCCAGCCGGGCGGTGCCGCCCTCCAGCGCGGCGTACTCCATCGGCGGCGCGGGGCCGAGGTCCGGGAGGTCGTAGTCCGGCAGATACCGCGCGATGACGACGCCCGCGAGCACTGCGAGCAGAAGCCAGTACGCGCCGGTCCGCACGCGACGGCCGGCGGGCGAGTCCCACTGGCGCTTCCACTCGGCGAGGGTCTCACGCATCGTCAATGTCGGGGGTGGGGGCGGAAACGGGGTGACGGACACGAGGGCGTCAGTGGCCCATGACCGCGCGCATGATGGCGGGCCAGAGCGGCGTGGCGCGGAGCAGCGTGGGGAGTCCCGCGAGGAGAAGGAGGAGGCCGGCGGCGCGTTGCATCCGCGAGCGCCACGCGGGCTTCGCCGCGTAGCCCAGCGTCCCGATGAGGACCAGCGCCGGGCCCGTCCCGAAGCCGAAGGCGGCCATCGTCAGCGCGCCCTCCCACGCGGAGCCGGTCGTCGCGGCAACCGCCAGCGCGGCGTAGACCAGCCCGCACGGCAGGAACCCGTTGAGCACGCCGAGCCCCAGGCTGGCAGCGAGGGAGCGCTCGCGGATGAGCCGCTGAAAAAGCCCGCCCACGACGGGCACCTTGAACGCCCAGCCGCCGCCTTCGGGCAGCCGCTTCCCCAGCAGCAGCACGATCCCGAGCCCGATCAGTAGCGCGCCCAGCACGATCCCGAGCACCTTCTGCCCGCCGTCCAGGATCGCGCCGAGTCCGGTCCCGGCCAGCCCGGCGAGGGCGCCCGCCAGCGCGCCGAGCGCGGCGTAGCTCAGCGCCTTCCCGATGTGGTACACCGCCTGGTGCGCCTGCAGCTCCGCCGCCGACCGGTGCCGCTGCGCCGCCGCCAGCACGATGGGCCCGCACATCCCGGCGCAGTGCCCACTCCCGAGCAGACCAAACAGAAACGACGAGACGAGAGCGGTGACGCTCATGGGCGAGGGCGACGGACGGCGGAGCGCGAGGGGCCCGGCCAAGTTCGCACGGCGGCCTTCGGATCACCGGCCGCGTCCGGCTGGCGGTGCGGGTGGGCGGGCGCGGTCACGGACGGTCGTGGAACGGCGTGCGGAGCATTCCGCGGACGGACTGGTCCGCGTCGTCGTCGTAGCCGTCCAGGCCGAGGCGGATCTCCTCGGGGCGCTCGCGGAGGCGAAAGCTGCCGAAGAGCCGGTCCCACCACGAGAACAGCGCGCTGTAGTTGGAGTCCGTCTCCGGCTGCCAGCGCGAGTGGTGCACCTTGTGCATCGCGGGCGTCACCACGATGGCGCGGAGCGCGCGGTCCAGGTGCGCGGGCAGCCCGAGGTTCGCGTGGTGCAGCTGCACGACGGCGAACATCAGCGTCTCGTAGAGCACGAGCATCCACGCCGACGCCCCCACGGCCACGATCACGGGGATCCGCAGGAGCGACGAGAGCACGATCTCGCCCGTGTGGAAGCGGCTCGCCGTCGTCACGTCCATGTGCGCGTCCGAGTGGTGGACCCGGTGGAAGCGCCAGAGGAACGGGACGGTGTGGTTGAGCCGGTGCCACGCGTACGTCCACGCGTCCAGCAGGAGCACCGCGCCGACGGTCTGCACCGCCAGCGGGAGGCTCCCGATGCGGACGAGCCCGAACCCTCGCGCCCCGGCCCACTCCGCCGCGATCACCCACAGCCCGGCGAACCCGAGCGCGACGATCGCGCCGTTGAGCAGGCCCAGCGCGAGGTTGCGCGCCGCGTGCCGCCGACGCTCGCCCGGCTGGCGGAAGTGCTCGGCGAAGGGGTGGAGCCCCTCCGCCAGGAGGAGCACCGCCAGCACCCCGGCCGCGGCCAGCGGCTGCGCGTACTCGGGCATCCGCTACGCCGTCTCGGCCCCAGCCCGCGCGAGCGCNTAGACCGGCCCGTCTTTCGGGAGGTCCATCGCGCTGATCTGCTGGCGGAAGTCGGGCGCCATCACGTCCACGTTGACCGCGCCGGCGAGGTGGCCCTGCGCGTACTCCGCGGGCGTGCGGACGTCGAGCAGCGGCGCCTCAGGGTCGCCCTGGGCGACGTAGTCTGCGGGGGCGAGGGTGGTGTCATCGGAGCCTCCGAGGAGGCGGGAGAGGAAAGACATAGAGGGTGGGGAAGGTCAGGCGTTGGACGCCGGGAGGTTCTCTGCGAGCCACTGGCGGACGGCGTGCTCGGGGAGCGCGCCCGTGAACTCCGCCGCCACGTCGCCGTCCACGAACAGCTTGACNGCGAGAGACTCGGGTGACGGTCGGTGTTGATCTTGACGAGGCGCCAGTCGCCGCCGCTCTCGCGCGCCAGCTTCTCCAGCGTGGGGCCGAGCACGCGGCACGGCCCGCACCACGGCGCCCAGAAGTCCACGAGGACAGGCTTCTCGCGGCTCTTGTCGAGGACTTCGGTCTGGAACGGATCGGCCATGGGAGGGGGAGTCAGGCGTCGAGGGAGTCCAGCCGCTGCTCCAACCGCGCGAGGCGGTCCTGGAGATCCAGCAGCAGGTGAATGATGACGACGTGGGTCTTCTTCGCGTCGATGCCGACGGGGCTCTGGTCGCTCGCGAGAGCGTCCGCCAACGCGGCGTAGTCGTCCGCGGGCACGTCGATGCGGTCCGGGGTCATGGTGTGCGGGGTTCGGTGTCGAGTCCGGCCGCGGCGAGGTCCGCGAATCCGCCAGCATTGACGAGTTCCGGGTACCCGAGATCCGCGAGCACGCGCGCGGCCTGCCCGGCGCGGTTGCCAGAGCGGCAGTAGAGCACCACGGGGCGGTCGGGGTCCAGCGCCTCCGTCGCCCGCTCGGCGAACTGCGGCGCGGTGAAGTCCACGACGACGGCCTCCGCCAGCGCCCCGCTGGCGGCGACCTCCTGCGGCGTCCGCACGTCCACGACCTGCGCCTCGGGCGTGGCCGCGAGGTAGGCGGCGGTCTCGGAGGGTGAGAGGATCCGCACCGCCACCGTGTCGACAGCGGCCGGTGCAGCCTGTGCCTCGGTGGGCGCGGCCTGCGCCTCCTCCGGGGAGAGCGCTTTCGGCCCCTCGCGGACGAGGATGAACCCGCCCATCACGACGAGGAACAGCGCGAACCCACGCTTGAGCTGCGCCTGCGGCACGCGCTGGCTGAGCGCGTTGCCCACGAACGAGCCCGCGATCCCGATCACGGCGAAAATGCCGATCAGCGTCCAGTCCACGGCCTGCCCCGCCTCGGCGAGCACGTCCGTGTACTTGTAGAAGCCGGCCGCGCTCTTGGCCGCGATGATGAGCAGGCTCGTGCCCACCGCCAGCCGCATGGAGAGCCCGCCGAGGAGCACGAGCGCCGGCACGATGAGGAAGCCGCCGCCCACGCCGACCAGCCCGGTCAGCACGCCGACGAAGAGGCCCTCCACCCCGATCAGCCAGAGCGGCTGGCGGACGCGCTCGGCGGAGTCGTCCACTTTCTTGCCGCGGAACATCAAGCCCGCCGCGAGGATCATCACGACGGCGAACAGCGCGAGTTGGATGGCGCCCGGGATCCACTTGGAGAGCGCCGCGCCGCCGTACGTCCCGAGGATGCCGGGGACGCCGAAGTAGAGGACCGAATGCCAGTCCACGAGCTTCTGCTTCGCGTACGGGAGCGCGCCCACCGCCGCGATCGCGCCCACGATGGCGAGGCTTTCCGCGATGGCCACTTTGTCGGGCTCGTGCGCGAGGTAGACGAGGACGGGCACCGTCAGGATGGAGCCACCCGAGCCGAGAAGGCCGAGGACGAGTCCGATGGCGACGGCGCCGAGGAGTGCGTACAGCATGAGGTCAGGTCGTAGGGGCCGGGAGCACGCAACGGTCGGTGAGCCCGGCGATGAGCGGCGCCAGCCCGGCGAGGGCGGTCACCTTGCCGCCGGTACTCCGGCGGGCCGAGAGCCCCCAGGCCACGAGCCCGGCGCCCGCGGCGATGCGGAGCGCGCGGCCCTGGTCGGAGGCCATGAAGCGGAGGAATGCGTCGGTCATGTCGGTATGGAAAGAGGGCGGGCAAGCGGGCGCCCGCCCCGGTGAATCAGGCCGCGGCGGGCTCGGGGGCGCCGGTCTCCACCTCGTGCGCCTCGGCGTAGGTGCCGAAATCGCCGTTGACGTAGGTCACGTCGTAGCCCTCCTTCGCGAGGTAGGCGCTGGCGGCGGCGGAGCGCGCGCCGCTCTGGCAGTGCACGAGGAGGCGCTGGCCCTGCGGGATCCGCTCGTCCACGTAGTCCGGGAGGCGGGTGTAGGAGGCGTTGACGGCGCCCGGCACGTGGCCCGGCTCGTACTCGTTCGCGAAGCGGACGTCCACGACGGTCACGCCGTCCTCGTCCCGCTGGCGGGCGAGGTCGTCGAAGGTGACCTCCGGGATGGAGGCGGCCTCACCGCCGTCCTCGAAGTAGCGCTCCAGCGTGTCCGGCGTCGCGTAGCCGGCCACGTTGTCGTAGCCGATGCGGACGAGGTCGCGGACGGCCTCCTCCACGTGCTCACCTTCGGTGATGAGCACGAGCGGCGTCGTCTCGTCCACGACGAGGGAGCCGATCACGGCGTTGAAGCTCTTGTTCATCGGGGCGTAGAGCGCGCCCGGGATGTGCTTCGCCATAAAGCCGGAGCGGTCCAGCCGCGTGTCCACGATCAGCGTCTCGCCCTCGCTCGCCTTGCGCGCCAGTTCGCGGGCCGTGAGCGCCTGCGGCTGCGGGAGCGCGCCGAGCAGGGGCACGCCGTCGCGGTTGTCGCGCTTCATCCGCGCGAAGTACATCTGCGGCTCGGGCTGGCCGGAGAGGATCGCGTCCACGAAGGCCTCCTCGCCGTTGTCCGCCGCCGCGAGGGAGGCGTTGTACAGCTTCTCGTAGCCGACGGTCGTCGTCGGGACGGCGCCGAGGGCCTTGCCGCAGGTGGAGCCGGCGCCGTGGGCGGGCCAGACCTGGACGTAGTCCTGGATCTCGCGGAACTTGGGAAGCGAGTTGTAGAGCGTCCGGGCGGAGTCCTCCTGAACACCGTGCATCCCGGCGGCCTGCTCCAGGAGGTCCGGGCGGCCGAGGTCGCCGACGAACACGAAGTCGCCCGTCGCGATGCCGATGGGCGTCGTCGCGCCGGAGCCGCGGTCCACGACCACGTAGCTCATGTGCTCCGGCGTGTGGCCCGGCGTGTGGACGGCGGTCACGTCGATGTTGCCGATGGTGAACGTGTCGCCGTCGCGGAGGAAGGTGACGTCGTAGTCGGAGTCCTTGGCCCAGGCGGAGGGCCAGCCTTCGTCCTCGCCCTCGGCGGAGAGGTAGAGCTTCACGCCGTAGCGGTCCGCGAACTCGCGAGCGCCGGAGAGGAAGTCGGCGTGGATGTGCGTCTCGGCGACGGCGGTGATGGTGAGCCCCTCGCGCTCCGCCGCGGCCACGTACTGGTCGATGTCGCGGAGCGGGTCGATGAGGAGGGCCTCGCCGGATTTCTGGCAGCCCACGAGGTAGGCGTACTGGGCGAGCTTGGGATCGGTGTACTGGCGAAACAGCATAGCAGGGAGGTCTTCGGATCGTCCGGGGCGGGCCCGGGGATCGGGGTCAGAAGCAGAGTACAGCGGGAGGCGTCCGCTCCCGCGCGGTCAGTGAGGGAGGCGGTGGCGGAGCGCGGCGTAGGTCCAGGTCCCGCCCATCGCGGCCGCCAGCGCGACGAGCATGATGGAGACGCCGCCGCCGAGCAACGCCACGAGCGGGCCGGGGCAGGCGCCGAGGAGCGCCCAGCCGAGGCCGAACGTGAGGCCGCCCATCCAGTAGCGGGCGCCCGGCACGCGGGAGTCCCCCCACTGCTTCGGGGAGACCTCGATGGGCTCGCCGTGGACGGTCGTCAGCTTGAGCTTTTTGATGACCCAGAGCGAGAGCGCCGCGGTGGCCACGGCGGAGCCGATGATGCCGAACATGTGGAAGCTCTCGAACTTGGTGAACACGAGCCCGAGGAACGCGCCGAGCGCGCCGTAGACGAGGAGGGCGACGGGCGCGTTGCCCTCGGCGAGGGCACGGTCCCGGAGGGCGGGCGTCACCTGCTCCACGTCCACGCATCCCTCGGGGAGGTCTACGTGCGGAGCGGGAGTCGTCTCGGCAGGCGCGGCGCCCGCGTCGTTCGACTGGCGGTAGTGGAGAGCGGGGGTCTGCATGGCTAGCCGAGGAGGAGCGGGAGGACGAGGTGGGTGACGATGAGGCCACCCGCGAAGAAGCCGACGACGGCCACGAGCGAGGGGACCTGGAGGTCGGCGAGGCCGGAGATGGCATGGCCGGAGGTGCAGCCCCCCGCCCACCGCGCGCCGAAGCCGACGAGGAAGCCACCGCCGATCACCATCAGCGCGCCGGCGGGCGTCGCGAGGGCGGACCACGAGATGAGCTGCGCGGGGACGAAGCCAGCGAGGTCGGTCACGCCGAGGCCGCGGAGGGCCTCCACCGTGCTGGCGGAGAGCGCCAGCGGGGCGCTCGGGTCGGAGAAGACGCGGATGCCGAGGAAGCCGCCGACGGCGATGCCGAGCGCGAAGGTGAGGTTCCACAAACCGGCGGAGCGCCAGTCGTAGCGGAGGAAGCCGGGCTTCGCCCGCTCGGGCACCGGCAGGGCGGCGCAGGCGTGGCGGAGGTTGGCGGAGAGGCCGAACGCCTTCCCGCCGAAGACGAGGAGGGCCGGTACGAGGAGGCCGATCAGAGGACCGGCCACATACCAGGGCCAGGGATCTTGAACGTCGGGCATGGTTGTCATGACGTGTTTGGACCACCACTATACAACCCCTCGGTTGCACAGTTCCAGCCCGACATGACAAAGGGACGATGAAGCACCATCGTCCCTTTTGGCCTCTCACCTGCGGTCTGAGACGAGCGTCGCGTCTCTCCTCGCCCTACTCCAGCGCCCAAACGCACAACCCGGCGCTCACGTCAGGTCCGGCCTACGCTTCGGCGATCGGCTCCGCCAGCCCCATCACGAGGCCACCTTCGCGCCAGACGCGCACGCGCACGCCGCCCATCTCGAACGTGCCCTCGCGGACGTGCTCGAAGGCGTCGGAATCCAGCGCCTGATACAGCGTGCACACCCGCGCCCCGGCATCGCGGAATCGGATTTGGGCGGCCATCTGCCCGCCCAGCGAGCAGTACCGCACACCGATCACGCGCTCCATCTGCATCCCGGCGGGCTGCATGACGGAGAAGTCCAGCTTGTCCAGATCCCCGGCGAGCGCGTCGAACGAGCCCGCGCGGATGTCGGGGTCGAGTGCCTTGACATGGTTGAGCGCCACCTCCTGCGCGACGGCCTCGGCGGAGAGGCTGCCCGTCGCGGGGCGGGCCAGCCAGAACCCCGCGCCCAGCGCGACCGCCAGCAGGGCGAACGCCCCCCAGCGTGCGAACCGGGAGAGAGTCGGGCGGGAACGGGCAACGGGCGCCCGGTCCGGGGCGCGGCGCGGCGTGTCCGCGGGAGCCTCCGCCGCGATGCGCTGGCGGAGGTCGTCGAGCGTGGTGGAGTCGAGAGCCTGGCCCCGGTAGTGATCCCGGACGGCCTCGTCGAGTCGGCGGTCGGTCATGGGTCAGGGGCGGTACTCCTCGCCCAGGCGGGCGCGGAGCTTCTTCTTGGTCCGGTGGAGGAGGCTGAGCACGGTCCCGCGCGGGCGGTCCGTGAGCGCGCCGATCTCGGAGGCGGTCAGCCCTTCGACGGCGTGGAGGTAGAGCACCTCGCGTTCGGCCTCGCGGAGGCCGCCGAGTGCGTCGTTGAGCGCGTGGGCCGCGAAGGGGGCGGCATCGTCGGGCGCGGGGTCGTCTGCCAGATCGCCGAGCGCAGACTCGTCGGCGTCGTGGTCGAAGAGGTGCGGGCGGCGGCGGAGGTCGAGGAAGCGGTTGCGGACGGCGGTCAGGAGATAGCCCGCGTGCCAGGGTCCTCCCCGCCTCGCGACGGACAGGCTCGCGTCCTGCACGAGATCGCGCGCCTCGTCGGCGTCGTGCGTGAGCGAGAGCGCGTAGCGGTACGCCCGCTGCAGCAGGTCGTCGAGCGCGGCCCCTTCGGGCGGCGGCGAGGCCACCCGGCGGAGGGGCGTGGGGACGGCGCGGGCGGCGGACATGTGCGAGCGGGTGAGGCGGACGAAGAACGACCACGCCTGCCGGATGATTGCTGGCGGACGGGATGGGCAGAAAAATGGCCACCCGGCGGACGATTCCGGGTGGCCGACTCCCTACAGGGGGAGGAGGCGCGAACGCCTCAAGGTACGGGGCCTCCTAGTTGAGGACCGGCTCGCGGGTCATGCGAGAGCGCTGGTACGACTCGCTCTGGCCGTAGAAGTCGTACACGCTCTCCACGAAGGAGGCGTCAGGCGTGGCGGGCCAGTTGTTCTTGTCGAAGCCGGGGGCGTTCTCCAGCTTGTCCTTGGTCACGTTGAGGACGAGTTCCTCGCGGGTGGTGTCCGCCTCGAAGGCTTCGAGCGGGACCGCGAAGTACTTGTCCCCGATGCCGAGGAAGCCGCCGAAGTCGAGCACCGCGTAGATCACGCGGCCGCTCTCGACATCGAGCATGAAGTCCTTGATGTCCCCGAGGTTCTCGCCGTCGCGGTTGCGAACGTCGGTGCCGGTGAGGGTGGAGGTGGAGAGCGTCAACATGTCAGAGAGGGGAAGTCCGAAGAGAAGGGCAGCGCCAGTCGCGCGCTGTAGTGTCTCCTATCCCCTCCTCTATTGAGTGTTGTCAACTGCGCTTGAAGTGCAGAGAAAGGCCGGATCAACGGCCCACCGCCACAGGCTCCGCCTCGTCCAGCCCGTCCGCCAGCGCCACGAGCCGGTCGTGAAGGGCGGACCGCCGCGCGAGGAGGTCGCGGACGATCGCGGGGCGGCGCCAGCGGACCCATCGCGCCCGGACGGCCCGCCCCGTCGCGACCGCCAGCTCGGAGGAGAGCAGCGCGAGGACGGCCCCCGCCACGCTCAACCCGAATGCGCCGAGCCCGATGGCGAGCGGCGCATCCGGCACCCACGGCGCGATCTCGCGGAGCGGCGCCAGCCCGACGACCGCCAGCGCCGCCGCCGCTACCCACGCGAGCGGGAACAGCACGAGCCCGCCGAGCAGCTTGATGGTGGCGGCGTCTTTCTCGTCGCGCGCGAGGTGCCGCGCGATGGGCTTGAGCGCCCAGTACGGCGGCGCGTTGACCAGCAGACCGAAGAGGAAGAGGGGTCGCAGGAGCACGTACGTGAGGGTCCCCTGCACTGCCGCTGCCGCCAGCTGGCGAGCGGTGCGCTCGGGAGGCGCGTCCAGGTCGCGGTCGGTGAGGCCGAGGAGGGCGAGCGCGCGGCGGTAGGCGGAGACCTCGCGGCGGAGCGCGCCGATCTCTTCGGGATGAGTGGCGAGGCGAGCGTGGTACCCGCGCCACATCTGCTCGAAGTCCGCCCGGCGCTCCCGGAGCGAGTGGGCGGCGTCTCGCGTGCCCTCGCGCGATTCGGCCTCGGCGCGGACGAGGGCGCTCGCCTGCTGCATGGTGTGGTGGAGGTCCCAGTCCTCCGTCGCGTGGACGGCGTGGACGAGCGCGGCTTCGATCTCCGTGTTGATCGTCTCCACGTCGGCGCCGGGCGGGAGATCCAGCGGCGGGTGGAAGACGACGAGCACGTCGGAGCGGAAGACGCTTTTGGCGTCGTAGTGGAGGCCGACGGGAAGGATGGCGGGGGCCTCGGCGCCGAGCGCTTCGGCGCGGAGGTAGAGCCGGGCCGCCCCGCTCCGCACGCCCATCACGCGGGGCTCGTCGTGGCTGTGGCCCTCGGGGAAGAGCGCGGCGAACGATCCGCCGGCGACCGCGCCCGCCAGCGCGTCGAGGCTTCGGGCGTTGGCCTCGCGCCGGGCGGCCGCGTCGTCCCCCGCGTGGTCCTGCGCGCGGTAGATGGGGACGGTGCCCAGCTTCCGCATCATCCACCCGATGAGCGGCCACCGCAGAAGCCCGTCGCGAGCGCCGAAGACGACCTCGCGCGGGAACGCCGCCAGCATCAGCCCCGGATCGATGATGCCGTTGGGGTGCCACGCCACGAGCAGGCCGCCGCCCTCCGCCGGGACGTGCTCGCGGCCCTCCACGGCGATGTCCCGGAAGAACAGCCGGAGGATGCCGCGCACGATCGCGCGGAGGGTTCGGTACGTGCGGGAGGGCTCGGGCGTCACGGCGCGAACGTACGAGGGCCGGGGCAGGCCCGCGCGTTCCGGCTGGCGGATGCGCTCGGCGGGGCCGGGCTCGCTCAGAGCCACCGCCAGCGGGGCAGGCTAGCGGGGCAGGCTAGCCGCGCTGCCAGTTGACGCCGCGCCCAGCCTCGGGGTCGGGGTAGGACCACGCCACGGCGCCCTGGTCGCAGGCGTACATGCACGTGCCGCACTCGATGCAGTCCTCGAACTGGAAGTGCACCTGGTTCATCTCGTCCAGCGTGTAGCAGTTCGCCGGGCAGACGTACGTGGTGCACTTGTGCGGGCAGCCGGAGTTGCAGATCGCCGTGTCCACGACGATGTGCGGACGGGCCTCGCTCCGGCCCTGGTTGCGGTAGGCGACGCGCCCCAGCCGCTCGGCGAGGGAGAGGAGGTTCGGGGTTCCGGGGTCCGGGTTCATCGGTCCGCGAGGGAGGTGGAGGAAGCGCGTTCTGTGCCTGCTGAGGCGCGCCTCAAAGGTGGCGAGCGGCGCTGGCGCCCAGCTTGAGAAAGTCCACGAGGCCGATGTGCTGTTTCCGCACGTCGCGGAGGATGGCGGTGGCCTTGCGGGTCGGCTCGTTATCGACAGTGAAGAACTCCCGCCCGAAGTCGCACGCCATGCGCGGGAGGGCGCCGGTCATGTGGGGCGAGTGGAGCAGGTGAACGGCGCCCTGGAACGCCTTCATGTCCTGCATCACGTAGCTCTCGTCCAGCCGCTGGCGGTAGCGCTGGAGCTGCGCGGACGAGGTGTCGCCGGCTTCCACGGCCTCCAGTGCGGTCTCCGCCGCGAGGATGCCCGAGCGCATCGCGTAGTCCATGCCCTGGATGGCGCGGCCGGCGTTGAGCACGAGGTGCGCCGCCTCGCCCGCGATCATGAGGCCGTCCATGTAGACCTCGCGCGGGACGCCGCGGATGTCGCCCGTGGAGACCACCTTCGCGCTGTACTCCACGGTCTCGCCGCCGCGCACCATGTCCGCCACGGCGGGGTGCGCCTTGAACGCGTTGAGCAGGTCGTACGGGGTGCGCCCGCTCTCGCGAAGCGCCGCCATCCCGATCACGAGCCCGACCGAGAGCGACTCCGTGTTGGTGTAGAGGAAGCCGCCGCCGTCGATACCGTCCGTCGCCGCGCCGACGAACTCGTTGGTGAGCCCGCTGCGGCCACGGAGTTGGAACCGGTCCTCCACCGTCTCGCGACCGAGGCGGATCACTTCTTTCACGCCCACCGCCACGTGGTCCGCGGGCACGTACTCTTTCTCCAGCCCCACCTGCCGCGCGAGGAGGTTGTTGACGCCCTCGGCGAGGATGACGCACCGCGCGTGGAACTCGTCGCCGCCCGCGCGGATGCCCGTCGCGGCGCCGCTCTCGTCCACGATGACGCTCTCCACGAGGATGTCCGTCGCGAGGAAGGACTCGTCCGGCTTCGGGGACGCCGCGATCGCCTCGTCCACCTTGCCCGCCAGCCACGCGTCGAAGCGGGAGCGGAGGACGGTGACGCCGGTGTACGGCGGGGCGTCGAAGTGGTCGGACTTGAAGTCCAGCGAGAAGGCGCCACCGGCGTCCATCAGCGTGAGGCGACGGTGGTTCACGAACCGCTCCCAGCCGCCGTCCTCCTCTTCCCAGTAGTTGGGCACGAGGCGGTGGAGGTCCGTGCCCCAGAGCACGCCGCCGGAGACGTTCTTGGCGCCGCTCCACTCGCCGCGCTCCACGAGAAGGAACGTCGCGCCAGCGCGCGCGAGGGTCATCGCGGCAGAGAGGCCGGCGATGCCGCCGCCGACGATGATGCAGTCGAATTGCTCGTCCATGGGTCCCGGCCGTGGGTGCCCGGCCGGAAGGGCTTTTCAGTCAGAGCTGAAAGCTACCGCCGGCGGGGACCGCGAACCGCAGACAACGGCGGCCGCCGGAGACCCTCCCGCCGCGCTGGCGGGTGCGATGAGCGAGCGCGAGACGCCCACGGCCCGCGGAGACGAACCGCCAGCCGGGCGGAGCAGGCCGAACCCCTGGCTCCGCCCTACTGGCCCTTCGCCTCGCGGAGCGCCGCGATCAGCGGGGGCAGCACCTGGTGGAGGTCGCCCACGACGCCGTAGGTCGCCACGTCGAAGATGGGCGCGTCCGGGTCCTTGTTGATGGCGACGATGGTGCGGCTGCCGGTCATCCCGGCCACGTGCTGGATCGCGCCGGAGATGCCGACGGCGAAGTACAGGTCCGGCGCCACCACCTTCCCGGTCTGCCCGATCTGCGCCTCCGGCGGGAACAGCCCCATCTCCACGACCGCCCGGCTGGCGCCGATGGCCGCGCCCGTCACCTCCGCCAGCTCGTCCACGAGCGCCTTCCCGCTCTCGTCCCGCACGCCGCGCCCCGCCGCCACGACGACCGTCGCGTCCGCGAGGTCCACGCCGCCGCTCGCCGACGCGATCACCTCGCGCAGCGACGCCTTCAGCGAGGCCGGGTCGGTCGCCAGCGCCACGCGGATCACCTCCGGGGTGACGGCGGATTCTTCGGCCGTGTACGAGCCGGCGCGGACCGAGACGAGGACCGGCGCATCGGCGGGCTTCTCGGCCGTCACCGTCGCGCGGAACTTGGCGGCCATGACCGGGCGCGTGGCCTCCACCGCCGTGCCGCTGGCGGAGAACGCGACCACGTCCGGCAGCGCGGGCGCGCCGAGACGCTGCGCCAGCCCGCCGAGCGCGTCCTTCATCCCCTCCGTACTGGGCATCACGACGATCTCCGGCGCAGCCTCGCGGATGACCGTCGCGAGGGCGTCCACGACGAGGCCGCCGAGCGGCTGCGCGAAGGCGTCGTCGGAGACGGCGTAGACGGTCTGGGCGCCGTAGCGGCCGAGGGTCTCGGCGGCAGCGGTGGCGTCCGGCGCGAAGACGGAAGCGGCGCAGGTCCACCCGTTCTCGCCCGCGATCTGGCGGGCGCGCGTGAGGGCTTCGAGGGCCGTTCGGTTGGGGGTGCCGTCCGAGACGGGGACGTGCGTGAGGATCGTGGGCATCGGTCGGTAGTCGGGGGGGCAGAGGTCAGGGCCGCGTCCGCGTGGGATCCTCCGGATCCTGGCAGGCGAACCCCGATCCCTAGATCGCGCGGGCTTCGTCGGAGAGGAGGCGGACGAGGGTCTGGGCCACGGCGGCGGGCTCGTCGCCCTCCACGCGCTGGCCGGGCTCGCGCTCGGGCGGCATCGCGTAGGCGACGGTGCGCACGGCGGGCGCCTCGGGGCTGGCCTCGACGGTCTCGACGGGCTTCTTCTTCGACGCCATGATCCCCTTGAGGTTGGGGATACGCGGGTCGTTCATGTCGTTGGAGCACGTCACGAGGCACGGCGCGGGCAGCGCGATGACCTCCTGCCCGCGGTCGCCCTGGCGGGTGACGACGAGAGAATCGCCGTCCTGCTCCAGCCCGACGGCGTTGGTCACGTAGGGGCGGCCGAGGGCCTCGGCGAGCATTCCGCCGACGAGCCCGGCGTCCGTGTCCTGCGACTGCTTGCCGGTCAGGATCGCGTCGGCCTCGGAGCCGCCGAGGTGCTCCGCCAGCAGCGCGACGACGGCGCGGGAGTCCAGCGCGGCGTCCTCCGGGATGAGGAGGTGCGTGCCGCGGTCGGCGCCCATCGCGAGGGCCTTCCGCAGCGTCTCCGCGGCCTTCTGCGGCCCGACGAGCACGACTTCCACCTCGCCGCCGTGCGATTCCTTGAGTTGGAGCGCGGCCTCCACGGCGGAGGCGGCGTAGGCGTCCAGCACGACGCGGCCGGCGTCGAGGACGAGCTGGCCGTCCCGCACCTGGGCGGGGGCGGCGACATCGGGGACCTGGTGGATGCAAACGGCGAAGCGCATCGGGGAGCCGGAGAAGCGAGAGCGGAGGGGCCGCGAACGTACCGAGGCTCGCGGCCCGCTGCCACGAAAACGCCCCGCCGCACTGGCGGTCCAACCCGGCGAGACGGACCGCCAGCCGGGCGCGCTCAGGCGGGCTCCAGCAGGGAGACCTTCGCGCCTGTCGGGTCCTCCACGAGCGCGAACCGGCCGACGTGCGGCGCTTCGTGCGGCCCGAAGTGGACGGTCCCGCCCAGCTCTCGGACCCGTTCCAGCGCGGCCTCGATGTCGTCCACGGCGAGGTACGGCATCCAGTGCGAGGCCATGTCGCCCCACTCCTCGGTCATGCCGAAGAGGCCGCCCACGGCTTCGTCGCCGTTGCGGAGGGTGTGGTAGGTGACGCCGCCGAGGTCAGCGGAGGTGTGGGTCCAGCCGAGGAGGCCGGTGTAGAAGGCGAGGGCAGCGTCGGCATCGCGGGTGGCGAGTTCCATCCACGCGAAGGTGCCGGGGGGTGCAGGCATGACGGGAGGCGTCGGTGAGGGGACGGCAAGATGGCGCGCGCGGGCGCCCCCTCGTTGTCACCCCGCCGCGCTGGCGGATCCGTTCAGCGCCACCGCCAGCCGGGCGGGAACGAGAGCCGCCCGCCCCGGAGCGCCCGAAGGCTCCCGAGGCGGGCGGCGCGCGCAGAGGCGCGGAGGCGCTTAGTCCTCCTGCTCGTCCGGCGACTTCTGCGGCTCGCCGTGGCCCGGCTCCAGCACCACGTCGATCAGGCCGAAGTCCCTGGCCTCCTGGGGGCTCATGAAGTTGTCGCGGTCGGTCTCGCGCTCGATCGTCGCCACGTCCTGCCCGGTGTGGTGCGCGAGGACCTCGTTGAGCCGCTGGCGGATGTAGAGGATCTCCTTCGCCGCGATCTCGATGTCCGAGGCCTGCCCTTGCGCGCCGCTCGACGGCTGGTGGATCATGATCCGCGAGTTGGGGAGCGCCGCGCGCTTGCCCGCCGCGCCGCCCGCGAGGAACACGCTGCCCATGCTCGCCGCCAGCCCGACGCAGATCGTCGCGACGTCCGGCTTGATGAACTGCATGGTGTCGTAGACGGCCATGCCGGAGTACACCTGCCCGCCGGGCGAGTTGATGTACAGGTTGATGTCCTTGTCCGGGTCGTCCGCCGCGAGGAAGAGCAGCTGCGCGACGGCGAGGTTGGAGGTCTGGTCGTTGACCGGCGTCCCGAAGAGGACGATGCGGTCCTTCAGCAGGCGGCTGAAGATGTCGAACGAGCGCTCCCCGCGGGTGGTCTGCTCGATGACCATCGGGACGAGGGCGTTGACCGGCGCGTTCTGCTGCGGGCCGGAGTAGATGTCGTCCGGGAGGGTGGTGAGGCTCCGCGAGAACGAGAGGAAGTCGTGGACCTTGGACATGTCGGGGTCGGAGGGGTGTGCCGTGGAAGTTCGCGCCCTCGCACCCGGCGTGCCGCGGCACGGTTCCAACGCATGCCCCCGCACCGGCGAGCGCCCCCGCCAGCGGCGACCGACCTTGTGCCGCAACCCCGCGCTTCCCTCCCGCGTCCCCGCGCCGATGCCCCCTGATCCCCTCCCCCCTCTCCTCGCGCGCCTGGACCGCCGCGCCGACCGTCTCCGCGCCCGCAGCCTCCGGCTTTCCCGCGCCCGGCTGGCGGTCGTGCTCATCGGGCTCGGGCTGGCGGCGTCGGGCGTGGTGCCCGTGAGCGACTGGTGGGTCGGGATCGCGACGCTGCTGGCGTTTCTCGCCCTCGTGCGCGTGCACGACCGCGTGGAGCGCGCGCGGACCCAACTGGCGACGTGGCGCGCGCTCAAGGCCCGGCACCTCTCCCGGCGCGATCTGGACTGGGAGGCGCTCCCGCTCGTCCCCGCCCCGGCACCGCCGGACCATCCGTACGCCTCAGACCTGGACCTCTGCGGCCCGCGCTCGCTCCTCCACCTTGTGGACGCGGCTGGCACTGCGGGCGCGAGCCGCCGCCTCCGCGACTGGCTGCTCGATCTCGACTTCGGCGGTGCGCCCGAGCGGCAGGCCCGCGTCCGCGCCCTCGTCCCGCGCGAGCGGCTCCGCGACCGCCTCGCGCTGCTGGCGCACACCGCCAGCGGGTCGGTGGACCGCCGCTGGGACGATGCCACCGTCCGCGGCTGGATCGCGGCGCCCCCGCCCGACCGCTCGCTCCGGGTCTGGCTCGTCGTGCTCGGCGCGCTGGCGGTGCTCACGCCCGCGCTGTTCGCGCTCGCGCTGAGCGGCGGGCCGTCGCTCTGGGGCTACTCGCTCGTGGCCTACATCCTGCTCTACCTCTCCATGTACGGCCGCGTGGCCGAGGTCTTCGACCGGACGTACGACCTGGAGCGCGGGCTGCGCGAGGCGGCCCCGCTCCTCACGTTCCTGGAGCGCGAGGCGCCGCGGCTGCCGGACGCGCTCGCTCCGGTCCTCGCGCCCCTCACTGGTGCGGACGCTCCGAGCGCGAGGCTCCGCCGCCTCCGCCGGCTCGCGAGCGCCGCTGCCGTGACCCGCAACGACATCGGGCGGATCGTGCTCAACCTGCTCCTGCCGTACGACCTCCTGCTGACCCTGGCGCTGGAGCGGGTCCGCGGCGAACTGGCGGCGCGGCTGCCCGCGTGGCTGGACGCGCTCTACGAGACCGAGGCGCTCGCCGTCCTGGCGGGCACGCACGCGCTCCGCCCCGAGGCCACGGCGTTCCCGGACCTGCTCACCGCCTCCGCCAGCGCGGACGCGGCGGCCCCGCTGCTGGAGGCCCACGATCTCCGCCATCCGCTCCTCCCGCTGACGGGCGCCGTCGGCAACGAGGTGGCGTTGGAGGCGGGCGGCGTGATCGTCGTGACCGGCTCCAACATGTCGGGCAAGAGCACCTTCCTCCGCGCGATCGGCGTGGCGACGGTCCTCGCGTGGGCCGGCGGGCCCGTCTGGGCGCGGTCGCTCGCCCTCGCGCCGCTGCGGCCGTTCACCTCCATGCGCATCGGCGACGTGCTGCAGGAGGGGCTCTCCACCTTCTACGCCGAGGTCCGCCGCCTCCGCCGCGTGCTGGACGGCGTGGACGCGAGCGCCCCCGCGCCCGCCCTCGTCCTCATCGACGAGATGCTGCGCGGGACGAACAACCGCGAGAGGCTGGCGGGCGCGCAGGGCGTGACCCGCGCCCTCGCCGGAGCGCGTCGCCACGCACGACCTCGCGCTGGCGGACCTGGAGCATGAGGACCGGCGCGTCCGCAACGCGCACTTCCGCGAGCGCGCCGAGGGCGACCGCCTCGCGTTCGACTACGCGCTGCGCGAGGGGCCCTGCCCCACCACGAACGCGCTCGTCATCATGGCGCGCGCCGGGCTCCCCGTGGAAGAACCGGCCGAGGCCGGGTGAGGCGCGAGGGCCGGCGACCCGGTAGCTACTCCCGACGCCCTCGCCCGCCCATGCTGCTCCTCGCTGTTCTCCTCTGGATCGCGCCCGCCGTACACGCGTGGCCCGACGGGTAGGCGGGGAAGTTGGGCAGCGCCCAGCGGCAGGCCGCCGTGGACGCCGCGCGAGGCGACAGCACGGGCCTCCGCGCCCTCCGACCGCTCCCGCCAGCGGGGCGGCTCTGGACGCTCCTCGCGCTCGCTCAGGCCGACGCCGCGCCCCATGGGCCCGCGGCCGTCGCCGGGGCCTCCGCGGCCGTCCTCGATTCCCTCCTCCCCACCGACGCCCTCCGCCAGCGCGTGGCCGCCCGGCTGGCGGACGCCACCGCGGCGCTCCCGGACACAGCGGGGCTCGCGCTCGGACGCCACCTCGCGCTCCGGCGCCTTCGCGCCCACCCCGCCAACGACCCGACGTGGCGCGGCCTGCGTCCCACTGGGCCGCACGTCTGGGCGCCGTCCCCCGGCACGGAACCGGAGGGGGCCGCCGTTCCCGGCTTCCGCCCACTCGTCCTCCGCCGCGCCGACCAGTTCCGCCCGCCCCCGCCGCCCCTCCCCGGCTCCGACGCCTTCGCGAGTGCGCTCGCCGAAGTCCGCGAGGCCGCCCAGACCCGGACCGCCGCCCAGCGACGCGCCGCCCGCTTCTGGGCCCTCCGCCACAGCGCGACGGAGTGGACCCGCCGCGCCGCCGACCTCCTCGCGCGGGAGAACACTCCAGACCCCGAGGCCGCGCGCACCCTGGCCCACCTCCACGCCTCCCTCTACGACGCCACCATCGCCTGCTGGGAGGCCAAGTACCACTACTGGCTCCTCCGCCCGGAACACGCGGACTCCACCATCACCCGGCCGTTCGGCGTGGCGCTGCCCAACTTCCCCGCCTACCCGTCGGGCCACGCGTGTACGGCGGGCGCGGCCGAGACCATCCTGACGGCGGCTCTCCCGGGTGCGGCGGACGAGATCCGCGCGGCGGCGTGGGAGATGGCGGAGTCCCGGCTCTGGGGCGGCGTCCACTACCGCTTCGACAACGACGCGGGCCTCGCGCTCGGCCGGGCCGTCGCGCGCACCGTCGCCGATCACCCCGACCGGCTGGCGGTGCCGCTCGGCGAGGCGGACGAATAGAGAGCGGCGCCGCCCCCGGAGGAACGGCGCCGCAATCCATCGGAACGGGGGGCTCAGCGGCCGGGGCGCTTCCGCAGAATCGCGATGGCCTCCGTCTCCGCCATCCGCCCGTCCGGGAGGTCCGCCGCGGGGCCACGCTCCGCGATTCCGAGGTCCGGCTGAGCCGGGAGTACCGCGAGGCACGAGCCAAGACCGGATCCTTCGCCGAGAACCGCCCGACGGCGTGTCCCGCCAGTTGGACGGACGCCTCTTCGCGCTTGGGGCCGAGCATCTCACCGGGGAAGAACATGTCACCAGGGAAGAACATGTCGCCCGGAAAGAACAGGTCTCCGGGGTACCACATGTCACCCGGGATCTCCGTCTCGCCGTGACCGACGAGGTTGGTGGGACGAAAGAGGTCGCCGCTCATTCCGGTCTTGGCTCGTGCCTCGCGGTACTCCCGGCTCAGCCGGACCTCGGAATCGCGGAGCGTGGCCCCGCGGCGGACCTCCCGGACGGGCATCTCCAGGATCTCGTCGTCCGCCACGAGGGCGCTGACGATCACGACCGGCACGGCGCCGTCCTCCCGCTCCTCCATGTCATCCCAGGACGTGATGACGTGGAGTTCGTTGACGATGGCTTCGAACGAGAGGTCTCGGGGGTCGGCGTCCGCGAAGCGGATGGCGGCGTCCTGAGCACTCGCGGAAGCGGAGGCCAGGAGGAGGAGAACGGCGAGAATGCGCATAGCGGTGGTAGGCGTAGGGGGGAATACGGGCAGGCCGCGGCGATCTCGCGGCTCCGCCACAAGGTGAGACAAGCGAACGCCGACCCGGACCGCCAGCGGGGGGCGGCCGGGCCGGCGAGGGGGTTAGTTGCCGCCGTCGCCGAGGCTACCGGCGGGGGCCGTGCCGCCCATGGGCTGACCGGAGGCGTCGAGTTGGACGAGCTCCACGCGGCGGTTCTGCTGGCGGCCCTCCGCGGTGGCGTTGTCCGCGACGGGCGCGGTCTGCCCCATGCCGGCGGCCTGCAGCCGCGAGGCATCGATGCCCTGGCCGGTGAGGTAGGCCACGACGGACTCCGCGCGCTGCTGGCTGAGGCTCATGTTGACGTCCGCAGAGCCGGTGTTGTCCGTGTGGCCCTCGATGCGAAGGCGGAGGTCCGGGTACTGCTGCAGCATCCGCGCGATGTCGTTGAGCGTGGGCGTGGACTCCGGCCGCAGCGTGGCGCTGGCGGTATCGAAGAGGATGCCCTTCGTGGCGACGCGGCCGTTGGCCTGGAGCTGCTCGTAGAGGATCTCGCGGCCGCCCGCGGCCACGCGGATGTTGTCCACGAGCACCGGCCCCACGCGGTCATCGTCCACCGCACCGATCTCGCCGGCGGCCGTCCAGAGGATGCGGTCGGTCCGCTGCAC
>LWDU01039994.1_pt2 | contig 25280 bp, 27 predicted proteins | sample 727161 | NCBI WGS metagenome assembly LWDU01 (sample SAMN04566230, study PRJNA314399) | hydrothermal vent metagenome | isolation source: deep sea hydrothermal plume seawater | place: Mexico: Gulf of California, Guaymas Basin | collected 2004-07-11
GCAGGCGTCCGTCGCGTATGAGGACAATGTGGCGGAGGTGGCGGACACCCAGACCAAAACCGGGGATTGGCGTAGCCACTTTGCTTGGCAAGTGGAGCGTGTCCGCAAGTTGAACGCAACCGACCGCTGGTCTGTGCAGGTGGTGGGGATGCGGGACTGGTACCAAAAAACGCAACTGCGCAACCACGATAGCGACAACTACCTGTTGGGCTACGAGTGGAAAACAAGCTACCCCAGCCGCTACGGCTGGTCGTTGGGTAGCACAGTTTCGTTTCTGAAAAATTACTTTGCGTCTTCAGGAGAGCAGGTCTATGCCCTGCAAGCGGGCTGGGATCAACCATTCTTTCACCTGCTGTTTGAAAACAAACTCGAACATCAACGCCTACAAGGACTTGCAAACGCCAACCTGAAAGGCGGCGTGACGGCTTTCAGCAGCAGGGTGGGGTTTGCCGCGTTTTCCTCGGAATTTGAACTCGCAGGACGGATCGCCGCAGTCGATCTGCAAAATACCCAATACGACCGTTCGGAACAGGAGTGGAGCCTTGCCACGCAACGCCCCGACGCTGAGTGGATTTATTCCGCGAAGTTGCAGGGCAATCACCGCAGTTACCCAGAGGGCAAGACGGTGGACCGCCAGCAACTCAGCGTGGGAGCCGCGCTTGTGCTGGATTCCGGCTGGCAAGTGTTCGGCGAACTCCACCGCACTCAGCGCAGTTCCCAAACCTCTGGATTGACTTTTGCCAAGCACCAACTGCGGGTTGGCGTGAGTTGGACGCTTTGAGGATCAGGAGAGCAGGGGCAAGTGTCAGATGGCAGACAACTCCCTGCCTTCTTCAAGGACGGTTTACATTGTGCCTAATATAGATCCATTATCATTGAAGCAGTTTCATCATCAAATTTATTGCTTTGAAATTTGAATTCCTTATCTCTAATTCCGATGATTGTTGGGAAAGCAATTTTTCCGACAAAGAATTTTTTGGACACGGAGCCGAAATTGTCTCTGTAGAAATAGGACCGGGGAACCTTCAGTTTTTTGGAGAACTTCACAATGTCTCTTTTTGAATCCTCCTTGACCGGATCAATGAAGAGGAGGGGAGTCTCAGGGAATTCTGATTTCATCAATTTATAAAGTGCTGGTATTTCCTTGATACAGGGAACACAGCCCACAAAGAAGAAGCTCAGGACGTAGGGTTGGTCCAGTTTTCTGGAGTCGAACCGCTGCCTTTCAAGGTTCTTTATCCAGAAACTAGGAGCGTCTTTTCCAAACGGAGTTTCAACCGCGCCAAGGAAGACCAGCAGGAAGACGAGGAGTTTAACGAATCTCATGGTGTTGCACTCAAGTGTCGGTTGCTTGGAGGAATTCCCGGATTGCTGTATCAGACCACTTCTGAGTGACCTTCTTTGAGATTTTCAGGAGACTCTTCCTCTTGAAGGATTGGGACTTTCCCCACTTGCGAATGGGAACCTTTTGAGGATCAACGGAGTAACTTCCCTTTTTGATCGCCTCACCATCTTTCAAAGAGTAGGATTCCATTGTGACGGTCATGGAAACCAGACCCTTCCACATACTGGTCTGTTGTTTTTGGAACTCCCAGTCCGTGGAAATGACCAGACTGGCGTTGGAACCCCTTTCGTTCATGGTCTTGCCAAGGGCTTGCTGGAAGGAAATTCCAGACATGACCTTGGAGACTCCAAGGAATTCGATGGAATCCAGTTCCTCGAACAGGGACTCCAGTTCTGAACTGAGGATGGTTCTTGGTTCCTTGGACAAGGACTCTCGTTCTGAATCACGTTTCTCCCTGAAGACAAGGATCAATCTTTGAGTCTGAGGACACTCCTCAACCAACAACTCTCCATACTTCCGACAAATCTGATCTTTCTGTGGTTGTGACAACTCCTTGTGGAGAATCCGCAGGGTGGCGTGCCGCACATTGTCGGGAAAGGGGAGTTTGGAGTGTGCGCCCCCGTTCAGTGAAATCGGAGTGTGCTGGCCAGTGATCGAGAGATCGAGTCCGTTTCCAGAGGACAGCAGTGAAACCTCATAAAAGCAGGAGGACGCCAGTTTGGATTCAGAGATTCCTGCGGCTGGAAGTTGTTTCAGGGGAGCCACGAAGGCGGCCAGCAGGGGTCGGATGATGGAGTCTATTTTGGAAGAGTTGCCGCCAAGCTCTCCCCCGACAAAGAGGTAGCAAGCCGACTGCCCCAGAGTCAGGGTCGGCAGGAGCAGGAACAGGCAGAAAAGGAGTAAGCGCACGGGGTCTCGTCAGAGAGCATGGAACTTTATGCCCTCACCTTACGGCAACTTGTTGGAACCGTCAACCCAAGTGTGATGCTCCCTTGAGGGCCGCGAGGGCCTGTTCGTGCAGGGCGGGGTTGGCGCTGGCAAGCAGGGTGCCGTCCCAAGCGAGCGTCACGGTGTTTCCGACCAGTCCGTGACCACCCCTCCGGCTTCCTGCACCACGGGGATGAGCGCCATCACATCGTAAGACGCCAAGTTGGCTTCCACGACCACGTCCACGCAGCCCAGCGCCAGCATTCCGTACAGGTAGCAATCCCCGCCATAGCGACGCATCCGTGTTTTTTCGTAAAGCCTCTGCACCCGCTCCCACTGCGCTCCGGAAAACATCGAAGGGTCGGTGGAACCAATGAGTGCTTGCCCGAGTTCGGTGGTTTGGGAAGTCTGCAATTGGAGGTTTAACGGTTCCGGATACTCCCGGACGTAGCTTGTCCCCTGCCCCCGGACCCCGATCCAGCGTTCACCCTGCACCGAAGCCTCAATCACGCCGACCAGTGGTTCGCCGTCTTCCAAGAGCGCGATCAGTGTGCCGAACAGCGGACTGCCCATGATGAAGGCTCGGGTGCCGTCAATCGGGTCCAGCACCCACTGCCAGCGACTCTCCGGACGCAGTTTCCCGTGTTCCTCGCCGATGATGCCATGCTCTGGGAACACGACCTCGAGCCGTTCGCGCATCACGGTTTCTGCCTGACGATCCGCCTCGGTGACAGGATCGAAGCCTGCCGTGCCTTTTGCCTCCACGCTCAAGCCACTGCGAAAGTAGGGGCGCACGGTTTTGCGAGCGAGGTCTGCCAGTTGCTCGGCCACCTCACGCCAGCGGTCCACAGCTTGGGTCATCACTCGAGCTTTCTGATAAATTGAGTAACATCCGCAAGCAGAGCTTCAGTGTTGCGGGGAGAAAGGATGCGTCCTGCCAGCACATGGTAGGAGGGATCCCCCGGTTCATCGTAGGGCACCAAGACCTTCAGCAAGGCTCCCAATTCTGCAAAGCGCTGTTCGATGCGAGAGACATCCACCACCTTGTCGTTGGGAGAGTAGGCCATGAAGGTTGGGGTGGTCAGTTTTTGCAGCTTGAGCCGTTCCACCAGCTTGACGAGTCCCATCAGGGTGGGAATGGCCTCGGAGCGGTAACGGGTGGTCCAGCCTCGGGCGTGTTCGGGACTTTCCGGCATGAACTCGCGGTGAGTGCCCACGAACAGCCGCATGATCTGATCACCCCACGGTCCTGCCGTCAAGCCGGCGAGTTTGTTGCGCGGGCTGAAATTCGGGGAAAGCAGCACAAGGGCCTGTAGGTTCTTGGCCTCCTCGCGCAGGGCGAGCCAGAGCGCGAGGGTGGCTCCAGTGGAGGTGCCCACCACGATCACCTTGCGGCCAAGGCGTTCTCCAATCGCATAGGCTTCCAGAGCATCCTGTAGCCAGTCCTTCACCTCCGGTTCCGCCATCGCCTCGGCATCCCGTCCATGTCCAGCAAGTCGTGTCAGAAAGAGGTTTGCCCGCAGTTCAAAGGCAAGCTGCTCGCAGAAGGGATCGATCTCCTGACGACTCGCAGAGAAGCCGTGCAGATACACGACCGAGTAGGGCGTGATTTGCGGGGCGCGGGGGTTGCTCCAGACGATCTTCTTCTCGGTGCCCGGGCGCAGCGTGTACTGCGATTCTGTAACCCAGAGGTAGGAGTTGAGGTTTTTTGGAAGTTCTGGAGTTTTTACAGCTTCGTCCACCTCCACCTGCGGGCCAAGCAGGTACGCCCCCGTGATGAGCGTGAGGATCACTGCGAGCCAACCCAGCACCTTCAAAGTGGGAAAGGTTGAGTTCAGCTTAGTCTCCGGCAACTTCTCGTGGTACATCCTGAAAGCGTTTTGGTTCCAATTCCTCGGCCAGCGCCTTGAGGGAGAGGAAGAGGGTTTGGAGAATGGAGAAAATCGGCACCGCCAGTAGCGCCCCAGCGATCCCCGCCATGTACTCTCCGGTGACGAGTGCGAAGACGATCAACGCCGGGTGAATTTGGGCGGCGGTGCCCATGATCTTGGGGTTGAGAAAATTTGCCTCAATGAAGTGGATCAACAAAATCCAGCCCAGCGCAAGTAACCCCGTCCCAAAGGACACCGTTACTCCCATGATCACGACCGGGATGCTGGAGATGATCGTTCCGAAAATTGGGATCAGTGAGCAAACCATTGCCACAAGGGCAAGGGTGAACGCAAAGGGCACACCAATGATCACCAACCCGACGAGCGTGAAGATGCCATTGACCAGACAAATCAGCAACTGCCCACGCACCACGCCATTGAGTCCGGTGTCCAGACGTGCAACCAAATTTCTGTAACGCCCCTGATGCACTTCTGGAATCAGGGTGCGGAAAAAATGCAAAATACGACTGGTGTCTACAAGAATGAAACCGGCAACCATAAAAATAAGAAAGAAGGTGAACACAGAACCTAGCACGCCTCCAACCAGTTGCTGACCCCACACCACCAATTTGGCGATGTCCTGCTGGATGCGCTGCGTGGCCTGGGCGACCGCCGCATCAATCTGTTCCTGCAAGCTGGCGGGAGATGGGCTTTGTGTCACCGTTGAGGAGCCATTGACCCTGATCCGGGGAATCACCTCCACCCGCTCGCCGTCCAGCGTCCGGATTTCAAAGGTGTAGGCGTTCAGCAAATCCATCCACTCGCGAGGAACACCACTGATCGGCAGAACGGGTGTGTTTTCCTCGCTGACCACTTCAGGCACTGGAAAAGCAACGGGTTCCGGAGGCTTTGGCAGCAGGGAGAACAGGTTCTCAAAACTGGCTTCTGCTTTAGGCACCCACACGTGGGTGAGTTTCGACACCGTTTGCGGAATCTGCCCCACCATTTTTGCAAGTTCGGCGCTTACTTTTGGCACGACATAGGTGCCCCCGCCAATCAGGATCACCAGAATGCCAAGATAGACGAGGATCACCGCCAGCCCGCGTGGCACCAGATAACCGCGCACCTCCCAGGTGTGCATCCGGTCAATCACCGGGGCAAGGACGTAGGCCAAGAAAAGAGCCACTAAGAACGGGAAAAGGATGTCGTGGAGAAACAGCAACGCCACCGCAAGTGCGGCGAGCAGGGTAAGGGCGACCACAAAGCGGCCACGGCGACTGAGGAACTCCAGCATCAAGCCTGACGGAAGGCGGTGAACAATTCCAAAACAATAGCGGGGTGGCCTGAACTCTCAAGCCGGGATTAACGCAGCACCACCTTGTCCACCTTGTCGGCGAAGTGCTGCGTGTGAATATTTGACTCCACGCTCAAACTGCGGTAAAGTTGCTCGTCATGGTGTTGACCACAACCTACAACCAGCAAGCACACGGATGACCACACATTTTATTGCCCACGAACCTGCCGACACCGTTGGGGTGGTCGTGGTGGAAAAAGTCACAGCGGGCCAGCAGGCGATGGGCTGGATCATGGAGACAGATGAAACCGTCTCGGTCCAGGCTCTTGCAGAAGTTTCGCTGGGCCACAAACTCGCACTCGCCGACATCAAGGCTGACGACACCATCATCAAGTACGGCAACGACATCGGTCGCGCCATCGCGGACATTCCCAAGGGGGGCTATGTCCATGTCCACAATGTGAAGACGAAGAGGTGGTGATGGCTGATTTTCCACAAAGCTTTCAAGGCTACCGACGGGAGAACGGGCGCGTGGGGGTGCGCAACCATGTTGTCATTTTGCCAGTGGATGACATCTCAAATGCCTGTGTCGAGATGGTGGGAAACACCATCAAGGGCACACTGCCGATTTCGCACAGCTACGGGCGCTTGCAGTTCGGTGCTGACCTTGAACTCTTCTTCCGGACGATCATCGGCACAGGGCGTAATCCGAATGTTGCTGCGGTGATCGTGATCGGCATTGAGCCGGGCTGGACCAAGCGCGTGGTGGACGGCATTGCCGAAACCGGCAAGCCCGTGTCCGGATTCAGCATCGAAGGCGGGGGCGATCTCGCCACAGCAATGCAGGCGGCTCGCAAAGCCCAAGAGTATGTGCAATGGGCGACCGAACTTCAGCGCGAGGAATGTCCACTCTCGGAGCTCTGGATTTCCGTCAAGTGCGGGGAATCGGACACCACTTCCGGACTTGGCTCAAATCCAACCGTCGGCAGTCTGATGGACAAGCTCGATCCGCTCGGAGTGCACCTTTGTTTCGGAGAGACCTCGGAACTCACAGGAGCCGAACAGGTTTGTGCCACACGAGCGGCAAATCCGGAGGCGCAGCAGAAATTTCTCAAGACTTGGAACGACTACAACGATTTCATCCTAGAGAACAAGACCAACGACCTCTCCGAATCGCAGCCGACCAAGGGCAACATCGCGGGTGGTTTGACGACTATCGAGGAAAAGGCGTTCGGGAACCTCCAGAAAATCGGCAGGCAAACCAACTTCATTGATGTGCTGGAACCTGCCGAAGCACCTGCACGAGGTCCGGGGCTGTACTTCATGGACACCTCTTCTGCTGCTGCCGAGTGCGTAACGTTGCAAGCGGCGGCAGGCTTCACGGTGCATCTCTTCCCCACCGGGCAGGGCAATGTGATCGGCAATCCTATTGAGCCGGTGATCAAGCTCACGGCCAACCCACACACGGCGGCAACCATGAGCGAACACATTGATCTTGATGTCTCCGGAATCCTCAAGCGTGAGTTGAACCTCGATCAGGCTGGAAACGCCTTGGTCCACTGCACGATCCGCACGGCCAACGGACGCCACACCTGTGCCGAAGCCCTCGGCCACCGTGAGTTTGTGTTGACCAAACTGTTCCGGAGTGCGTGATCAGTTGTTGATTTTTTGACGAGTACCCAATTTTTTTCCCGCGTTCCGTTCCGCTCTTGCGTGGGGCTTCGTTCAGGGGGCTTGGCATCCTTGTGGCGGTCAATCTGCAAACCGCTTGGCTTTCTCCTCCGGTCGCGCTTTCGGCCTACTTTCTCAAGGGGGTGGTGCCGGAATGGGACCTCAAGGACATTTACGGTGGCATGAGCAATTCATGGTGATTCAAGTCTTCGGACTCATCATGATCATGATCTTCCCGCAAATCGCACTTTGGCTCCCAGAACTGATTTACGGAAAATGACACTGTCCCCCAACCTGTCTGTTCACAAGAGTTTTCCCGGTTTTCCTCGCCTTCCACATTCCGAGCAGGACTGATGGCCATTGAGTTTCTGAAAAAAGCTGCCAAAACTCCACAATCCGGTGAAGAAGACACGCGCCGCATCGTCACGGAAATACTGAGTGCGATTGAGTCCGGAGGCGAGGACAAGGTGCGGGAGTATGCTGAAAAACTCGATCATTACACAGGCAACAGCATCGTGACTCCGGAAGAAATTGCGGAGGCAACTTGCAAAGTTCCGGATCAACTCAAGGACGATCTACGCTTTGCTTACGACCGAGTGCGTACTTTCGCGGAGCGGCAACACGAGAGCATGACCGAGTTCGAGTCCGAAATCGCACCGGGGTTGTTTTGTGGACAGCGCTTGATTCCGATGGAAACCGCCGGATGCTATGTCCCCGGAGGCCGCTACGCCCATGTTGCTTCGGCGATCATGAGCATCACCACAGCGAAGGTTGCCGGAGTCGGCAATGTCGTGGCCTGTTCGCCTCCCAAGCCTAGAGAGGGAGTGCATCCCGCAATTCTCTATGCGATGGATTTGTGTGGGGCCGATACGATTCTCGCCGTCGGCGGAGTGCAAGGCATCGCCGCGCTGGCTTTCGGATTGTTCAGCGGAAATCCGGCAGACATCCTCGTCGGCCCCGGCAATCGTTTTGTCGCTGAAGCCAAGCGCATTCTTTACGGAAGAGTGGGCATTGACCTTTTCGCCGGACCCACCGAAATTGCCATCATCGCCGATGTAAATGCAGACCCGGACCTTGTCGCCTCAGACCTTGTCGGACAAGCCGAACATGGACCGGACTCGCCTGCATGGCTGATCACGACCAGCCGCGAACTGGCAGAACAGGTTATTTCCAGAATGCCCGGCTTGATTGCAGATTTACCGGAGGTGCAATCCCAAGCCGCTGAAGCCGCTTGGCAAGATTACGGAGAAATTGTACTCTGCGAAAACCGCGAGGAAGCCGCGCAGCAAAGCGACCACTACGCTGCAGAACATCTGGAGGTGCAGGCGGACGATCTGGATTGGTGGCTGAAACGCCTCCGCAACTACGGTTCGCTTTTTCTTGGCGAAGAAACCACCGTGGCCTTTGGCGACAAGTGTTCCGGCACCAATCACATCCTGCCCACCAAAAGGGCGGCTCGCTACACCGGAGGGCTGTCCGTCGGTAAGTTCATTAAAACCGTCACCTACCAGCGCATGAGTCGTGAGGCCAACCGCGAAGTTGCCGCTGTTACCGCCCGCATCTCCCGACTCGAAGGCATGGAAGCCCACGCCCGCACCGGCGATGAACGATTGCGCAAGTATTTTCCAAACGAATCTTTCCAATCCGTCAACTGAAGCATCACGATATGAAAGCCCTTGTTTACACCAATACCAATGAGGTGATGTATCGGGAAGAACCGTTGCGCGAGCTTGGCGCAGGCGAAGCCCAAATCCGCATTGAGGCCGTGGGCATTTGTGGTTCAGACATGCACGCCTACCACGGCGAGGATACCCGTCGAGTGCCACCGTTGATTTTGGGGCACGAAGCCGCCGGGGTTATCGTTTCCGGAAAGCAAGCGGGGCAGCAGGTGGTGTTGAATCCGCTGATTGCTTGCGGAACCTGCAAGGATTGCCGGGGTGGACGCAGCAACCTCTGCACGAACCGCAAACTCATCGGTATGAACTATCCGGGAGCCTTTGCCGAGTTCATCACGATTCCGGAACAGAACCTGATCCCGATGCCCGCAGGGATGAAACCCACCCACGCCGCACTCACCGAACCTGCGGCGACCTCGCTTCATGCAGTTCATTTGGCGGAACGAGCCCTGCACCGCCCTGTTTCCGAAGGTCGGGCACTCGTGATCGGCGGAGGTTCCATCGGTTTGCTGGCCGCGCTAATCTTGCGCTCTCACGGTTGTCCGGAAATCCTGCTCTGCGACACCAATCCCCTGCGCCGCGAAACCGCTTTCCGCACAGGCAGTTGCGACGTCTTCGATCCCGGACAGGAACCCGTCGATCTTGAAAACCGTTTTGAATTGGTCGTGGATGCGGTGGGTATGGAGGCAACCCGGAAACTCGCAATCCGGGCGGTGCGCCCCGGAGGCGTCCTCATGCACATTGGCTTGCAGGAAGGCTCCGGCATTTGCGATTTCCGCAAAATTACCCTCTCCGAAATCACGGTTATCGGTTCCTACACCTACACGCCCACAGACTTGCAAGCTGCGTTGCAGGCGTTGCACTCCGGAGTCTTGGGCGATCTCACCTGGGTTGAGGAACGCCCACTGAGTGAAGGTTCAGCCGCGTTTTCTGATCTCAATAGGGGTCGTTCCCCCGCCCCAAAAATTGTGCTGCTCCCCGTAGCCCCTTAACGTTTCCCTCCACAAAAAAGCCGACACACTCCACAAAAGGAGGCATCGGCTGCATGAAGCGACGCACCAGTCCCGGACGCACCAGCCCTTCGACGAACTCACCGAGCTTATTCCCCAAGCGTCCGATGATGCGGTTGGTTTCCTCGATTTGCTCATCCAAGCGGTCCATTTTCTTGTTGGTCTCCTGAAACTTCTTGTCAGTCTCCTGAGCTGGAACCATTTGAGTCAGAGAAGCCCACGTTGCGCAAGGTTCCGCATCAAGGCTCCCGTTCCAAAAGTCCAAGGTGGGATCTGATCGCATGTATTGACACGGTTGATCAATGATCCAAGTAGGGGAGTCTGAATGTAGACGATGTCACCAACTTTGTGGGTGAACCCTTGTCCTGGCTCATCGCGATCCTGGATGGGGGAGAACATGGTGCCGAGGAAAAGCATCAATCCATCGGGATATTGATGATGCGATCCAGCACAGTGTTGAACCAGTTCCAAAGGATCCCTGCTGATATGCTTCATGGAACTGCTGCCCTCAAGTGTAAAACCCTCAGGGCCCTCCACCGAGAGAGTAATATTGGCCTGACGAACATCATCAAGACTGAATTGATCATCAAATAACCTTATGAATGGTCCGATCGCACACGATGCATTATTGTCTTTGGCTTTCCCGAGAAGGAGGGCGCTGCGTCCCTCGAAGTCTCTGAGATTTACATCGTTCCCCAAAGCAGTACCGACGATTTTACCTTTGGAATTAACGGCCAATACGATCTCAGGTTCAGGATTGTTCCAATGTGATCCTGGATGAATACCAACTTCTGCTCCCGTTCCCACGGCAGACATGGGTTGGCTTTTGGTGAAGATTTCGGCATCTGGACCAATCCCGACTTCCAGGTATTGAGACCAGGCACCTTGTTTGATGAGAACCTCTTTGACCTTCATTGCTGAAGCAGAACCCGGCTGGATCTCAGCAAGGTTGTCACCAACCAATTCATGAATCTGTTTACGAATCTCTTCTGCCTTGGTCCAGTCTCCCCGAGCCTGCTCCTCAATGACCCGTTCGAGCATGCTTGAGACAAAGGTCACACCGCTGGCCTTGATTGCCTGCAAATCACATGGAGCTAAAAACCAAGGTTTTGAAGAATCACGCTGATCATGAGGCGTGTTGTCCAAAAGCTCTTCTAAAGATCCTATAAGCTCAAGATCAGACCAACTCTGAAGGGTTTCCACCAGGGGTTCTTTTTCAAGTAATTCACTGACGGTTGGCGAAAAGGGTGCAAGATCATAGACGTTTCCATCATGGATCCATACGGGTGAGGGACCTTGCGGGCTATTTGGAATCCAGGCACGTCCAACCAGACAGGCTGAATGGGAATCAACTGGGAGTGTTTCTCTATTTTTTAACTGCATGGTTTTGCCAGTTTAGATTTTTAAATGATTTATGAAATAATCGTTTTCCATAAAGACTTCAAATCCTTTAAGGTTGTTTCATATTTTAGAATATTTTAAAAATCATAAAACATCAGCCAGACCTGCTCAAAGTTCAAGCCCTCGCCGGTCGGGATTTCTTGTGCCATCGGATTCTCCAAGTTGTAGAGTTGCTCTTCCAAGCAGTGTGGCACACCTCTTTTGTAAAAGGCACTGAGCGGCTGAGAAAAAGGCACGCGGCTTCAATCCGCTGTTGCACTTACGAGTTGAATCCGCACTGCCAAAATGTATTCCAATCCGATTCGGGAGCAAGTTCGGTCAGTTCCCGCTCGAAAGGTACGGCATCTGGATCAATTACTTCGTCCAACTCGCGGGCGTAGCGGTGTCCTGAATAGACCGCAGCCGCGATGGTGGCCGGAGCCAAAGCATCGCCGATGCGGGTGACGCTTTTTATTCCGGCATCGGCCCATGAACTCTGGACTTGTTCCAAGCCGGATTCGAGTTCAGAATTGGGCAAACGGGCCGTGACCAACACCAAAGCATCACAATCCAGAATATTTGCTGCTCCGGTGTAAATGTGAACGGCTTCCGGGTTTGTGTTTTTGCCGGGACGTACAAAATGATGTGGCAGAATTTGGATACCCTTTTTCAAGAGGTCGGCCTGAATGAAGTCCTGCTCCAGCGTGTGAATGGTCCACGACGATGCAATGGCCGCCGGAGTCACCAGCGTGACCTCGCAACCGTGATTGCGGCAGAGTTCCGCAATTACCCCGCCGAGGTAGTAGTGGTCGTCATCGTACACGATCACCCGCCCCTGCGGAAGCTTTCCGGCGTAGAGATCGTCTGGAGTGAAGGTGGTGGCTTCCGGAAACGTCAGTGGAGCCAAGTGGTGACGGCTCACTCCGTCTCGCCGCCAGTTTGAACCAGTCGCCAGCACAACGTGTTCACTGCCGAATTCCAAAATATCGCTGACTGTAACATCACTAGCAAGATAAGTTTCAACATTCTCCAGCTGTCGGATTTGACCCAGCCGATAATCCCGGACCCGATTCCAAGCGGCCAAGCCGGGCAAGCGGGATTCTTGCGTGACGCGTCCACCGAGTTCCTTGTTTTTTTCGGCCAGCGTGACTTGATAACCTCTGCGCCCCAAGGCACGGGCGCATTCCAATCCGGCTGGTCCTCCGCCGACAATCAACACACTTTTGCTGGGACCTTTGTCGTGAATTATTTCCGGATGCCAACGCCGTCGCCATTCTTCGCCCATTGTTGGATTTTGCGTACAACGAATTGGAGACATGGTCATGTCTCCGGAAACACAAATGTTGCAACCGATGCACTCCCGGATGTCTTCTAGCCGACCCTCCGCGATCTTCTTGGGCAGAAACGGATCAGCAATCGAGGGCCGCGCCGCGCCAATCAAGTCCAACACTCCCCGCCGGATTTGCGAAACCATCGCATCCGGAGAAGTGAAACGTCCCACCCCGACAACTGGTTTGGTGGTGAGTTGCTTAAAACCACTCACAAAGGATTCCTCGTGACCTTCTTCGCTAAAGCGCGAGGTGCGCGAATCATGCTCCCAGCTGCACAGCGTCAAATCCCATAAATCCGGAAGCTCGCTGATTTCACTGAAAAGTTCCAGCATTTCTTCGCGGTGAATGCCCTCTTCGCCCAATAGCTCATCCAAACCGATGCGACAAGCCACCGCACAAGTGTCACCGACCGCAGCTTTGGTCTCTTCAAGCAACTCGACAAGCAACCGCGCTCGATTTTTCAAACTGCCACCGTATTCATCTGTACGCTGGTTGTAGCGTCTGGAAAGGAAATGCTGAGGGGTGCCGAAACCGTGAGCAGCGTAAACATAGACGATATCGAAGCCCACGGATTTGGCCCGCAGTGCGGCGTTACGATGCCAGCGACGCAAGTCCGCCAAGTCCTGTTTCGTCATCGCCCGCGCCTGCACTGGATCATTGGTGAAGGTCACAGTGGGCAAATCGCTCGGCCCAAGCGGTACTTCACGCGAATACAAGTTTGGGCCGTTGATGCCGTTGTAGGCGAGTTCGATGCCAGCGAGTGCACCGTGTGTGTGGACGGCGTTGGTGATCCGGGAGAGTGCTGGCAGGTCACGGTCGTCCCAAATCCGTAGTTCGATGAAAGGCGTGATTTCTGAGGTGTGGTGAATTTCCACCTGCTCAGTGTTGACCACGCCCCAGCCGCCCTCGGCCTTGATGGCCCGCAATGCCGCCATTGCGGAGACATCTCGGTAGCCCATGCCGTTGCAGTGCGGCACTTGATAAAAACGATTCGGCGCAACAACAGGGCCGATTTTTACCGACTCAAAGAGGAGTTGGTAACGCTCGTCAGGCATCGTGTCGCTCAAGCGGTAGGTTGTCGGAAGATGAGGAGTTCGCTCAGGAAAGGAAAATACAGTTCACAAATCCCCCGGCACTCCGTAAGACGGAGCGGCTTCCGGATTGAGGGCGCGGGTGACATAGGGTTCGAGTTGCGGCTGGTATTCGTTCCAAATCGTGCGCAGCTTGGGAATGGGATCGTCGTCCCAATCAACTCGCAAATCAACAATGGGCCACGAAACTTTATGAACGACTTGCACTCCGGCAGAGCGCTCCGGACCTGCTTCGCCTCCAGCTTTGATTCCGGCTTCAAGGGCGGTGATCAATCGCAGAGCGAGGTGTCCGGAGCTTTGTTCAAAGGCCGTGACCATTGCCTGGGGCACCTGCTCATCGGCCAAGAGATTTGCGGCAGCAGCACACTGCTTCCCCTGCGCAGAAGCGTGTTTCCCCAAGGCTTTTGCTCCAGTGTGAATTGCCGGGTTTCCCCTGGAATCCAAAAGTACGAGTTGTCGCCACGCCATGTAATCGGCTTCTGCGACAACTTGGGAAATCACCGTGCTTGCATCGGCTCCGGACTCCAGCAAGTCGAGCATTTTGTCACCCAAGGCGGGGTCTGTGACATTTTGCGTGAGTGCCGCACCAACGCCTGCACGAGTGCACAAACAACGGCTTGCAACGCAGATGCTCGATGAGGTGATGACCCCACCGAGCATTCCAGTTGCCGGGCAGCGTCCAACTAAGGAAAGCGTCATTTTCCTTCCTCCGGAATCACGGCGATCACGTCAATCTCCATCAGCCATTCAGGTTTTGCAAGCCCTGCAACCACAACTCCGGTGGAGACCGGAAACACGCCCTTGAGCCACCTGCCGACCGTGCGATACACCGGGTCCCGGTATCCACGATCGATCAAGTAAATCGTGATCTTGCAGATGTGCTCGAGGCAGCTTCCCGCTTCTTCGAGCAGTTGTTGGACATTCCGCAGCGCCTGATCTGTCTGGGCTTCCGCATCGCCGAGGCCGACAAGCTTGCCGTCAAAATCGGTGCCGACCTGTCCCCGCAAAAAGAGTATGTTTCCCGCCCGCACCACTTGGCAGAGGTCGTTGTCCAAGTCCTGATCCGGATAGGTGTCCTTGGTGTTGAATTTTCGGATGCGTTCGTGTGCCATCAAATCACCTGTTCAAGTTTGCATGACCTTCTCCGACAATCCGGCGGCGTTGCGGACAAAATCCAGCGGCCCGGAGAAGTCGAAATTGTTGTACACCGCGTTGAGGTGTGCGAACGGGGGCGCCTGGGCGAACAACTGGAAGGTGAGCCGATGTCCGGCGTAATCCGAGTTGAGCAGATCCCGTGCAAGCGCGAGCAGCTTGCGGCGATCCTCCGCGACCCAGTTTTCGTTGACCGTGTAGTATTTTTCCAGCCAATGTCCGGACTCCGGGTCTTGGAAGGCGGCGTGGTTCGGCGTGATGCAAATCTGCCCGCCGCAGAGTTCGCGGGCGAGGTGCATCATCTCCGGAAGCCGCGAGCAGGCGTGGACTCGTCCGGTGTAGAGCAACGACTGGTTGGGCATCAACAACCCTCCTGGACTCTGCTCTGCCAGCGCGATGGAGGCCGTCAGGTGCGCGTGGATGCCTTCACGATAACAGGCCAGTGTTGCCAGCTTTTCGCACACCGCCGGGTTCTTGTCCAGCCCGGTCTGCTTCACGTTGAAAAGTGCCGCACCGATCATCATGTCAGCCATGTAGCGGATGCGCAACACGAAGGGATAGGCGCTGTAGCGATGGAGCGTCGCACGGATAAACGCCGCTGCTTTGGTGTGACGGTAGAAGAGGACGTTTTCCCATGGGATCAAAACATTATCGAACACGAGCAGGGTGTCCACTTCGTCAAAACGGTTGGCGAGCGGATAATCCTCAACGGGCGCACGTCCGGCAAATCCGCTGCGGCAGATGTGCTTCAGGCCCGGAACCCCCATGTCGCACATAAAGCTCACCGCGTAATCCGAAAGCGTTTCGTTCCCGGACCATGCTGCGATGGTCGGCTTCACGAACGCTTGGTTGGAATAGGCTGCGGCCGTTTCGTACTTTGCACCACGCACAATGATTCCAGCGTCGGTTTCCTTGACCACATGCAGCAGCATGTCCGGATCCTGCTCCTGTGGAGGCTTGGAACGGTCACCCTTGGGATCTGTGTTGGCCGAGACGTGGAAGGGATCCTCGCGGGTGGTCCGGAGGATGTGCTGCTCGATGTTCGTGGCGAATTGCGGATCGGCCTCGTTGAGCACGTCCTTGCCGTCAAACAGCGACCACATTTCTCCAACCGATTCGTCGCTGATGCGGATGACCACGCCGCCGATGTCGTTCATGAGCGCGTCCAGCGCCACGTCCTTCTCGTACCAATCCTCACGGGTGCGGGGAGGCTTGTGGTAGGTGGTGTTGAGTTCGCCGGTTTCCTCGTCTTGGTACGTCAACTGCTCTTGGTACAGGGCTTCGTGCGCCATGTCGTACATCCGCGCCCGCACGTCAATGATCGGCTTGAAGGCTGGATGCGTGGACATGTCCTTGACGCGCTCACCGTCAATCCAGACCTCACGTCCATCCCGGATGGATTCAAGATATTCGGCTCCTGTGCGTATCATGTGGCTCCTTGGGTGGAAAAGAGAAGGGGGACTCGTGTCTAAAAAATGCTCAACAAAAGTACGCGATTTTTCCGATGCTGTGAAATACGATTAACTGATAGGGTCATCAGAACTTTTGATCGTCTTAAATGTAGCGGCGCTGTGCGCTGTGCGCAGCTACCCGTTCCTAGGCAGGGCTTCCTAGATACTCCGTATGCGGGTCAAGGTGGTCGTCATCTGGAGCAGGACTTCAGATGACCCCCATTTTTTTTAGTTCGGCAAGTCGTGTCTGGTTGTAACCCAGTTTTGTCAGCAGTTCTTCAGTATGCTGTCCGAGTCTTGGGGCAGGACGTGCTGGGGTCGGCTCTCCACATTTCACAGGAGAAGCAATGGTCCGGTAGTTTCCGTATCCTTCCAACTCCAGTTCTTGCAAGCGGCTTTCGTCTTTCACAAAAGGATTTTCAAGAGCCTCCTGTAGGGAATTGACTGGGGCAGCGGGGATCTGTCCGGCAAAGAGCTCGAGCCAGTGGGCAGTGGTTTGTTCAGAAAGCACGTCGTCCAGCATTTCCCTGATCTGCTCGCGGTGCTCCAACCTGCTCTTGAAATCCATGAAGCGTTTGTCCTCCGCCCAGTCGTCCTGTCCCAGCACCCCACAGAGGGCGGGCCAGAATTTTTCCTTGTTGCACATGATGTAGATCCAGCCGTCCGCAGTGCGGTAAAGGGCGCAAGGGGTCAACACGGGATGGGAGGAACGTTCGAGGCGTCCGGTGACGTGGTTCTCGTTGAGGTACCAAATTGCGGGGTAGCTTAAGTTGGAAAGTGCCACATCAAAGAGGCTGACGTCGAGGTCCCGTCCCTTTCCTGTCTCTCTGGCTCCAGTGATACCCGCCAGCACCGCGTAGGCAAGAGCGAGTCCAGTCATCTGATCGACCACCGACAATCCAAAACGTGTCGGCGGCCCGCCAGGCTCTCCGGTCAGCGAGAAGTAGCCGGCCTCCGCTTGCATCAGGTAGTCGAAGCCCGGCCAGTTTGCACGGGATCCGCTGCGTCCGTAAGCCGAAAGGTGAGCACAGACGATCTTTTCGTTGACTTCTTTCAGGGCCGCATAGGTCAGTCCCAGCTTCTCCGGAACATCACCCCTCAGGTTAGAGACGACCGCATCGGCAGTCCGCGTCATGTCCCTGAAAATCTCGGCGCCTGCGGATTTTGAAAGGTCGAGGGTCAGACTTTTCTTGTTGCGATTGTAGGCGTGGAAGAATTGGGAGTGTTCCGGAGTGAAGAAATGGGGACCCACTGCGCGGGCGAAGTCTCCACCGTCATTGGGATTTTCGATCTTGATCACCTCGGCACCTTGGTCTGCAAGAAACTGCGTGCCAAAGGGGCCTGCGCCGTACTGTTCGACTGCCAGAACACGGAGACCTGCAAGCGGAAGGGTCATGACGGTCTCTTAGTTTTTCAGTTCTGAACGGGATTCCGCTCCACGAGCTGCCGTGCAATGATGAGCCGTTGGAGTTCGTTGGTCCCCTCCCCGATGGCGAGCAGGGGGGCGTCACGGTAGTAGCGTTCGATGTTGTATTCCGGTGAATAGCCGTAGGCACCATGAATTCGCATGGCCTCCAGCGAATTCTCGAGTGCTGCCTCGGTGGCATTGAGCTTCGCCATCCCGGCCTCCATGTCGCACCGTTCCCCACGGTCGTAGGCACGGGCCGCTTGTTCGGTGAGCAGGCGTGCGGCATCGACACGGGTGGCCATGTCGGCGAGCTTGATCTGGATCGTTTGGTGTTCGCAAATCGGTTTGCCGAAAGTGTGTCGCACCTGAGCATAAGCCACTGATTCCTCGAGGCACGCCCGTGCGATGCCGACTCCCCGTGCCGCAACGTTGATCCGCCCCAGTTCCAATCCGCTCAGGATTTGGTTCAGCCCCCCTCCCTCTTCGGTGCCGATCAGGTGATCAGCGGGAACCCGGACGTTTTCAAAAAAAACCTCACCGGTGTCGATGCTCCGGTAGCCGAGCTTCTGTAGCTTGCTGGCCCGGTAGCCCATCTCCTTTGTGACGAGAAAGAGGCTGATCCCCTTGTGCCTTGGTGTATCTGGCAGATGCTCCGTCTTGGCAAGCACCGCGAGCACATTCCCCTCAACGGAGTTCGTGCACCACAGCTTAGCACCGTTGAGGATGTATTCATCACCCTCCCGGACGGCACGGGTACGGATCGCCTGCAGGTCGGTGCCACAGTCGGGTTCGGTCAGGGCAATCCCTCCGCGCAGCTCGCCCGTGGCGAAGCGTGGCAGGCAGGCCTGCTTCATCGCCTCGGTGCCGAAGCGCTCAATGACGCTGCACATGATGAGGTGGGAGTTGAAGATGCCTGAGACGGCCATCCAAACCGCTGCCACTTTTTCGACGATCTGTGAGTAGATTGTCGCGTTCAGGCCAAGGCCTCCGTATGCAGGAGGAATGGTGGCGCCAAAAAGTCCTAGTGCGGCGAGCCTGTCCGCAATTTCGTGTGGGTATTCATCGGCGGCTTCCAGACGACGGACACTGGGTCGGACATCGCGCTCTAGGAATTTTCCGATGCTCTCGAGGATCAGCGCCTCCTCGTCTGGTGTGCTGCTCTGCGAAGAAGCCATGTTTTCAGTAGCCCGCTTTGTCGTCCACGGCAAAGCCGCGTTTGGGGATCAGCATGGTGCGTTCGTAGCTGATGAACTTGGTGCCGTCCTGCTTCATGCCTGTTGTCCGAACCTTCACGATGCCTTGACTGGGACGGGACTTCGATTCACGGATTGCAAGCACCTCCGATTCGGCATAGAGGGTGTCACCTACGAAAACCGGTGCCGTCAGTCGGATCTTGTCCCAGCCTAAATTGGCGATGGTTTTCTGGCTGATGTCAGAAACGCTCATACCTGCAACGATGGAGAGGGTGAGGCAGGAATTGACGACAGGTTTCCCGAATTCACTCTTGGCGGCGTACTCCGCGTCGAAGTGCAGGGGGTGCTGATTCATGGTGAGCAGGGTAAACCAAGTGTTGTCGCTTTCAGTGATGGTGCGTCCAGGGCGGTGCTCGTAAACATCCCCGATTTCGAAATCCTCGAGGGAACGTCCGTAGGATTCGCGGTATCTTTGCTTGCCGACTTCCTTTGCTTTGGCAACCATGGTTACCCTGCTTGGGGACGACTGAGGGAGAACACCTCTGTCACGTTGGCGGCTCCATCGAGCTGGAGCAGCGCATCCGCAAGCTGCTCCAGCCGGTTTTCTTCGAGATAGGGTTCGCAGAGTCCGCTGAACTTGGCGCGAAACTCATCCTCGCTCATGAAGTTGCCAGGTTCGCCCTTCGGAAGCCCGACGAAGGTCTCAAAGCTGCCCTGACCCGTCTTCACCGTCACGACACCAGACATGCTGTCGGGGAACGTGGCTTCGGCGCGTTCGTCCACCACTGTGTTTACTTTTCGGCAAAGGGCAAGGGTTTCCTGGTCCTTGAGTTGGACGGGGTAGTCGTCCCACAGCAGATTGCCGTGACGCAGAACCACGGCGGCACAGAAGGGCATCGAGAACTGCCCGTCAACAATGCTCACCGGGTGGGTTTTCAGATGTTGCGGCTCTCCGATCAGCTTGTGTCCGGTGGCGGAAACCCCGACTTCGACAGATTCAATGGCGTCCGGATCCAGAGCTTGCTCGTTCCTCAGCGCAACCAGACCATCCATCGGAGCATGAGTGTAGCGGCAGGAGGGATAAGGTTTGACGGCGAGTTCGAGAGTCTCCCATTTTTCTCCGAGGGCCTTCACGGCTTTCTCCGGCTCCGCGTGCGGGGCATAACTTCTCAGGAACCCCCAGTTGCCCTCGAAGGCTTCAGCAGGTCCGCGGAAACCTTCTGCGGCAAAGGTCGCACAGAGCAGTCCGTTGGAAGCCGCCTGTCCAACATGGGAACGCTTGGTCCAAGCGCCATCGGCAAGAAACTGCATGGAACCGGCGGACTGGGAGAGGGCGATGCCGAAAGCACTTTGGATGCCTTCTGCGTCGAGTCCGAGCAGACGGCCCGCAGCTGCAGCGGCCCCGAAAACACCACAGGTCGCGGTCGGGTGAAATCCACGGTCGTAGTGATCGGAGGGGTTGAGCGCGAGGGCAAGGCGCACTTGCACTTCATAGCCTGCCACGCAAGCTGCAATCAGATCCCGTCCCGAGGCCGAAGTCATTTCCGCTGCGGTCAGGGCCGCAGGAAAAATGGGTGCGGAGGAATGCAGCGATGCGGCGGCGTGGGTGTCGTCGAAATCGAGGGAATGGGCCAGAGTCCCGTTGATCAGCGCCGCTGCTGAAGACGCCCAACACAAGGTAGCGTCCTTGATTCAGCCCGAGCCTTTGGATAGCGCCCATCATGCTCGGAGTCGACTCTGCGTCATGACGAGCACGCACCATGATTCCTGTGATGTCTAGAATGAGCAGTCTGGTACGTGCGACCACCTCTTCGGGAATGTCCTTAGGTTTAAGATTTGCTGCAAATTCTGCAAGCTGGCGAGTGATTCCGGTCATGATGCTTTGCTCCCTTGAAGGTTTGAAGAATTGGGTCCATGTTTCCTGCGTCTTCAAACTTGTTGATCTCCTGATTCACTGAATTGTATCAGGCCAACTGCCGCGTTGGTCGATGCTCTTGTCGATCTCGATCATGATGCGGATGGCTTTGAAGAGAGCAACAATGATGCCTTGGTAGTGGTCAGTTTGTTATTCTTCATACAGGCGAGAGACGGAAGCCCCATCCTCCATCTCATTTCCTGCTTCAGTGTAGTTGCGATACTGTTGAATGGCAGTGGCGACAACAGGCAGCTCCAATTTCAGGTTTTCCACAAACACCTTAACGGATTTGAGGTCTTTGTTGAGTTGCCGTGCGTAGCTTTTGGGAGGATTGAAGTCGCCGGACGCCATCTGTGGAAAAATGCGTTGCAGGATGGTACTATCTGCCATGCCCCCTTTCAAACATTCCGGAAGCTGATGCGGGTCAATGCCTGCGGCCTTTGCGGTTGTCAGCAGTTCTGCCATGAGGACATAATTCACGCCAACGAGCAACTGATTGAGAATCTTAGTCTTTTGTCCTGAACCCAAACCACCCATACGGGTGAGGTTGGAGGACACCAGTGACAAGAGGGATTTTGCTTGCTCATAGACTTTGGGGTCTCCACCAACCAGCAGTGTTAGCTTGCCCTCCCGTGCTGCTTGCGGGCCTCCGGACATGGGAGCATCCAACCATACGAGGCCGGTGGCTTCCTGCAACTGTGCAGCGACCCGCAAGGTAGCTGCAGGGGAGGAGGTTGAGAAATCAACCAGCAGCGAAGCTCCTTTGGCCTGCACAAATCCGTGTTCTCCCAAGCAGACGCTTGCAAGAGCATCATCGCCAAGGACACAGACAAAGACAACCTCAGATGCCGTACAAACTGCTGCGGGAGAATCTACCCAAACTGCACCTGCGTCCTGAACCAGAGCAAACCGCTCCGGTTCCAAGTTCCAAACTGTGACCGACAGGCCCTTTTCCAGAAACCGCTGTACCAGCGGTACGCCCATGATGCCAAGCCCCACAAATCCAATGCGGGTGGGTGGGACAAAACGCGAGGTTGTGTTCACAAAGCCTTTTTAGAAAAGAGAGGTTGATTGATTCGATAGAACTTAGCAGCATTGTCGTGAAACATGGCATTGCGCTCTGCTTCAGAAAACGGCTCGGTGATCGCTAGAAAGCCGCCCATGATCGTCTTGTAGCTGCCCACCAGTCCATCCACAGGAAAATTTGAGGCGAACATGCAACGTTGTGGACTAAAAATCTCAATGGTCTCCAGCACCACACGGTGGTTTTCTGCAACCGACCAGACCCGACCCCTGCATCCCAGTCCGGAGATTTTCACGGCAGTGTTCGGTGCTTGAGCAAAATGTTTCATCGCCTTGCGCCAGCCTGACAGCCCTTCCTTGGAACGATCCGCAGGCAGTCCGGTGTGGTTCAGAAAGATGCTGGTTTCAGGAAAATCCTCGGCTAACTCTCGAGCTTCCGCAAGCTGCCACCATGGGGTTTGCAAGTCAAAGCTCAACCCGTTTGGAGCAAGTAAGGCGTAGCCCCGACGCCAATTCGGGTCACTCATGGACTTTGGAGTGCCCGGCACGACCTTGCCGGGAGCCGTTGCAGATGTCGGTTTGTGTCGGATCCCGCGCACAAAGTCCACCTGTCCATAGCTGGACAGCACGGCCTCGGCATCGTCCCGGTGCAGCCAAACTTGCGCAACCATCACCGAAGGGAGTTGTGCTTGCTTACGCAGTTGTGAGACCCACGACACTTCCCCCTGTGGATCGTCTGGAGCCCATTCTGCTTCAATGAAGACAGAGCCTGCGAGGTCAAAGTATTTCGCATCATCACGGTAATCCTCCGGCAGGTAGTTCTTTTGGAGTGCCGAGTAATCCCCGTACCGAAAGGGCACCGGCTGGTCGCACAACCACGGGTGATGGTTGGTTTCAATGTCCCAAAAGTGCTGATGAGCGTCGATGATCTTCATGGTTTTTCATGCAAAGCAAGAGACCGCCTCGGTCTTGTTTTTTGCTAGGAGGCCAATTACTCGAAATCGGGCATCCGCTGCGCAACCGTTTCCCGGCAAAAGTCCAGAAACCCGGTCGCCGTTCCGACCAAACTGCGTCAAAGCGCAGGGGCGTAGTGTTTCCACAAAGGAGCGGGCGACAAACGGCTTGCCGTCCTGTGCGGTTTGAGTTTTGGAGTGGGCGTTGAGGATGGAATAGCCCAGCCCGTTGGCGGCCATGCTGCACACCATATTCAGCGATGCCTCCCGATGGGCGATCTTGGGGCGCACCCCCAAATCCTCGAAGAGGGAAAAAAGTAACCCCGGCTCACCGGAAGGTCTAGCAGCACCAGTGGTTGCTCCGCCAATTCTAACAGGGAAACGGCGTCTTGTTGTGCCCAAGAGGAGTCTGGCGCGAGAATCGCGTAGGGCGGTAACTGCGCCTCGCCCAGTGGTGTGAAACCCATGCCCTCTGCAATCTGCATGTCATAGGTCAACTCCACTGCTCCACGATAAACCCATTCCAGTAGTTCCTGCTGATGTGCGGTTTCATGTGCCAGCATGATTCCGGGGGATCGTTCTTGAAACAACTGGATCATGGCGGGCATGATGAGTGCCTCCAGTGTCATCAGGCAACCAACCTTGAGGGCTTCCTCCGATGTTCCCGGATTCATTTGGGATTCAAGCTGGTGGGCTTGAGCGAGCAAGGATTCTGCAAGTTCCTGCAACTGCGTTCCGGAAGTCGTCAACGACAACCCGCGTGAGGGATCACGATGGAAAAGCTGGGTACAAAACATCTCCTCCAAATGATGCACGGCTCCGGAGATCGAGGGCTGCGAGACATGGCACTCCCGTGCAGCCCGCGTCAGGTTGAGCGTGTGGGCTGCGGCCACAAAGTAGTGCAGTTGCGTCAGGGAAAACGACAGGGAGGCCATCTGCGTCAGGTTGTTTGAAAAAGCTTGGGGTTCGACTCCGTCCCATTCTACCACCTCAATGAGGACGAGTGAATCCAAGAACACGAAACCGTCCATTCCGGCATCCGCCCCCTTTCAGCTTGAAATGCCAAAGCGGGGATGGTGATGATGTTGCTCCGGGTGTTTTCCCATCGTTCGCCTAACCACCTGACGCTGCAATTCTACCGCAACACTCTACCTCTTGAGATGTTCTCCTGTCCTGTTCCTCCGGGGAGCCTAGACCTGACCACTGGGGCCGCACCGCAAATCCTGTCTCACTCCATCAGCGATGGCCGAGCGTGGCTTGCGGAGCAACTGGTTCCGGAGGCTTGGAGGATCCGTATTTCTGACTCAACCCTAGCAGAAATCAAGACGATGCTGGAAGTTTTGTGGGAGCATCCGCTTCCATTGATTTTACGGCATCCGGACGATTTCGAGATTCCCCATTTGCGTGAAATCACGATTCAGGCCAAGTTCATTCTCGACAAGGGTTGTGGGTTTTGCATATTGGAGGGGATGCCGATGGAGGACGAGGAGATCGTGTCGTGCTATTGGGTGCTTTCGCAATTGATTGGGCGGACAGTCGCCCAAAAGTGGGACGGAACGATGGTGTACAATGTCACCGACACAGGAAAATCTTTCAGCTATGGTGTGCGGGGGTCACACACCAATGCCGAACTGGTTTTTCACACCGACAACGCCTTTGGAGTGCGGGTGCCGAACTATGTGGGCTTGCTCTGCAAATACCCCGCACCCGAGGGGGGAGTCAGTCGTTTTTGCAGCTTCTACTCGATCCACAATCGCCTATTGGAACAGCACCCCAAAGGACTGGAACGCCTCTACCAGCCCATGCTGTTTGACCGCCAAAAAGAACACGCAGATACCGCGCCAAAAACCGTGTGGGCACCCTTTTTCATCTGGAATGGCGAATCATTGATGGCGCGGGCCAATGTTCAGCTAGTGCGTAAGGGCTACCAAGTCGCCAACCTCGAAATGGACGTAGTCCTGTCAGAAGCTCTGGAGGTCGTGGAAGATGTGGCCAACTCCCCGGATTTGTGGCTGGAAGCGCCTTTGGAGCGAGGACAGGTGCAGTTTCTGAACAATCATGAGTTGGGGCACTACCGGAGCCATTTCACTGATCACCCCGATCCTCGTTTCAAACGACACCTCTACCGGACATGGCATCGAGACTCCGGTGCGCGGACTTACGACGGTTAACAGCAATCCTCTCCGGTGTCCCCAAGTGACCACCGCTCGCAGCTTCCCCCTCGCTGAAACCCGTGCCGCCCACGATACCATCGAAGGAGGCTTCACCAAAGGGAGGCTCATTTTAGAGATTTAGGCGATCCCGCCACGGAGTTTCCGGGAGGAGTCTCCACGAGGTGGTGGCCGAGGGCAAAGCGGATGAGCATGGGCATGTCGGCAGCCCGAATTTGCGCATCATGTTCTGTCGGTGGGACTCCACAGTGCGTGGGGAGATGTTGAAATCGGAGGCGATTTCCTTGGTGGAGAAGCCGTCCACCATGAGTTGCAGTACCTCGTTTTCCCGGGGAGTCAGGAGCTTGTCGAAGGTATCGCAGGCTTCGGCGAGGACAAGTTCGGCCTGAGGGCGGGCGCTGATTCCCGGAAGGTGAGA
>LWDU01032597.1_pt1 | contig 25277 bp, 23 predicted proteins | sample 727161 | NCBI WGS metagenome assembly LWDU01 (sample SAMN04566230, study PRJNA314399) | hydrothermal vent metagenome | isolation source: deep sea hydrothermal plume seawater | place: Mexico: Gulf of California, Guaymas Basin | collected 2004-07-11
ATGAAAGAAAGTCTTCGAACTTTCATGGATGGATTGATAGATTATGCTGGTCTATTCCCTCCAGCTAAGTTACCGCTTAATGAGGCAATAAATGAGTATCTTGTACATCTTAAAGGCGATAATTCATGGATGCTCGGAAGATTCATTATACCTATCTCACAATTCAAGGATTTGGAAGAATTCTTACCTCTTTTTGATAATGTAGGGCCTTTAAGATTGTCTGTTTTAGGAGGCGGTGGTAAAACCGACGATGAGTATTTAAATAACATTGAGCAAAATATAACCGATATTAATAATTTTAGAGAAAAACATACCGGAAAAATTGAAATTGATGTTATCGAATGTAAATTAGCGACAAATACACCATCAAAAAAAATCATCAAAAAAACTACTGACTTGTTAAATCAAAATAATCTCACACATTATCACGAATTTGCTGAATTGCCTTATGTTGGAATTGATTATTCGACAGAACTAGATGAAACCAGTTGGGATTCTGAAATTGTACCGACAATCGCTATGATCTCTGAGATGGATAATGCTGGAATTAAACTAAGATGTGGAGGAATTGTCAAAGATGCATTCCCAAGTGTTGAAAAAATAGCAGCAATGATTCAGGCCTGTGCACTCAACGATATACCAATGAAGTTCACAGCTGGGCTTCATCACCCTCTTCGCCATTTTGAAGAACAATATGATTGTGATATGCACGGATTTGTTAATATATTTGGAGCAGGAATTCTAGCTTCAAACTTTGAAAAACCACAGCATTCTCAAGAAAAATATCGTATGTTTATACTTCTTTCACACATGATTGATGACAATAATGGGGGAAATTTCAATTTTGATGACTCAAAACTTACTTGGAAAGTAGGAGATGAACGAGACACTCATTTTGAAATGGACCTAGAAAAGATAAAAGAAGCTCGTGGAAATAGAGCCATATCATACGGCAGTTGTTCTTTTGAAGAGCCCATTAATGACTTGAAACAACTAGGATGGATGTAATGGACGAAACACACGATTCAAAATTAAAATCATGGATAGATGTCGATAATAATTCTGATTTTCCTATTCAAAATATTCCGTTTGGAGTCTATTCTCCAAAAGAAGGAGGAGAACTCCACGTTGCTACGGCAATCGGAGATTATGTGATTGATTTAGCTTACTTAGATGAAGCTGGATTTTTTATTAATACTGATATTGAAGAAACTGAAGTCTTCCATGAACCTACTCTAAATGCATTCATGTCATTAGGACAAAAAGCTTGGAAAGAGGCTAGGCTTACAATCAGTCGATTATTGAGAGAAGACAATACTAGTTTCAAAGATAATGAAGAATTAAAAGAAATCGCATTAATCCCTATGGCTGAAACTAGAATGGAAATGCCGGCCGATATTGGAGATTATACTGATTTTTATTCATCTCGAGAACATGCCACTAATGTAGGTACTATGTTCAGAGGGCCTGATGCTGCACTTATGCCAAATTGGTTGCATTTACCAGTAGGATATCATGGACGAGCATCCTCGGTTGTTCTGAGTGGAACTGATATTGTTAGGCCGAAAGGTCAAACAAAGGCCGTGGATGAAAAAGAACCTACTTTTGGAGATTGTAATAGAATGGATTTTGAACTTGAAATGGGTGTTTTAATTGGTTCTGGAAATACCTTAAGTGAACCTATTCCTATTGATGAAGCTGAAAATCATGTCTTTGGATTTACTCTTGTTAATGATTGGTCTGCAAGAGATATTCAAACCTGGGAATATATTCCATTAGGGCCCTTCCTTGCAAAGAATTTTGCAACCAGTATTTCTCCATGGATTATCACAATGGAAGCTCTCGAACCCTTCAAATGCAAAAGTCCTAAACAAGATCCAAAACCATTTGATTATCTAAATAACAAAAAAAACTGCAATTATGATATAAATTTAGAGATACATTTGAAATCAGAAAATATGTCTGAATCTCATGTTATATCGAAAACTAATTACAACTATTTATATTGGAATATGGCTCAGCAGATAGCACATCATACTATTACAGGATGTAACCTTAGAACTGGAGATTTATTAGCAAGTGGAACTATATCGGGACCTGAAAAAGACAGTCGAGGATCTATGCTTGAATTATCATGGAATGGAAAAGAACCAATCAGTCTTCCAAATGGTGAAAAGAGAACATTCTTAGAAGATGGCGATATTGTAACTCTAAAGGGCTGGTGTGAAGGAAAAGGATATAGAATTGGTTTTGGTGAATGTAAAGGTTCAATTCTACCTTTGTCTTAGCACGATTTTAGAGTAGCCCTTATATAACCATCCGAGTGGCGCGCAGTCCGTCTTTGTTGAGAAAGACCGGAAGGACACAACATCAATGGCAAGACAAACGCGCCGAAAGCGTGACTCCAAGTCAAATAATCGCTTTCGTACCCGATTAGCAACTACCTCTCCTTCAGATAGAGGACTCTCTGGCGGAAAAGATAGTAAATTAGGACTTAAATCTTCTAAAACAGATAAAGTTAATTGGACAACCGTCTTAGCTTTAGTTGCTATTTTTATTTTCTCACTATATATTAGAACTGCATGGACTCTAGAACCTGCAACCGAAGATGGATTCCAACTTACTGGAGGTAGTGATCCTTACTATCACAAACGAGTTGTTGACTATGTTGCTGAAAATGGAGAACATTTGGAGAGAGATCCAATGTTAAATTATCCATATGGTGCAAATAACAATAGACCTCCTTTATTTGATTGGTCGATTGCAATTATTGGTTTGGCACTTTCCCCTTTCTTTTCTTCGTCAGAAGAATCTGTATGGTGGGCAATGGAAGTATTGCCTGCAATTTATGGGGCAATGATAATTTTTCCAGTTTATGCAATTGGTAAATCTCAATTTGGTAAAGAAGCGGGATTTGTCGGGGCATTTTTAATCGGAGTTAACTCAGGACACATTAATCATTCGACTTTAGGACTAGCTGACCACGATTCTTACATTATTCTGTTTGGAACAACTGCTTATTTTTTCTTCATGAAAGCTCTGACTGTTTCTAATGATAAGAAATGGGTTTCTAATTGGAGCGATTTTGAAGAAATTAAGAAAGGATTCTCTAATTTTGTAAGTTCTGAAAAATTGGCTCTCGGTTATGCCGGTCTAACGGGTATTACGATTACTATGATTGCCATGAGCTGGAAAGGTTTCCCTTACATCATGGCAATTATTGCGATATATCTTGGATTCCAAATGTTAATCAATGCTTTCCGTAGAATTGATAGTCTAACTACGGCAATGCTTGGAGTTGTTGCATTAGCTATGCCAGTTCTTCTTTCATATCCTTATTACAACATAATGGGATTCGTTGGTACCTGGTGGGAAGCTCCTGCATACATTTTACTTGGTTATATTTTATTTTCACTTTTGATGGTAACAACCAGAGATCTTCCATGGCTTTTAGTTATTGGATCGTCAGTTGGAATTGCTTCGGGAATTTACCTACTACTTACTTATGTTTTCACTGAACTTGGATTCCTACTATTCAGCGGTCAGGGATACTTCGTAAGAACAAAACTATTCAATACAATTGCTGAAGCTCAAGCTCCGGAATTTTCAGATTTCGTATTTGATTTAGGAGTTATTACGATATGGCTGGCTCTTTTCGGTATAGTATGGATGGCATATCAATTATACAACCAAAGCATCTGGAAGAAAGATTACTTGTTCGTTATGGTTTGGGCAATTGTTTCAATCTATATGGCTCAATCTGCAGTTCGTTTTATTTTCAATGCAACGCCTGTTGTTTCATTAATTAGTGGTTGGATAACGTGGTTGATAATTGACTGGGCTAATTTTTCGGCAGTACTTGCTACGTGGAAAGCTTCTTGGGGAAAACGTGGAGGGACATTCCTTGGATTATCTATTCTTTCATTGATTATCGGATTTTGGTTATTCTTTACTGTGAGTGTTTTAATTGGATTACTTTCAGCAATTATTCTTATCACATTGATAATGGTAATTGGGCACATGGATGCTCAAGATGATGACCAATATAGATTCCGTGATAGAATTAGTGGATTAAGAAAAGGAATTGAACTAAAAAGAACATTTGTAGTTCTATTTGTTGGATTATTTATTTTCCTACCTAATACTTTCTATGGTTATGATGCGGGAGTTCCTTTCGAAGATAAAAAGGAACACGATGTTAATGTTTATGATTTCTTAAGCTATGATTTCTTTAGACCTATGGAATATGATTCTAGTGAGCGTACAAACACTACTATGTATCCTGAAGGTGTTGCAGGCATGTACAATACTACCAATAATGACCTTTGGTATATGGGCAATTCTGGATCTTCCTTCCCTTATGCCTATTGGATGGAAGGATTGGGATGGTTAGCTGAACAAGACACCGAACTAGCACCTGAAGAAAGGCCTGGATTTATGGCGTGGTGGGATTACGGATTCTGGGCAATTGATATTGGAGAGCACCCTACTGTAGCAGATAATTTCCAATTTGGATATCAAATCGCAGGTAATTTTATTGCATCTCAGTCTGAAGAAGAAGCCATGGCTCTTCTGTTATACCGACTTTTAGAACCTGAAGTTAATAGAGATACTAATAAATTCAGTAATGATGTCAGAAGCGAATTACTAAATTACTATTCTGAAGAAAATATAACTGAATTGGAAAATATCGTTTCAAACCCTAAAGATTATATTCCAAAGAAAGACGATGGAACTGATCAAGAAGTTCATAAGAAAAATGCAGCCATAAGGGCCGGTAAACCAATACTAATGACTTTAGAAAAATCTGATATTTCAGACATTCTTTGGGAAATCGAACAGATTACTGGAAAATCAATACGCTATTTCGCAGCAGACCAACGATTACTTGCAATATCGGCACAACAACCAGGTATTCTGTATGCTCCAGTTACTTTGGCAGATTATGACATGGGTAATTTTCATGAAATGCAACTGGTCTTATCTAACGGCCAAGTATTACCAGAAGCTGAAGCCCTCGAAGTATTACAGGCAGATCCAAGTATTAGATTTACAGACTATAAACTAGTTTTCAAAGAGAAATACCTAAATTCGATGTTCTTTAGATCTTACGTAGGTTGGTCAGCACTCGATATTGGAAGACCTATCGAAGATGGAATTCCTGGTATCTCGGGAACTATTGGTCAAGATCAATCACTTCCATCATTACCTGGATGGAATTTAACTCATTTTAAATTAGTCCATATTAATTCAGGATTAAGAATCTTGAAATATTATGATGGTGCTACATTATACGGCACTGTAACAACTCCTGATGGTTCACCTATAGCTAATGCAAACGTAACTGTTTCTGATGAATATAAGATACCACACAATAGAGTAACGACAAATGAAAAAGGAGAATATAGTCTAATCGCTCCTGCTGGAAACTTAACTTTAGCAGTTTCAATCGGCAACTTGGAATCTGATCTAGAAAAAGTCATGCTTGTATCTAATAATATCTTAGTAACAAAGGATAACATAATTGTTTCAGAAGATCAAGCAATGAGGCGAACTGGTGGTTCAGAAATTAAAATCGATTTAGAAGTTGAAGCTGCTTCAGTTTCAGGAAGACTATTCTGGGACAATAACAAGGATAATGCATTTGATTCAAATGATGAAGCTATTCCTCTAACTCCAATAACTGCAACTAATATTCGCTCGAATGAAGTCGATGTAGTAAATACTGATGCAAATGGAAATTACCAATTGCTAGGTTTAGCACCTGGTGAATATGAAATTACAACTGTAATTAACGGACATGATGTCGAATTAGCTTCATATATCGGTAAATCTGCTTTATTAAAAGGCCAAGACATCTCTGCTAATCAAGGACCTGGTGCTTTAGAAGCTGGTAAGATTTGGGGTAGAGTTACAGTCGGTAATGTAGATTCAGAAATGGTAACTATTACATTATATGATGAAACTAATAATAGTATTATAGAAACATCTTTTATGAACTCATATCACTTTAGTTCAACCTGTTCTGGGGGTATTATAGATTCCTCAATCTCTTACTGTTTCGATAAATTATTACCTGGAAATTATACCATGCGTTTCGAATCTGATTCAACATATACCGGATGGACAAATAATACACAACATGTGGAACTTGGAAAAGGATCTTCAAAAAGTTTCAACTCAACCCTGTTGAAGGGTTTCAGAGTAGAAGGCACCTTATCTCATAATGATAATGCAATTGCTAATGAACAAATTTCATTCCGAAATTTGAATGGACTTTACAGTGATAATGTTTTCACAACCGATAGTGGATACTTTGCAACGGTTCTTACAGCCGGTACATACAATGTTTATACAACACATAATTCTGAAGGTACAACTTTAGCATATCTAAACCGTATTGATAGCGATACTTACTCTTCAAACATTGTTGCAGCTATGGGTCCAGGGCACACTATTGAAGGTACATTATTCGGTGATTTAGACGGAGATGGAGTATTTAACGAAGAAAAAGGAGAAATAGCATACCCTCAGACTTCTCTAACAATTGATTCTGAAAGTGGTTCAGTTTCAACAACTACTACTTTTGGCGGTAAATATCAAATTATATTGCCTGAAGGAGATTACAATGCCTACTCGATAGTAGAAACAAGCAATGGACAGAAATTAGTAAGTTTATCTAATTTCCAAGTAATTGGTAACCGAGAAAATCTTAACTTATCTACAAGTTTAGGACATGATGTTATGATTATTTTGTATGAAGAATACTTAGATGAAATAATTACATTAGAAGGCTTGATAAAGTTTAGTTCAACTGTTGCAGATATTGGAATGTGGGCTACTGATCCATCAACTATGCAAACCTTGCCTAAAGAAGAATATGATGTAACTCTAGAAAAATTTGGTTATACTTTACATAAAATGTATTTAGGACCTGATGAGGTTAAAACACCTATTACTCAATTAGATATGCCTATTGAAGGTGGAGCAAATGAATTACTTCTTGTGGCTAAAAGAATACCCACTTCAATTGATGGGACCTTTGTTTATGATGGAACACCAATCCCTAATGCTGAGATATCTTTCGCACCAATGAGTCACCCTTTCTCGAGTCTAAATTTCACAACTGATTCAGACGGAGACTTTCAAGATGTAATGTTGCCTCCAGATAATTACATGTATACAATAACACTTGATGATGCAGGAAGTAGATACTATGTATCTGGACAAATAATCATTCCAATTGGAACTCCATCTATTGATATGGGTGAGCTTACTGCTGAATTAAGATATAGCGTTACAGGTGATATTGCTCTAAACGGTGATACAAAGATCGGAATAGTTCAATTTACTCCAGTTGATGATTTCGGAAATATTACTAATGTTGAAGCTACTCCGTTTGGAACCTATTCTGAATATCTTTTCCCTGGTAATTATTATGTTACTTTCCAAGATGGACTAACCAGTAAACACTACAGTTATGGTGGATTATTAGAATTGACAGAATCTTCAGCAGTTCATGATATAGCACTTCTTAATGAAGGTCATGTGAGAGGAGATGTTAGATCTCAAGCTGATAATAAACTAATAAAAGATATATCGGTTAGAATTCAATTTATCTCAGACGAAGGAATTGTTTTCATCGCAGATAGTGATGCTGAAGATGGATTATTCGGCAGTATGGATTATGGTAAAATTGATTTACCAAATGGAAACTACGATGTTCTTGTGATTGAGGATGGTTATCAAACTTTTACAGATACACTTGTTATTGCCGGATCAACTGCTGAATACAATAAAATTAAGTTAACTCCTAAAACTGTGAATGTTACAATTTCAATTAATTACATAAATGCAACGGGAAGTACTACTCCATTAAGTAATGCTCAAGTTATCTTTGAAGCTTCATCTAGTAGCTCATTTGCACTTACGACTAATGAGGATGGGCAAATTATAATCTCAGATATGGTTCCAAGACTATATGATCTAGAAATGGATATTACTCTGAATGATGGAGCTGATGAATTCAAAATGAGTAAAACTCTCAATGTTAAACCTGGTAAAGAACAACAAACTTTCACAAAGAAGGCAAATTGGAAGGTTAGAGTATCTGGAACTATATTCTATGACCGTGATTTGAATGGAATTGCAGATTCAAATGAATTGCTTGGGAATTCACAAGTAGAAATATGGAATATTCAGGGTGATCTAATTGATGAAACTACTACTTCTGACAGTGATGGTTCCTATCAGATATATCTAAACACAGGATCCTATCAAACTTGGTTCTATAATACAGAAGAAACAAGCTATGTTAGCATCAATACGCTTGAACTAGAAGAAGCTATCAATCTAGATGCTTCTTTAACTCGTGGTGTAAATTATATTGTAACTTATCAATCTAATGATACTTCTGAAGATATTGACTTTGCAAATGTTGATGTTAGTGGAAAAAACTTTACTTTTGAATTTGATGTTGAAGATAGTGGTATTGGAATGGTAGTGCCTTCAGGCAACTATACTTTTGAAAGTGAATATAAAGACTTAGAAGCTCCGGATGACTATATCTATGTTTTAGATTTGAATGTTGACATTACAGACAGCTTAGATGGAGTAGCCCAAACTGAATTTATAGATAGTGAATTAATGAGGGGAATTGAAGTTGTTCTAGATATGAATAACTATGAAATTCCGCTCGGACAAAGTGCTATCTTTACATTTAATGTTACTTCAACGGGTTCATTTGATATTGTTCTAGAAACTGATACCGGTAGTGTTCCTGTAAATTGGACAGCGGCTTTTGAACCAAATAAAATAAGTCTAAATCCAGATGATAATAACAAACCAGTTGTACTCAGCATAACTCCTAGTGAAAATATTGTGCCTGGCGTCTGGGAAGTATTCAACGTGAAAATAATGTGGAGTGATGGTGATGACAACGATGTCGATGATATTAATCGAAGTTTCGAAATAACCGTATACCCTATTGAACAACCTAAACCTGATTTTACAATATTAGATAATGACTTTACTTGGAGCCCAGGGGCCCCTTCTGTTGGAGATCAAGTAACACTTACTGCAACAATAAGTAATTTGGTAAATCACTCAGGTGTTCACTCAGTACCTGTGGTATTCTATGCGAATGACGTTGAAATAAATTCAACTACTGCGGAATTCGATGGAAGTGGAAATGAAGTAACCGTTACAGCTGTTTGGACAGCTACCTCAGGAATGCACTATCTGAAAGTTGAAATCAATCCTGAAAATGTAATTGATGAAACGGATAATGAGAATAACAAAGCAACTACTGCTTTCTCTATAGAAAAGATGGAAGAAGTCAATGATAACTCTGTTCTAAAAATGGCTGCATTGGTCGTTCTAGGCCTTGTAGGTGGACTTGTCTATGTCACCTATAGGTCAAGGCGTTAAACAGGTCTGAGGATAATGTCTGTAGTAATTGTGGAAAGGATTGGGATATTGCATTGAAAGAAATGCATGGTGATCACTATCACGTTAAATTTTACTGTGATAAATGCCACCATGAATCTATTATGAAGAATGAAGAGTCTAAATCTGAATGTTCATACTGTGCTAAACCTAAAAATTAATTATTAGAATAAGACCAATACTTGGTAGTAATAATTGCCATAATTAATATCTTGAAGGCATCCCAGAGTAAAAAAGGTTCAACGCCCCATTCATATGCTTGTGATAATTCAACATCATAAGAGTGTGCGAGCCATAGTGTTCCTACTACATACACCGGAATCATTGCAATTGACCAACAGATAATCTGTGCATTCAAGTCGGCAATACCGGCTCTTCTTGAACGATCTAAACCCTCAGCAACCAAACCTGATGCAAATGGAAATGCAACCAAGTATCCTCCACTAGCGATTAATTTACCATTAGCAAATAGTTGGTCACCTCCTTCTGCAAAAACTGGAGCACCAAGTGCACCAACTAATACATAGAAAACACCGGAAACAAAAGCATCATTCCTTCTAAGATACACACCTGTTGCTAAAACTGCAAAAGTTTGGAAGGTATAAGGAACTGGTGTCCAGGGAACTAAGAAAGCCATTTGGGCACATGGTGCTGTAAAACTAGTAAAAAATATAATTGAAATTATTCTTTGATTAATACTTGCATTATCTGCAGAAAATTCTAGATGCCATTTTTGTGGTTTATTCCATACAAAGTCACTGAACCTGATATTCACTATCTGTGAAGGTTTTTATTAATTGGCCAAGAAAAATATGGTTTACTATCGGGCTTAGACTCAAAAGCTTCGCTAGTCAGTAAAAAAGGCACAGTGTTTCAACAGAAAGGCAGGGGCTGTGCACCCCCTACCTAACGTTATATTTCAGATGGTTTGAAATCTAGTTGATTTCGCCCCAGCCGACTATGTCTCCGCTTGCATCAAATTGGATATCTAATTTCCAACCTGAACTTGCAGGTCCATTTGCTGAGTTACCGGTTCCGTATACTGTGAACTGATCTCCAGCTGACAGTTTACCGTCACGATCGTTGTCGTTGAAGTGAACTGGGAATTCCGATCCATCATCAGCGGAAACGTTATTCTTTCTACTTTCAAGAACTGGATCATCACCGTTGTATGTATTTTCAATTCCGTGTTCTTCACCTGCAATTACTTGCATGGCGATTTCTCCAAAGCCGTTACCGCCAACATAAGTTGATCCGGTTTCATCTTTCAAGTAATACTTGAATCCAGCTAAGTCTTCTTGCTTGCTAACTTTAATTACTTTTACGTAATACTCACCGCTACTGCTTGTTTCTACAGTAAAGGTTGCTATAGGGGCGGACTCTCCTTGTTCCAGGAAACTGGCTGCCCAAACGTACAGCACAGCGGCCAAGACCACGGTGATTGCGACCATTAAAATGACCGCAATAACTGGAGATACACCCTCATCGTTTTTCACTATTCTTTGTTCCATGGTTGCGTCCTCTTTCTGACAAATATATCTAATGATAGATAATTCGCCGGACTTAAACAATTCACGGACAGTATATAAAGTCTAACATCTGATTATTTAATTATAAAAATTAATAACCTTTTGCTAAGTAAATTCGACGATTTGTAAGAGCACTAGTAAAAACGCATGGTTTTTTTTCATCATACAATTTCGTTGAATCACCAAGAAAAGATAGGCCCGTACTTTTTTCAATCATTTCAGCTTCAGCATCATTCCCTGCAAATGCAAACTCGTAAACTATATCTGTTTGAATTGGTTCATCGAATATCAAGTTATTTCCATCGACTGTGAAATTTGGAAGCTTTTGGATATGAGAATTGAAATGTTGTAAACTATTAGACATCATTTCATCTCCTATCGATTCCAATTGATTCTGAACAGTATCAACTAAACCATCTAAAGATTGACTAGTCTTTTCTCCAGTTCTCTTAGCGCACATGACGGAATTATTAGCTAAATCTCTAGGTCCTATCTCTATTCTCAACGGAACGCCCTTGATTTCCCAATCATAATATTTTTGACCTGGGCGAATATCTCTAGAATCTAATTTAGTACGAATACCTGAAGATTTCAAACTAGATACAATTTCCTCAGCTTTAGACATTACTTCTTCTGAACCTTCTTTGGATAAGATAGGAATAACTATTACTTGGACTGGAGCTACAGCTGGTGGCATAATCAAACCACGATCGTCGCCATGGCTAGCTACAATTGCACCTAATAATCTTTCAGACATCCCATAAGTTGTTTGGTGTACAAATTGTTGTTCACCAGAAGAATCTTCATAAGTTACATCAAAGGCTCGAGCCCATTGATCTCGGTAATGATGAACTGAAGCAACTTGTAATGTTCTTCCATCTGGCATTATTACATCGATTGCGATAGTATACCAAGCTCCTGGGAAAGTATCCCATACTGGTCTTTTAGAAATCAAAACCGGTAATTTCAAATCTTTCATTAAATTTTCAACAATTTCTAAATCTTGATTTATTTGTTTGGTAGCATCTTCTTCATCAATATGAGCTGTGTGAGCTTCGAAGAAATGTATCTCTCTGACCCTTATGAAAGAACGGGTTTGTTTGGTCTCATAACGGAAAGTATTAACAATCTGATAAGTTTTGAGAGGTAAATCTGCATGAGAGCGAATCCACAATGGAAACATAGTATACATCGCTGTTTCACTTGTAGGTCTGAGAAACATTGGATTTTCCAATTCAGTTTCTCCTGCATGCCTAATCCAATAAACTTCTTTAGCAAAACCTCCAATCTCATCATCCATTCTGAGCTCAGAAGGATCTACACCTTTCTCTCGAGCTAATTTCAATAATGAAACTAATCTATTTTCTTTATCAAGTAACTCTTCAGGAATCAATAATGGGAAATGAACTTCTTCATGGTCTGTTCTTTCCATTTCTCTATGTGTTAAATCATCTATCAAACGCATAGTCTTCCAACCATAAGGTCTCCAAACATCCATGCCTTTGATTGGGTATCTTTTGTCAACTAACTCTGCCGCTTCAATAATGAAAGGATACCATTCTTTGAAGTCCTCCTTAGATGGAATTCCGCGATTAGCTGCAGCTGGAGTCTTACCCATGTCTTGTTAGTGCTTTATTTCGCACTAGTTAACGCTTATCCTTCTTTTTAGAAGCATGAATTTGATAATTCTCCCACATTTTACCGACTGTGAAAGGGCCGACTAAAATTGTAATCATTGAAATCCAAAGCATAGTGCGGCACTCCGGTGGAGCCTGGTAGTAATTGTCTGGTTGTGTTAAACGCAATTTCATTAATCCGAACCAAGGTAATTCTCCTCGTGCCATCCCAACTATTGAATCGGGAGTTACAGGTTGTACTTTTTCACCTTCAATATCATAATGAGTTAATTGATCAGGATGAGGATTACCAGTAGAATCGCCCTTGGTAATATATCCTGAATGCTCTAAATCTTTAATGTGAGCACCTCCGTTCAATCCTATTTCGGCTAATTCAATTTTACCATAAAAATAAGTATCAATTTCAGGGATATAATAGGTGCCATTTTCTTTGTCGATGACGTCAACCCAAGCCATCGCTCTGTGGATAACTGGAGTTACGGGTTGACCTTTGTAAGTTTCAATCCCGTTTTTGTAATATACAATAACATCTCCATAATCTCCATACATTTTGTAATTTGTTTTCTTGCCAGCTAAATAAGTCATGATTTCATCTTTCTCAGCCTGCTTTACTATTACTAAATCTCCAGTATCAATTATCCCCAAATGCGAATATCTTGGTTCGGCATACAATTGATTATTATCATGCTCCATAGAACCGGATTCAATGACAACCATAGGTGGCCAATTACCACTATAAACAAAAGTTAACAGAAATACAACAAAAACACAGCTTAAGGCAATACCTACATCTTTTGCAGTATCTCGTAGATTAAATGCATCGGATTCTACCATTTAGAAAAATCCTATGATTGTTTACGTGATCTCTTTACTTTTTTAACTTTACGGAGTTTACGATTACTATGACTAGATCGGGAGCTGCCAAAATCAGTTCCTAAATCATCTCCTGAATTTCTAATATTAGAGCTAGGAGTATCGTTAGAAGTATCGTTAGAAGTATCGCTAGAATCATCTGATGAATCGTCAGTTGTACCTGAACCAAAATCACCTAATAAATCATCCAAAGGATCTCCAGAACTTAAATCTGAAGGAGATGCTTCAGGTGCCGTTGGCGTAAAAGTTGGTACTGGTTCGGGGTCTGGTTCGGGGGCTGCTTCGGGCGCTGGTTCGGGGGCTGCTTCAGCTCTCTTCATTTCGCCACCACAAGAAGGGCATTTGCCCCATTTTTCTTGAAATTCTTTACCACATGATTGACAGGAAAATGCTGATGAACTACTTGGTGCAGGAGGTGATGCTGCAGGAACAATACTCTGCTCAGACATACTACCTTCTTCTTTGTTAACGTAGGGATTGAAATCTCCACCGCCTAATAAATCATCTAAATCGTCTTGTTTTGTAGTAGACTTATCTGGAGTTGAAACTTTTGAAGCTTCTGGATTAGAAGCTTCTCCTCCCATTTTTTGTCTCATTTCTGAATAAAATGCATCTCTTTCAGCAAATAATTCTTTAGTATCTTCTGAATAATCGAATTTTTTCTTTTCTTCCTTTTTCTTGAAAAACCCCATGATAGCTAGATAACCGCCTGATAAATAAAGAATTGGGTTTAGAATAGAGTGCAATTACCTGTGACTTTATCTACATCAGATTCAGATGCAGGACCTATTCCTAAGCAAGTAACTGTATTGGGTGGAACTTCAGTAAGTCCCGCATCAGTTACTAAACTGGAAGTCAAACCAACGTCACGGGCATGTTGTTGTAATTCTCTAAGTGTAGATTCATTCTGACCTTTGACAACTACTTTTTTCTGTCCGTTACTGAACCATTTATTGAAATTTACCGAATCTGATTTTTTAGCTTTTAGAGCACAAGTGACTGCTGCGTGGGCAACTTGAGCAGCCATTTTCCCTTTAGAAATACCTAAATCTGTACGGACTACAATTACTAATTTATATTCCAAAATTATTCCTCAGTATCGCTTTCCTTAGTATCGCTTTCCTCAGTATCGCTTTCCACATCAGGAACTGCTAGAATAGATACTGGTTCATCTTGTGTAACATCTCCCGATAATCCTTCACCCTCTCCAGGGCGGTTAAGTGTTTCATCAAGCTCAGCCATCCGGGAATCAATATCAGCTAAATCGGCAAGTAATGTCTTTTCTTTTCTATCATAATATTTTTTCATCATCGAACTGCCTATCCTCTTTCGAAGTTCAGCGTCTTTCATCTTCTTCTTAACATTATCACGATCATGTTTCAAACCTTGTAGTTCCAATAATTCTGCAGGAATATATTTTCCTGCAACGGCTAATTCAGATTCTATGCGTAATCCTGGTGGAACTCTAGCTAAAGACGGATGAATATTAGCCATCCAAGGATAAGCTCCTCGATACCAGCCAATTATAAAGAATAAAAACGTAGTTAGAAGTAGAAGTGCAGTTACAAAAAATGTTTGGAAATAACCTTTGTCACCATCTGAAATACCTTCCCAATCAGGTGCATTCCCAAGAGAAGGATTGCCTATGACAAAACCAATTAGAATTACTACACAAATTGACATTGCCATTCCTAAAGTAACTCTGTAAAGAGTATCAAACTCTTCATCTAATTCGCCTCTTCGAGGAAACATAGCTTGAATCAGAGTGTAACCTGGAAGAAATAAAACAAGAACAAGGCCTGCAATTACTCTAAGTAAACTTAACACTTCCATTAATACTCCAGATTAGACCTGTTAAAAATGTCTACCGCCCGTAAAACCACTCCGATATCCGTGTGGTTCAGCTCCATTTCTTCTCAATGAGGACTGCTTTGTTAAGAAATCCCAACGAGGCCTACATTCACAATCTAATCCCCTTAGATCTCCTGATCCTAATCGATGGTTTTTCAAAGCTTCCAAGATTTTATTATTACAATCATGGCAATTGTGAGCTCCACGGCGAGTACCTCCACCGGTAGGGTCTGAGTAAACACGTACAGGTAAATCTTCACAACGTTTTAGAACTTCAACAACAGACCATAACCAAGGAGCTGTCCATTCATTTCTAAACCACATTTTTTCGATAACTGTATTTTTCTGTACATTTACGGGATTGATTGATATTTTATCGACATGAGGGGCTGTATCAATTGCCGATTGAACGGCATCTTCAATTGCTTCTTTTTCACTTAGATAAGGTGGTTTCAACAAAATATAGGCCTTAACTTCAGCACCATTATCACGTGCAAGTTTACACACTTTTACATAATGTGACCATCGTAAACGTTTGTTAACTGATTTATCTAAAACAATCGGATTTGAAGATTCTAATCCAATTGCAATTTCAAGTTTAGGGGCGTTCGTATATGCGAAATTTTTAGGATTTACAAATTCGGGAAGTGATTCGATCAGCACTTTTTCAATTCCCATATCAGACATGTCTGACATTATTTCATCAGCAAATTCAAACGGAACTTCAGTTGGATCTATGAAAGACCCTGAAGTATAAATCTTAGCATATTTTTTACCTCGCAAAGTCTGTCTAACTTTCTTCCACTGCTCACGAAGCATGTCATCGCTGACTCCGCCTGGGACGGTATCATTGAAGTAACCACACATTGAACATCCTTCCTTTATTGACCAATAACAACCTCTAGTTCGGAGAATTACAACTCCGGCCTCTACAATTTCACCATCTAAAACTTCTTCTTCAACCCATTTTGCTACAGGTTTGTCTAAAGGATGGTCCCGAGGTGTCGACTTTGATTCATTAACAAAATCAGTCAAAGGAACAAAAGCTTCAGGCATGATGTCGAACCTCCACTGCAATTCCTCTATTCATTGAAATCATCTCTTCTGGTGTCATTTTAGCAATACCAACTGCAGTTACTACATCATTCTGTTTAATTACAACTTGTTCTCCAATCTTCCAATCTCCATCGTAAGCATTGACGCCAACTGCAAATAAATCTCCAACTAATTTGAAAGTCTCTGCAAAAACAACTGGGCCTCCTTGGTTACTATATTCAATTCCACCATTCATAGTCAAACCAAATCCACCGACAACGGGAGACATTGCTGCTAAATCGCCACATCTTAATTTGTATGGCATTCGACCACTAATTTCTGAGTTAATCAAGAAATCTGCATTTTCACCATATTGGAAACTTGCTAAGCCTTTAGCTTCACCTTCAGCTCTATCTTTAGTATTCAAATGAGGGACGCCTTTCAAGGTCATTTTTGCAATATTTTGAAGGATTTCTAATCCTTCATAGGATGAAGGGCGTTCTACTCGTGTATTGACGACATCGAGTCCCAATTCTTTAACTAAATCAGTCATTATTTCAGATGAAGAACCGGCATGAACTATTGCTTTAATATAATGTTTTTTAGGTTCTAATTTAGCTAATTGTGCTCTAAGCATTTCAACTTCAGAAGCACTCCAACTTCCGGTAACTGCTATGTCATAATGGGCTGCAGGATAACAAAATTCTAACTCTCTAGGAACTAATCCAAGTGGAGAAGTAACAGATACAATATGTAATGCTAGATGATTATCAAGTTCTCTAATGGCATTGTAAAATCTTTTGTGGCTACTACTTTTGAAATATGGTTTACGGGCTGAACAAGGTAGAATCAGCAATATCATCTCTTTAGCTGGAGGCTCATAATCAGATAATCTATTCTGGAAATCAAGGATAGCTGGATGGTTTAAACTCAAATCATTAGATCGTATAAGTGAGTGAACTCTCGCACCTTTCTCAATTAACAATGGTGCTGAATGATACAAAATCTGAGAAACTCGTGCATTGTGAAGACTGGTGATTTCTACTAATTCTCTTAATTTTCCATTTGCTATTGCATTCCTAATTTTCAGAACCCAACGGCTTAACTCAGCACGATTATGCGAAAATAAGTCATCAATCTGTTCCTTTTGTTTGATCCATTCGCCACTATCTAAAACCCAACCGGTTGAACTACGTAATTCAACATTTAAATCATCAAAAATATCTACTCCTAAATATGCTAAAATTGGCATCTGAGAAGGTTCTACAGCTGGAGCATAAAGAAGTCTTGAATAGCCAGCTTCAGATCTAAATACTGCGGCCATTTCTACTAATTTCTTTGGATTAATAGAGTAAGCATTATCGATAACGGCAATACTTTGAGATAATTGCAAGTAAGGAGCTTTTTCAGAATCTAAGCCTAATGGACTTGGAGGTAAATCAAAAGTTTTTCCGATTTTAATGGTGCCTGTTGAACTCAAGTCTGCTGACTCAGTCAAATCATTTGTACTGAATACAACGTGAGGAGTATGTAAATCATCTTCTAATTTGAGGAGACGACCTAGTCCCTCATGGCCTATCGGTTCCATTATAGGTGCCCAAATTAGCACCTATATATTGGGAACGCTTTTACTCTTGCAATTCTCTTGGAGGTTCTGTACCGGAATATTCGTCTTTAACACCTTGTTGTGAAACTTCTTTTACAGCTTCTTCAGCTTTTTCCTTAATGGTGCTAATTTCTTTGGCCATTTCTTCGGCAGTTGGTATTGTTCCGAGAATATCATCAGCTTTTCCAAGTGCTTTTTCTACATCTTTAATTTCAGATAACTGGCGATCTCCAGCCTTCCTGGAATAGCCAACATAGTCTGAAGCACCTTCCAATAACTTTGATATTTCGAAAGGAATAACGAATTTAGTTGCAGGTCCTGCGCCAAGTGCTTTCAATGAATCAAGACTCAAAACAGTTAATGCTTTGGAATCCAGAGTTGAAGCTCCCATTGCTGTGATCCTCAAACCTTGTGCTTCACCTTGCTTTTCCAAGATAGTCTTGGTTCGCTCACCTTGAGCTTCCAAAACTTTAGCTTGCCTAACACCTTCTGCTTCAAGGATTCTTGATTGTTTCTCACCTTCTGCTGACAAAATTGCAGATTTCTTTTCCCCATCTGCTTTTAGAATTGCAGCTCTTCTTTCCCTCTCAGCTGAAGTCTGTTCTTCCATTGCTGCTTTTACGTTTGGAGAAGGATCTACCTCTCTAATTTCTACATTATCTACTTTGACACCCCATGGGTCTGTTTCGACATCTAATTTATTTCTAAGAATAGCATTGATTTTATCTCTGCTTGAGAAAATTTCATCCAATTCCATATCACCAACAACACCTCTGAGGGTTGTTTGTGCCATATTGACAATAGCTGAACGATAATTTGCAACATTCAATACTGCTTTCTTACCATCTGATACTCTGTAGTAAACTACTGCATCCACCATAGTTGGTGAATTATCTTTCGTAATAACTTCCTGACGTGGAACGTCAAGAACTTGTATACGAAGATCTACTTTGAATACCTGTGTGATAAGTGGAACCACAAAATTCCATCCTGGATTGAGCATTGCATAAAACTTACCCAATCGTAGCGCGACGCCTGTTTCATACTGTTCAACTTGGACAATTGTCGTCATTAAAATAACAACGATTACTGCACCAAGAATTAACAATAGAATTAACATTTCTCCTAACATTTTTTCTCCTTTATTCCTCGGAAACTACTGTGACCGTAATGCCCTCTGCATTAGTAACTTTCACTTTTGTGCCTTTTGGAATATTAGAATCAGATGTTGCTCTGAATTCTTCTCTTCCAATTCTAGCTTTGCCGCTCATTTCATTAGCTTCAACATCTTTAGTTACTATTCCTGATTTCCCAATGGTTGATTGAATACTCAACTCACTAGGTGTATCTGGAGGTGCTAACGATTGATAAAGTTTCATAGTTCCATACAATGATCCTAAACCTACCGTTAATCCAATCGGCAAAATCCACAATCCTAAATTCAAATTAAAGGACATTAAGACCCCTAATACGATAAAGACTGTTCCTGGAACTGCAATCAAGAATCCTGGTTGAAATACTTCTACAATAAATAGTAATATTCCAACGATTATGAATGCCAGTCCAATCTCGCTACTTCCTAAAAGTTCGTCAGGCATGTTTCCTCTAATTAAGAAAAACCGTGGTATGTATATAAGCTATGTTCACAAAAAAATTATGATAGCTTAGTTACTAAAATTCCATTTATGTTCTAATTTATCTAGAGATTTAACTACGAAACCATCATCCATGAAAATAGCTATACAAAAATCATTTTTGATATAATCTGGAATTATCTTTGTGGTACCAAGATCTTTGGCATTCCCAAATTTTATTCGTTCTGCATTAAGCAGATTTTTCCAACAATTCTTCTGATACTAAAGCTTTGTAACGATGACGAAGCATGGTGTCTTTCTTCTGTAATGTCTCCGTATCTTGTGGATTGTAAAGTTCCTTTGCACAACTAGTTATAGTTGAATTAGGAAAATCTGAAACAAAAGATAAGATTGCAACATCTAAGTCATCAAGGAGACTCATATCTATTGATTAGCACTTTCCAAAAAATGAAATTACTGAGCTGCCATCACTAGTTCCAGTATACTCTGACAGAGAAATAGCAATTACTACACCTAATAAGACAATCGAAGTATTGAGAATAAAAACTGCAGATTCCATCGAATTTCCCCAAGAAAAAATGGGAGTTTGGCTAACTGTAGGAGTTCGAGCTTTTCGATATCCCACAAAATCTTTCATGTCGTCGTTCATTTTATTCACCTTAAACTTCGATTTGTTTCGCATATATAAAGAATATTCACAAAAAAATTTTGATAAACATTTAATATGTCTTCTATCCTTATAGAAAATATGGCGAAACTATTAGAGTTAAATCAATATCTTATCAGGGAGAAATTTTGGAAGATATTTGGAAACAAATTTAGAATAATGGATGAACAAGATAATTTGTATGGATTTTGTGAACAAAAACGATTTAAAATTAAAGAAGATATTAGAGTCTATGATGATGAAAACAAGAACAATGAATGGTTAGTAATTAAACAGAAAAATTTTATCGATGCATGGGGTGGTTTTGATATTTATGATCCTAATGCGGGGGTTCTGTTAGGAACTGTCCGAAAGAAATTCTGGAACTCGATTCTAAGAACTAGATGGGAATTATTGGATTCTGAAGGTCAAAATATTGGAGTTCTTGAAGAAGATAGCCTAGGTTATGCCCTAGTTAGACGTACCTTTTTGGGAATCTTACCTAAGAAATATACCTTACGCACAATTGGAAGTAATGTGCCAATTACAATGCGTCAGAAATTTAATCCAATCATTAAAAAATTAGTAGTAAATATTCCACCTGAACATCCTTTTGACCGCAGATACATTGCAGGTTTAGCATTGGTAATTGCCGCACTAGATGGTCGCGGATCAAAATAATTAACTAAAATATTTGATTGCTACACTACGGACAACCCAGATTAGGGTAAAACCAAAGACAAATAATCCGTAAACTGAAGCAGTTAATTCTACCTCAGGATCGTTTTTTCCAATTAAAGTCATCATTGCAAGGAATAAAACTAGCAAACCTGCATACCATTGGAACTCTTTCTCTAAATCTTGTTTAGAAGTTCCACCAGGTCCGTAATTTTTAATGAAATAGCTAACTCCAAACCAACTTACTGCAAATGCACCTATCGAAATTGCCATATCTGCTATTTCTGAAATACCGCCAATAATTAAGAACATTACAAATGTAACTAATGCACCAGATGCAATCATCATTTCTTTCTGTATATTTTCGTCCATCATGCACCAAATCCGTCTTGTAATGGAATAGACCCTTGCCAGTATTTAGAAACGACGTAAGTTTTTGCTGCAATATCGTGTAAACCTTGTTTATATTCTGTAAAACCAATCATCAAAAGAAGAAAAGAAGTGATTAGATTAAGTAATGGAATCGCAGTCTGTGCCAAGTATACTAATGTTCTGATGAATGATGCGGACATCGTTATCCTTTCACCTTGCTGATCAACTATTTTCATTCCTAAAAAATATTTGCCAAACGTTCCTTGATATTCAGAAGCTTCCATCAGAGGTTTGTAAAGTAATACTCCAAAGAAAGAAAGGATGAATAATAAAATTCCAGTTCCAACTGCAGCACCTTCTCCAAAAAGGTTACTAGCTGTAGATACTAGAACTAAAAAAGTGAGCACTACACTGATGAAAATTATTATCGAGTCTAAAATGAAAGCTACTAATCGAATCCAGAAGCCTTTGAAAGGAGAAACGTTTGCCGTATTTTGATGTAAATCCATTGAATCTATGACTAAACAATGTTTGGCTACTATATAATCATTTTTCAAAAATATTTTTTGGTATGATTTTCATCTATCCTGAATACAATTGGCCGAACTTATATAATCTGCTTATTCCAACTCAATTTATGCGTTTCTGGATTTTCCTATTCATATTTTCCATGCTGTCTTTGTCTCTAACCACAGTTAATGCTGATGATGATGACGATGATGAAAACGAGAACGAATTAGGGGAAGATTCCGGATCAGTTGCAGCTTGGTTGATGGTTGCTTCATTTTCCTATGTGGTGCTAAGACAAAAAGTTTCTCGGGCCAAATTGAAGGAACTGGGATTGACAACAAAGCAATACGGACAATCCTTGCAAGCAACACTGAAACTCCATATGTGGGTCAGTGCGATTGCGACTATTGTAGCAGTATACCATGCATGGATGATGATCGAAGATGAAGGATGGTTCGAGGATGATTCTCTCACCGGCTATATCCCCCTAGTAGCAATGATTTATTTGACACTCTCAGGAATTCTTCTCTGGAGAAGGTTGCCTGATGACTGGGTCGATCGTGTGCTTCGCAAAAAAGCACGGCAGGTTCACGTACAAAGATGGATTACGGTTCTCTTCGTAATTGGTCTATTGATGCATGTAATTTGAAATTACGAAATTCTATTTTTTCAGAATTATTGCTGCTCCAAGTATGCAAAGACCCAAAATTGTTGCTGCTATAATTATTGTCATGTCCACTGATTCTTCAACGGCATCCTCTTCCTCAAGTGCCTGATCAATAGCAGTCCCATTTGTAACGTCTGGAATATGCTCATCAGCACTAACTCCAGTTAATGAAAATACCAAAACGAGTAGTGAAAGCCAACGATACATCAATAACCGATAATTTCGCCTCTATATAGTCCTAATCTCGCATAGCACAAACTTAAAGTGTAAACAAGGAACTGCATATTCAATGAAGTTGATTTATCGTAACCAGAGTCAAGGCCAAAAAGTACTCAATGTGATGTTACTGATTGCGTTCCTAGCACTCGTAATACCCTACATTATTGGTGTGAGTAATGGCCATCATACTCCATGGTTGCCAATGATTTCAGAACTGGACAAAGCCACTCCTGAGGGAACTCTGTGGTCTGCTGGATTGAGTCTGGCCGGACTAATTTCAATACCAATCTGGATTAAATTGTACAACAAATGGGATGGACAACTACGTAGTTCGAAGGCAGACCGGAAATGGCTCTGGTTCAACATGGTGTTTGTCATAATGGCTCAGTTCGCAACAGTATCCTTCATCTGGACTGTGAATCTGCCGTACCACGAATATTCGGTACCACATGGTGTCACGGCTGCATTATACTTCTATCTCACTCTTCTTTTGGGAACGGTTGCGATACTGGTGGTCAGACAAATAGACAATTATCCAAAAGATGTAATCAAAATGAGATGGTTCTTTTGGGACTTTCGGTTCGCGCCCTAGATCCAAGCGTCTGTGAAGCTCCATGTAAACCTCTGTTCATGAATGCCGGTATGGATCCTAATCATGACCACATTATTCATTACAAAGTAGCTCTTTTCGAGTGGTTAATGGTATTTACAGCCCAGATTGGCTACTTCTATACTTTTAATTACGATTTGGAAGATGAATCAATAATAGAATAGATAATGTGGCTTTCTACAAACTACACTTTCGAAGCTTTTTTCTGGATTGTTTTGATAGCTATTACCCTTGTTACATTAACTATCTTTTTTGCTACTCCTAAACCAGCCTCCAAGAAACCTCAGGATTGGAAAGTTAATCATCTCAAAGGAACAATTGGTGGTGTAAGCAGTGCAAAAACAAAGGGAATTCAAGAAGAAATAGAAGATACATCGTCAGATAATATTGAGGAAGAAACTGCTCCTGAAATTAAGAAACCAAGAAACTATAGAAAAATGGCTTTTGCAATATTTGGAGTTATAGTGATTATTGGATCAATTAGTCTATTGCAATCGACTTTTAATTTATTTAATGAACAAGAATGTGAACTAGTCCCTTATGGCAAATGTTCAGGAGTCGATTTGAGTGAACAAGATTTATCTGGAATGAATCTAACTGGAATCGATTTTAGTTATGCAGACCTAACTAATGCTAAACTAAATGGTGCATTCCTCTACGAGGCTGACCTAACTAATGCAAACCTCCAATATGCAATCCTAGCTGACGCATACCTCAAAGATGCTAACCTAACTAATGCAATCCTAGCTGACGCATACCTCAAAGATGCTAACCTAACTAATGCAAACCTCCAATATGCAATCCTAACTAATGCATACCTCGACTATGCAATCCTAACTGGCACATACCTCTACGAGGCTGACCTAACTGGTGCAATCCTCTACGAGGCTGACCTAACTGGTGCTGATCTAACTTATGCAGATCTCCAATATGCAGACCTAACTAATGCTAACCTAACTGGCACATTCTTCTACTATGCTGACCTAACTTATGCAGACCTCTACGGGGCTGACCTAACTGGTGCGTACCTTGACTATGCTAAGCTAAATCGTGCATATTTGCACTTTGCTAATCTATCCAATACAACTCTAACTGGTGCTGACCTAAGTTATGCCGATCTCAGATATGCTAATCTAACTACTACATTCTTTCATAGTGCGGACCTAAGCTATGCCGACTTCACTGACGCTATTGTAACGAATGCCGATTTTACCGACACTTATTGGAAACAGACAATCTGGACTGACGGTGTAGCATACGACGAGAATCAGGCTTGAGCCGGTCTAACTATTAATTTAAATCTAGTAGGCTTCTGACAAGAATCGATGAATACTGTATACTTGGATACTGAAACCACAGGCATTGGTGATAATGATGAAATCGTGGAGATTACCATTATCGACGATAATAGTGAACCACTAATCGATACTCTAGTGAAACCAAAGTATCATACTAACTGGCCTGGAGCTCAAAAAGTTCATGGTATTTCTCCAAATGATGTTAGAAATGCCCCTACTCAATCACAAATATCAGATGATATTAGAAAAGTAGTAAAGGGTGCGCAGGTTGTGATCTACAATGCTCCTTTTGACAGTAAATTCTTGCCGGAATTAGAAGACGCGGCTGAGATAAAATGTGCAATGCGAGCGTTTGCTGAATTCAATAAAAGTAAATGGAAATCATTGACTAATGCTACCAAAATAATCGGATATGAATGGGAAGGTGCACACCGAGCACTAGCAGATACTTTGGCATTACGAGCAGTTTGGAAGCACATGCAATAACATATTTAATAAACTGACTAATAACCGACGATTAGTATTTAAATAAATTAATCTCGTTTACGCAATACATGCAAGCCGTAATGACCCAACAGGCTACCTAATCGGGCTGCGAAATCAACTAGGTCTGGTTCAGTCTCTACGTCTGAGAGCAATCAATGCGATTGCAACGACAGACGCGAACATCGATACTGACGGAAGTTCGTCAGACACTATATCTT
>LWDU01033803.1_pt1 | contig 25232 bp, 25 predicted proteins | sample 727161 | NCBI WGS metagenome assembly LWDU01 (sample SAMN04566230, study PRJNA314399) | hydrothermal vent metagenome | isolation source: deep sea hydrothermal plume seawater | place: Mexico: Gulf of California, Guaymas Basin | collected 2004-07-11
GGGTTTCCCCCATTGTGCAAGATTCCCCACTGCTGCCTCCCGTAGGAGTTTGGGCCGTGTCTCAGTCCCAATGTGGCTGATCATCCTCTCAAATCAGCTACTGATCATTGTCTTGGTGAGCTATTACCTCACCAACTAACTAATCAGGTGCGGGCTCATCCATCGGTGCATAAAGCTTTCTCTTAAAAGACTTATCTGGTATTAGCACAAGTTTCCCCGTGTTATTCCAGGCCGAAGGGCAGATACCCACATGTTACTCACCCGTTTGCCACTAAGTATTGCTACTTCGTTCGACTTGCATGTGTTAGGCGTGCCGCCAGCGTACGTTCTGAGCCATGATCAAACTCTCAAGTTTAATAACGGCGCACACTAGCTTCAAAGTGTGTACGACAATTAATTTGGTAACCTTAACTGTCCACACTTCTCTTCTTAAAAATTTACAAATTCAAAGAGCTAAAGGCATTTTATTGTTTTTTAATAAAAAGCCTTATTTACCTTAACTATTTCAGTTATGGGAACAGTGCTTATAGTATAATAACAAAATAAAGCAAGTTAAGAATGTTAAAAATTATTGTAAAAAACCTTGAATTTACTGAATTATTTCAAATATAAACTAGTTAATAATAATAAATTTAAAGAGCATAAATTAATGATGAAAGTGAAGATAAACAATAATTTTTTAAAAAAAATAAATAATTTAATTTTCGCAACTATTGGAATCTTAATCATTGTTTTATCAATTAAATATAATCAATATTCTGCTGAAAAAAAAACGTTGGAGTTAGTAAAATTAACTAAAAATGAATACTTTAAAGAAACAACTAAGTTTTTTTTAGATAATCTAAAATCAAATTTTTTTAATATTTCACATGTAATTGAAAAGGGTGAAAACTTTAATGAAATATTAAAAAGTTATAAAATTCCACAACCAGAAATTGAAAAAATAAGAACTCAGATTAATAAATTCACTAATTTGAATTCTCTCAAAATAGGAACAAATTTAATATTTACCATTAAAAAAAATAAAAAAGATGTAGAAATAGAAAATATAACTTTCCCAGTTTCAAGAACTATTAAAATAATTGTTAAAAAAAATTTTGATGGAACCTTTTTTGCAAAGAAAATTGTTACAAAATTATTTAAAAAAAATATTCTTGCTGAAGGTATTATAGAAAATAGCTTATATAGTGCTGCAATAAAAAAAAAAGTTCATCCAAACATAATTATAGAATTTGCAAGAATTTATGGGTTTGAGATTGATTTTCAAAGAGATATTAGAAAAAACGATAGTTTCCAAATTCTTTATGAAACATTTGTAGATGAAAATAAAGATTTTTATGAAACAGGTAATATTATTTATGCAAGCATGATTTCACAAAATAAAGAAATTTCACTTTACAGATTTGAAGATAAAAAATTTGAAGGCCATTTTAATTCTAAAGGAAAGAGTATTGAAAAAGCATTAATGAAGACGCCAATTAACGGTGCAAGATTATCATCTAATTTTGGATTAAGGAAACATCCAATTTTAGGATTTACTAAAATGCATAGAGGAACAGATTTTGCAGCAACAGCGGGAACTCCTATAATAGCATCGGGTACTGGGACAATTATAAAAGCTCAATGGTGCGGTGGTGGTGGAAATTGTATAAAAATAAAACACAATAGTACTTATTCAACTGTATATGCACACTTATCTAAATTTGCAAATGGAGTTAAATATGGAAAAAAAGTGAAGCAAGGTCAGATTATTGGTTATGTTGGTTCAACTGGACTATCAACGGGCCCACACTTACATTATGAAGTGCATATTAATGGTAAACAAGTCAACTCACAAAAATTAAAACTACCATCGGGAAAAATACTAAAAGGGGAATTAAGAAAAAAATTTGAAGTACAAAAAATAAAGATTAATATATTATTATCTGAAATGATTGAAGAAAATAGCTAAATATCTTTAGGCAATTTTGCTTCGGGTTCTGTTCTTTTGTTGTTACTGCCAGGTACATTATTTGCGCTTATTTTTTTTGTTATCAATTCATTGCTTTCTTTTTTCGATTCAATCTTTGACATTCTTTGTTCTTGTAAAATTCTAAGAAAATGGTCTGCGTGTTGATAATAATTTTCTGATAGAATTTTATCCCCACTTGATAAAGCTTCTCTTGCTAAATTGCTATATTTTTCAATCAGTTTAGGCGCATTATTATTGTTTCCACCTGAATGCATTCTTTGAAAATTATTTTTTAATCCAAGACTTGGAATATTAGAACCATTAGTTCTAAAATTACGATTACTAGTTCTGAATTTATTTCTTCTGTTATTGTTATTTCTATAATTTATCATTATTTATTCATAAAAATATATTCAATTAGATTATTGTATAAAATAAATATTTCCTATGGCCATAATTTATTTTAATCTTGTGCCTATTATACAACGAATTTTCTTATTATAATCCATAAGTTTGTCTACTACTTTAAAATTATTTTTTTGCAAAATCTGACATACTGGTCTTGATTGATCATAACCAATCTCTAAATATAAATACCCGCCAATTTTTAAAATTTTTTTAGCTTTATTTATTACCTTGTTAACTGTCACTAATCCTGTTTTTCCACCATCCAAGGCTATATATGGTTCAAATTTTCTAATGTCTACACTCAGATTTTTTATCTTATGTGAGCATATATAAGGTGGATTAGAAACTATAAGATCATAATATTGATCAAATTTATAATTGTCAACATCACATTTTATAAATTTTGATCTATTGTTAATCGACAAAAGATCAGAATTAAATTTTGCAATATTAATAGCTTTTTTTGACTTATCTAAGCCAACTCCCCTATAATTTTTGAATTCTTTAAGAATAGATAATAATATACATCCTGATCCAGTTCCAATATCCAAAACACTTAATCTCTTACTATTCTTAAATCTAGCTTTAATATCAAATAAAATTATTTCAGTATCAGGTCTTGGTATAAGCACATTTTTATCTACCACAAAATTTGTGCTCCAAAATTCTTTTTTATTTAATATATAAGCAATAGGTTCCTTTTTTTTTCTTCTATTTATTAAATCAAAATATTTTAAAACACTTTTATTATCAATTTTTTCTCTGCCATAAATTATTGAAAATTTCCTCTCTTTTTTTGTAATGGGGGTTAATAAAAGTTCTGCATCTAGCATTGGATTTTCAATATTTTCTTGTCTTAAAATTTTTGTCCCTTCGAAAATTAAATTATCAATTATCATTATTGTTTTAGATTTTCTAATTTAAGTTCCTGATCTTGAATACTTAAACTTTCATTCATTTCATCAAACAATTCACCATCCATAAATTCTTTTAATTTATGCATTGTTAAATTTATCCTATGATCTGTTACTCTTCCTTGTGGAAAATTATAAGTTCTAATTCTTTCAGATCTATCACCAGATCCTATTTTATTTTTACGATCTTTAGCTCTTTCTATGTCCTTTTTTATTCTTTCAGATTCATATATTCTTGATCTTAATATTTTCATAGCTTTAGCCTTATTTTTGTGTTGAGATTTTTCATCTTGCTGACTAACAACTATGTCTGTAGGAATATGAGTTATTCTAACAGCACTATCTGTTGTATTAACCGATTGCCCACCAGGTCCTCCAGATCTAAAAACATCAATTCTTAAATCTTTATCATCAATTTTTACATCAATATCTTCAGCTTCAGGTAAAACTGCAACTGTTGCAGCTGAAGTATGTACTCTTCCTTGAGTTTCTGTGTCTGGAACTCTTTGAACACGATGCACTCCAGATTCATATTTTAATGTTGAATAAATATTTTTTCCTTTTATTAAAAAAATTGCTTCTTTTAATCCCCCGGCTTCACTTTTTGATATACTTATTATTTCAATTGACCATTTTTTTTTAATACTAACCTTTTCATACATTTTAAATAAATCTGCCGCGAATAGACTGGCTTCTAATCCTCCTGTCCCTGCTCGTATTTCTAGAATTGCATTTTTTTCATCAGCCTCGTCTTTTGGTATTAAAAAAATCTTTAAGATTTTTTCATTAATTTTTTTTTTAATTAAAACGTTTTTTAATTCATTTTTATAATCTTTTCTAAATCTATTTTTTCTTTTTCAAAATTAAGATATTCTCTTGCTTGATTAATAACACTCTCCAGGCTAGAATATTTCTTTGATTTTGATGCATATTCTTTTTTATCTACTGATCCAGAAGATAATTCTTTTTCCAGGTCGGCATATATTTTAATTAAATTTTCTATTTTATTTACAGGAATCATTTTTAATTTTTATTTATGATTTTAATAATTCGTTTGATTTTTTTTCCACAAAATCAACAATATTTTCTATCATATCCTTACTTGCAATTTTTTTATGTGGAAGACCTTTGACATAAATCATATTATTCCCTTTTCCACCACCTGTTAATCCAATATCTGTCTGAGCTGCTTCTCCAGGACCATTAACAACACAGCCTATTATAGATAAAGTTATAGGGGTCCTAATATGTGCCAATTTTTTTTCTAGAAGATTAACAGTTTCTATTACTGGAAAAGCCTGTCTTGCGCATGAAGGACAAGAAATAATCTTTACACCTCTATTTCTTATATTAAGTGATTTTAATATTTCATATCCTATTTTAACCTCTTCAACTGGATCTGCTGATAGAGATACTCTTATAGTATCGCCTATTCCTTCCATTAATAACATTCCTATTCCGATGGAAGATTTTACTCCTCCTGGAATCAAACTTCCTGCTTCGGTTATTCCTAAATGAAGAGGATAATCACACACTTCTGAAAGGAGCCTATAAGCCTTTACAGACAAAAATACATCGGAAGACTTAACACTTATTTTAAAATTAAAAAAATTTTTATCTTCAAGAATTTTAATATTTCTTAAAGCACTTTCTACAAGAGCTTCCGGACAAGGTTCTTTATATTTTTCTAAAATATCTTGTTCAAGAGACCCTGCGTTTACGCCTACTCTTATAGAACAATTATTATCTTTTGCAGCTTTTAGAATTTCATGAACCCGATCTACTGATCCAATATTTCCAGGATTAATTCTCAAACATTTAGCTCCTGACTCAGCTGCCTCAATAGCTCTTTTAAAATGAAAATGAATATCTGCTACTAAAGGAACATTAATATTTTTTGTTATTTCTTTTAAAGCTAATGATGATTCTTTATCTGGGCATGATACTCTTACAATGTCAGCTCCTGCCTCTGATAACAGATTTATCTGATTAATAGTATCCTTAACATTTGTTGTTAATGTATTTGTCATCGATTGAACAGTAATAGGTGAATCTCCTCCAACCTTTACATTTCCAATTGAAATAGTCTTTGTTTTTTTTCTTTTTATGTCCCTAAATGGTCTAATGCTCATTGAAATTACTCTAAATCAAATTCTTTATGTAAAACTCTAATGGCTTTTTTAATATTTTTTTGATTTATAAGAACCGATATTTTAATCTCTGATGTTGAAATCACCATTATATTTATTTTCTTTTTAGCTAAAGCTTGAAACATCCTATAAGTAACTCCAGGAGTTGCTATCATTCCGGCTCCAACAATCGATACCTTAGATACTTTATCATCATGTATAATTTTTTTATACGATATTTTTTTATTTTCTTTTAATATTTTAATACAATTTTTGATATCATCTTTTATTATTGTAAAGGTGATATCTGTTTGTCCACCATCTGGAGAACTAGTTTGAACAACCATATCAACATTTATTTGATTATCCGCTAAAGGTTTAAATATACTAGCTGCAGTTCCCGGTCTATCCATAACTCCAATTAAAGTAATTTTTGCTTCATTTTTTGTGAATGCAATTCCAGTAATTGTATTTTTATTAAATAATTGTTGGTTATTGGAAATTGTTGTACCATTACTATTTATAAATGCTGATCTTACATTAATATCAATGTCATTTATCATTGCATCTTGTAATGAAATTGGCTGCATAATTTTTGCTCCAAGAGATGCCATTTCTAACATTTCCTCATAGGATATTTTCTTAATTTTTTTTGCCTTTGAATTTAGTTTTGGATCAGTTGTATATACTCCACTTACATCTGTATAAATGAAGCAATCATCAGCACTAAAAAATTTAGCTATAGAAATAGCTGTCGCATCAGAACCGCCTCTTCCTAGAGTGGTAATTCTTCTATTATTAGAAATTCCTTGAAATCCAGTAATTATTGGAATTCCTCCAGAATTTACATACTTTAAAATTTCTTTTTTATTAATTGATATAATACGTGATGATTTATGATCACCTTTAGTAATTATTGGAATTTGCCAAGAAAGCCATGATCGCGATTTTAGTCCAATTTTTAAAAGTGCACCTGATAATAGTGCACAAGCAATTTGTTCTCCTGAGGATAAAAGAACATCATATTCAAATTTATCAAAATTTTTACTTATTTGCTTTGATTTTTTAATTAAATCATTTGTCACACCACTCATAGCAGATGAAACAACAATAAGTTTGTTTTTTTTATGGTGGTGTTTTTTAATAATTTTAGCTACATAATTAATTTTTTTAATACTACCAACTGATGTACCACCAAATTTTAAGACTATTAAAGACATGTTTATTTATTATTTATAGTTACGAAATTTTTTGGTAAAATACTCTTAAAAATTAATTTCTACAAGAAAATCTGAAGTGAAAACAATAAATCATAAAGAAATAGAAAAATTTTCTAGAATGGCTGAAGAATGGTGGGATCCTAAAGGAAAGTTTAAACCTTTACACAAATTTAACCCTTCTAGAATTCAATACATTAAAACTGGAGTAATTAACCATTTTAAAATAACATCTTTTAAAACGCCATTTAGTAATTTAAGTTTGCTTGATATTGGTTGTGGTGGAGGATTATTATCTGAACCAATGTCAAGGCTAGGAGCTAATGTTACGGCTATAGATGCATCAAAAAAAAATATAGAAATTGCCAAGTTACACTTAAAAAAAAGTGAATTAAAAATAAATTATATAAATACTTCTCCAGAAAAATTAAATGATAAAAAAAGATACGATATTATCCTAAATATGGAAATTGTAGAGCATGTTTCTGATCTTGAATATTTTATTAAATGTTGTTCAAATTTATTAAAAAAAAACGGAATTATGTTTATTGCTACTTTAAATAAAACTCTTAAATCATATGTATTTGCTATAGTTGGAGCTGAGTATGTCCTTAGATGGTTGCCAATTGGAACACATGATTGGAACAATTTTGTAAAACCAAATGAATTAAATAAGATTTGTTCTAATTTCAATTTAAAACAAAATCAAGAAGATGGAATAGTTTATAATATTTTTTTAGATCAGTGGAATATTAGTAGAGATAAGTCTATTAATTATATTTCTTCTTTTATAAAAAATTAATTTTCATTATCTTTGATCCAAGGAATTGTTGTGGTTTCAATTCCTTCTTCATCTAAATCATTAATTTCTTCTTGTGTCGCTTTGCCATATATTGTTTTTGATTTTTTTTTATCATAATGCAAACTTCTAGCTTCATAAGCAAAATCCTTGCCAACGTAAGTACTATTTTCCTTAATAAATTTTTGATATTCAAGAATTTTTTTTCTTACTTCTTTTTTAATTTTAATTTTATTTTTATCAATTTGTTCAATCCTAGAAACGTTAGGTGACATAATCGATTTTGAAATTTTATATGATCCACAATATGTACACGTAATCAGTTTTTTTTTTTTCAAACGATCAAATTCTGATGAAGCCGAAAACCAGCTGTTAAAAGTAAACTTACACTTGTCACAAATTAAATTATATTTAATCATTATAATTATTTAGTTATCTTTTTAAATATATCAATATTAGTTACGGTAGTCTGTATTAATATCAATATAGTCTTTTGTAAAATCACATGTATACGCTATATAATTTCCTTCACCCATATTCATTTCTACATTAATTTCAATAGAATCCCATTCCATATATTCTTGGACAATTTTTTCATCATATTCAGAATTAAGTTCTCCATTTTTTATAATACTAAGCTCTCCAAATTTAATATTTAATTTTTTCACATTTACATTTTCTCCTGATTTTCCAATTGCCATTATTACTCTACCCCAGTTAGGATCTTCTCCCGCAATAGCCGTTTTTATTAGTGGTGAATTTGCAATTGAAAAAGCAATTTTTCTAGCAGAATGATAATTTTGTGCTTTACTAATATTAATTTTTAAAAGTTTTTTTGCACCCTCTCCGTCTTTTATAATTTGCAAACTTAAGTTTAACATTACATTGTGTAATTTTTTTTCAAAATTAATTAGTCTTGGATCTAAAATATTTTCAATATTAGGATTATTTACTTTGCCAGTAGAAAAAAATGTAAGCATATCATTAGTAGATGTATCGCCATCAACTGTTATAGCATTAAATGTGCTATCGATATTTCTTTTTAAAAGTGATTTTAATATATTTGCAGAAAGATCTGCATCCGTAAAAATAAAAGCAAGCATCGTTGCCATATTAGGTGCAATCATTCCACTTCCTTTGGCAATACCATAAATTTTAACATTTTTTTCTCCAATTTTACACTCTTCAAAAGCTAGCTTTGGAATTGTATCTGTCGTTTTTATTGCTGAAGCTGCTTTTATCCAAACATATTTATTTTGAACAGTTTTTAGACTTGCTACTAAATCAGGAATTTTGTTTTTTATTTTTTCGACTGGATAAGTTTCACCAATTACTCCTGTTGAGGCAAATAAAATTTGGTTTGGCTTAACAACATCATTTGTTCCAACCTCGGCTCTACTAGCTCTCAAAGTTAATTCTTTAGACAAATATTTTGATAATTCCTTAATGCTTTCAAATCCTTGCTTTCCGGTAAAAGTGTTTGCATTTTTTGTATTTATAAATAATGCTTTTACCAATTTATTTTTTAATTGAAGATTAAATTTGATATTTTCTGATACAATTTTTGATTTTGTATAAACAGAAGCATATTTTGCTCCCTCGCTAAAATAGAAAAGAGTAATATCATCTCTTCCATCACCATAAAGATCTGCTGTAATTGCAGATATTGAAATACCATCTATATGGCCTAGATCCTGAAAATCTCTCATTTTAGAAAGCTTATTTTTTACATTTAAAAAATTTTTTATATTTATTGCCATTATGTTTAAATTTATTAATAAATAACTATATAGATACTTAATTAATGAAATTCTACAAATTAAATAAATAAATGTTCAGCCCCTTAAATTTTATTAACAAGATATTTAAGTCAGATAATGAAAAACAACTTAAAAAATTAAAAAATCTTGTAATACAAATAAACAATAAAGAACATGAAGTTAAAAAAATTGCTCAAAATGAATTTCCAGTCAAAACTTTGGAATTAAAAAAAAGAATTAAAGAAGGAGAAAACTTAGATCAAATTTTGCCTGAAGCTTTTGCATTGGTCAGGGAAGCAGCTTTTAGAACCCTTAAAGAAAGACATTTTGATGTTCAACTTATGGGAGGAATAATTCTTCATGAAGGTAAAATTGCAGAAATGAAAACGGGAGAAGGAAAAACATTAGTTTCAACCTTACCAGCATATCTAAATGCACTTGAAGAAAAGGGCGTTCATATAGTTACGGTAAATGATTATTTAGCAAAACGAGATTCTGAGTGGATGGGTAAAATTTATAATTATTTAGGATTAAGTGTTGGATGCATTACTAGTGAATTAGATGCCATTGAAAGAAAAAAAAATTATGAGTGCGATATAACCTACGGAACTAATAGTGAACTGGGTTTTGATTATCTTAGAGATAATATGAATTATTCATTATCAGAAATGGTGCAGAGAAACCATAATTTCTGTATTGTTGATGAAGTAGATAGTATACTTATTGATGAAGCCAGGACTCCTTTAATTATATCTGGTCCCGTGGAACATAAACCGGATCAGTACTTAACGGTAGACAAACTTATCAAAGATCTACATCCTTCAGACTATGAAATAGATGAAAAAGATAAAAATGTATTACTTACAAATATAGGAATAGATAAAATTGAAGGAATTTTTACTAAAGCAGGTATTCTTAAAAATAATAATTTTTATGATCCAAAAAATCTTAATTTAGTTCATCATGTTAATCAGGCCTTGAGGGCAAATCATTTATTTTTTTTAGGTAAAGATTATATTGTTCAAAATAATTCTATAAAAATAATTGATGAATTTACAGGAAGAGTTCTTGAAGGTCGAAGATATTCTGATGGACTTCATCAAGCATTAGAGGCAAAAGAAAAAGTTGATATTCTTTCAGAAAATCAAACATTGGCAAATATTACTTACCAAAATTATTTTCGGATGTATAAAAAACTAGCAGGTATGACTGGTACTGCGGCAACTGAAGCAGAAGAGTTTTTTGATATTTATAATTTGCCAGTAGTTTCAATTCCTACAAATGAAAAAATGATAAGAATAGATTCAAATGATAAAATTTTTAGAACAGACAAAGAAAAAAATAAAGCAATCATTGATAAAGTAATTGAGTGTAACAAAAAGGGACAGCCAGTATTAATAGGTACCACAAGTATAAATAAATCTGAAACTTATTCTAAGTTACTAAATGTTAATGGAATAAAACATTCTGTATTAAATGCAAAACGACATGAGAAAGAAGCAATTATCATAGCTGATGCGGGGAAAATTGATGCAGTAACTGTTAGCACTAATATGGCAGGACGAGGTACCGATATAAAATTAGGTGGTAAAAGTTTCAGTGAAAATAATTATGATGAAAAAAATAAAGTTAAGGAACTTGGAGGTCTATTTGTAATTGGAACAGAAAGACATGAAAGTAGAAGAATTGACAATCAGTTAAGAGGACGATCGGGTAGGCAGGGTGATCAAGGAAATTCAATTTTTTTTATAAGCTTAGAGGATGATTTAATGAGAATATTTGGAGCAGAATCAATGACGAATATTCTTAATAAACTTGGCCTAAAAGAAAATGAATCTATAGATCACCCATGGATAAATAAAGCATTGGAGAGGGCACAACAAAAAGTTGAGGCAAGAAATTATGATATTAGAAAAACTTTGCTTAAATTTGATGATGTGATGAATGACCAAAGACAGGTTGTATTTTCACAAAGAAAAGATGTTTTAATAGATGAAAAAATTTATGAATTAGCGAATGGTTTTTTAGATGAAACAATCAACTTATTCTTAGCTGAAAAAAAAGAAATTCATAAAAATCCAAAAAATAAAAATATAACTATGAAAATAAAATCTTTATTAGGAAAAAGTATAGATGAAAAAATTTTAAGTAGTTTATTAAAGTTAAATGATAAAGAATTCAAAAACAAAATTATTGAAATATTCAACCAGAAAAGATCTGAAAGAGAAAAACTATTGGGCGATAAACAAAATATTGAAATTGAAAAAAGAATTTTTATCCAAACTTTGGATACAAACTGGAGATCTCATCTCCAATATTTAGAACAATTACGTCAAGTTATTGGTCTTCGTAGTTATGGACAAAAAGATCCACTAGTTGAATATAGAAAAGAAGCCTTTAGCTTATTTGAAAATTTACTTGAAAAAATAAAATTTGAGGTATTAATAATTCTTTACAACCTAACAATAGTTGAAAAACCTATTGGGAGTGAAAAAAAGGAAGAACCACAACATAAAATCCCAAGAAACGAAAAATGCCTTGTTACAGGAAAAAAATTTAAGCACTGTTGCGGTGCTTTATAAATAAAATAAGATTAAACTTAAAAGAATAACCAAAAAACAAATAAGAATTGGAATAGAAAATTTATTGGAAAAAAATTTTTGTTTAAATTTAAATAAAATTCCTTCATCAAGCGTCATTTTATCAGAGCTTTCAATATTCATTTTAAATCCCTTTTTTCTACCCATTGAAAGAAATTTTTGTTTTCTATGATTTAATATTTCTTCACCATCCAAATTAGAAAATTCATTTAAATTATTTCGTATTGATTTTTTTACTTCATTTAAAATACCAACTTTATCTCTATGGGCGCTACCACTTGGCTCAGATATTATTTCATCTATTATGCCTAATTCTAGTAATTCTTTAGCTGATAACTTCATTGCCTCTGCAGCAGCTAAAGTTTTTGTAGGATCTCTCCACAATATAGATGCGCATCCTTCAGGGGAGATTACAGAATAAATTGCATTTTCTAACATAATAACCTTATTGGAAGATGCTAATGCAATTGCACCACCTGAACCACCTTCTCCTATTATAATTGAAATATTTGGAACTTTTAAAGACATGCAGCTTTCTATAGATTTTGCTATCGCTTCAGCAATTCCACGTTCCTCACTGCCAGCTCCTGGATAAGCTCCTGGAGTGTCAACAAAAGAAATCATTGGAATATTAAATTTTTCTGCAAGTTTCATTAATCTTATACTTTTTCTATACCCTTCGGGTTTCATCATTCCAAAATTATGTTCAATTCTAGAATCTAAATCACTGCCCTTTTCTTGCCCAATTACCAAGACTGATTGTCCTTCAAAAACTGCAAATCCTGTTATTACTGACTTGTCTTCACCAAAATTTCTATCTCCCGATAATTTAATAAAATCTGAAAATAAATTATTAATAAAATATTTTGCTTTTGGTCTTTCTTCATGTCTTGCCAGTAAAGTTTTCTGCCAAGGATTTAGGTTGGAATATACTTCTTTTAATTTTAGATCTAACTCGCTTTGTAGTTCATTAATTTTATTAGTATCTACTTCAGTCAATCCATCACTGCTATATGGATCTTTTAAATTGTTTATTTCCAATTCTATATCTTTGATTCCAGCTTCAAAATCTAAATAATTCTTCATAATTTCTAATTTAAAATAAACTATAGTTTTAAAATAAGATAATCAAAAAAAATAAGGCAATAAAATGATTATTTATAATTTTATTATTGTTTTTAAATAAAAATTGACTTTAAATGCCTAGTTATAGGGGTTAGCAGAACTGATATGAAAAAAAAATACACAAAAATAAAAAATTTATCTGTTTCGTTAGAATTAGCAAATTTTATAAATAAAGAACTTTTACCAGGCACGGGTATAATTAAAGATAAGTTTTGGTATGGTTTAGATAAATACGCTCACGAACTGGCCCCAAAAAATAAAAATCTTCTAGAATTTAGGGAAATTTTACAAAAAAAAATTGACATTTGGCATCGAGATAAAAAGGGAGAAAAAATTAATATTAAAAAATATTCAAATTTTTTAAATGAGATTAGATACTTAAAAAAAGAGGGGAAAAAATTTAAAATTAAAACTAAGAATGTAGATAATGAAATTTCTACAATAGCCGGACCACAGCTAGTAGTTCCAGTGATGAATGCTAGATATGCTTTAAATGCTGCTAATGCGAGATGGGGAAGTTTGTATAATGCTTTGTATGGAACAGATGTAATTTCAGAATCAAATGGAGCTGAGCGTGGAAAAAAATACAATCATATAAGAGGAAAAAAAGTAATTAAATATGCTCGTAATATTTTAGATGCTTATGTCCCACTGCAAAAAGGTAGCTGGAAAAATATTACAGAAATCCCAAAGGTTGAAAATAACCAGTTAAACTTAAAACTAAAAAATCCTAAACAATTTGTTGGTTATACAAAAAAATTAAATAATTTATCTTCACTTCTATTTATAAATAATAATCTTCACATAGATATTGTTTTTGACCCAGATGGTACACTTGAAGTTTTTAACCCTGATGGCAATCAAGATAAGGCTGCAATACATGATGTAATTTTAGAATCAGCTATAACCACAATTATGGATCATGAAGATTCTGTTGCAGCAGTAGATGCTGAGGACAAAGTTCTTGGGTATAAAAATTGGCTTGGATTAATGAAGAGAAATCTACAAGCTGAGATGCAAAAAAAAGGGAAAAAATTTATAAGACAACTAAACTCTGATCGAGAATATATTTCCCCTAACGGAAGTAAATTCAAATTGCACGGAAGAGCATTAATGCTAAATCGAAATGTGGGTCATTTAATGACTAACTCTTCTATTTTATTAAAAGATGGTTCGGAAATGCCAGAAGGTATAATGGACGCTTTTATAACAACTGCAGCAGCAATACATGATTTTAAAAATAAAGGAAATTCAAGAACAAATTCTGTTTACATTGTAAAACCAAAAATGCATGGGCCTGATGAAGTTGCATTTACTAATTTGATATTTGAGAAAGTCGAAAAAGTTTTGGGGCTAAAAAAATATACAATTAAAATTGGAATAATGGATGAGGAAAGAAGAACAACGGTAAACCTTAAAGAATGTGTTAGAGCTGTAAAAAATAGAGTTGTTTTTATTAATACTGGTTTTTTAGATCGTACCGGAGATGAGATACATACCTCAATGGAAGCTGGTCCTATGATTAAAAAAGGAGACATGAAATCTTCTAAATGGATTGCTGCATATGAAAATAATAATGTTGATGTAGGTTTAATGTGCGGGTTTTCAGGTGTAGCCCAGATAGGAAAAGGAATGTGGGCTGCTCCAGATAAAATGTTAGATATGGTCATACAAAAAATTAATCATCCTAAATCTGGCGCTAATTGCGCTTGGGTTCCTTCACCAACTGCCGCAACACTTCATGCCTTACATTATCATCAAATTGATGTTTTTTCTAAACAGAAAGAATTAAAAAAAAGAGCACCAGTAAAGATTGAGGATATTCTTTCAATTCCAATTGTAAGTAAACCAAATTGGTCAAAGTTAGAAATTACTAAGGAATTAGAAAATAATGCACAAGGTATTTTGGGTTATGTAGTAAGATGGATTGACCAGGGAGTGGGTTGTTCTAAGGTACCTGATATTAACAATGTAGGTTTGATGGAAGACAGGGCAACTTTGAGAATTTCATCACAACATATTGCTAATTGGCTTCATCACGGAATTTGTAGCAAAGAACAGGTATTAAAAACTATGAAAAAAATGGCTAAAATTGTAGATAGTCAAAATGTTAAGGATCCTGCTTTAAAAGGATATGCTTCATATAAAACTATGTCTGGTAACTATGATAAATCTATTGCATTTAAAGCTGCATGTGAGTTAGTTTTTCATGGCAAAAACCAGCCTTCAGGTTACACAGAGCCTATCCTTCACCTAAATAGACTTCTAAAAAAAATCTAATCCTTAGTTATAAGAGCTCTATTTTTAAAAGCGGAAAATAAAGTTCCATCATCAAGAAATTCAATTTCTCCTCCAACAGGTATGCCTTGAGCTAATTTGGATATTTTAACATTTAAACCTTTAAGATTATCCTGAATATAATGTGCAGTAGTAGAACCTTCTACTGACGCGCTTAGTGCTAAAATAATTTCATCAATTGATTCATTTTTGGCTCTATTTACAAGAGAAGGTATTAATAAATCATCCTCTTTTTTATTATCCATAGCAGAAAGCGTTCCACCCAAGATATGATAATATCCCTTATATATTCCAGATCCTTCTATAACCCACATATCGGCTATATTTTCTACTACACAAATTTGATTATATTTTTTTTCAGCACATGTACACTTATCATTAGTAGATTTTAAATTCCCACAATTTCTACAACGTTGAACATTTTTATAAACTGCTGCTAATGTATTGGTAAGAGGTTTTATTAATTCTTCTCTGTTATTAATTAATCTTAAAACTATTCTTTTAGCTGATTTAGAACCAAGTCCTGGAAATTTAGAAATTAATTTAATTAATTCTTCTATCTCTGGAATACTATTTGACATTAGTTAAAATGGAAATTTAAATCCTGGAGGAAGAGTTACGCCACCAGTTATTTTGGATAACTCTTCTGAAGTTTTTAATTTAATTTTTTGTTTAGCATCATTGTGGGCTGCTATAATTAAATCTTCAATAATTTCTTTACTCTCTTTCAGTGTTTCGGGCGATATAAATAATTTTATCATTTCGCCTTCGCCATTAAGCATAACTTTAACACTTCCTCCAGCCGCATAGCCTTCTAGCTCAAGTGCTTTGATTTTATCTTGAGACTCCTTCATTTTGGATTGCATTTTCTTCGCATTTTCTAATATTTTTGAGAAATCGGTCACTGAATTAATCCTGTTCTTCTATATTGATTAATTGTGCATCTGGAAAATTCTCAAGAATCTTTCTGTAGTCTTCAGTCTTTTTGACACGTTCTAAAATTTCCTTATTTTTATTAGTCTCAACTTGATTTTTTGTAAGTCTACCTTTTGATTGAGATAAAGTTATAATCCATCGATAATTTGTCCATTTATATAATTTATGAGATAAATTTTTTATAAAATCTTTATCAAAATCATTACTAGATTCAATTTCTATTAATCCCTTTTCAAATTTTATTAATCTTACGTTTTTTTCAAGATCAAATTTTATTTTAAGTTCTCTTTTCTTTGTACAAACTGAAAGTAATTCTTCAAAATTTTGAATATTTAAAAATGAATTATTAAGAGAGGGTTGTAATTTTGATAATTCTTCTTTTTTTTCTTGAGCAACATTTTTTATTTGATCTAAAGATTTTGGTGTATTATTTGACTCTGTTTTGTCTTCTATTGATGATGTAAAATTACTATTTTCTATATTAACAGTAGATTTAATATCTTTTGTATTCTCCAGATCACTTAATAAATCATCTAGTTTAGGAATTTGTTTTAAATAAATTAGTCTAATTAAAAACATTTCAACTAATAAATCTTGATTTGTAACCATATTTAATTCTTCTATTGATTTAAGTGTAAATTGCCAAAACATTATTAATGTTTCATTATCTAAGCTATTTGCAATTTTCTCCAACTCTTTTGACTCATCATCATTTAATGTAAAATTAATTTCATTTTTTCCAAATATCTTGAAATTTTTTAAATAATAAATAATTTCACAAAAGTCGTTCAAAAAAATTGATGGGAAAATTCCTTGGTCTGATATTTTTCTATAAGCTAAAATAGCTTCTTTTTCTTTTCCTTGAAGTACTAAATTTAATAATTCAATTAAATGAGATTTATTAAAATGTCCAAATATTTTTTGTGCCAAATTTAAGTCTAGTTCTTTTTTTTCTAACTTCTGGGTGAGAAGAGCACGATCAAGTAAGCTTAGACCATCTCTGCATGAACCTTCGGAAATTTTTACGATTAATTTCAGGGCTTCGTCTGAAATATTTCCTCCTTCTTTTTTAGTAATATTTTTAAGGTAATCAAATAATATTTGAAACTTGACACGACCCAAATCGAAGCGCTGGCAACGACTTACTATAGTAATGGGTACCTTTCTAAGTTCTGTCGTACACAAAATAAATTTAAGAAATTTTTCTGGTTCTTCGAGCGTTTTCAGTAATGCATTTGAAGCACTTTTACTTAACATGTGGCACTCATCTAAAATTATAATTTTATACTTGCTTGTACTTGGTGGAAATCTACAAAAATCTAGAATTTCTCTAATTTGATCTACACCAGATTGCGAAGCAGCATCATACTCTATTGTATCAAGTGAATTTGAATTTGAAATAGCTTCACAATTTTCACAATAATTTTCTTTACAAATATTTTCAAATCCATTTTTGCAATTTATAGATTTGCTTATGATTCGAGCTGTACTAGTTTTCCCGATTCCTCGTATTCCTGTTAAGAGGAATGCATTTGCAATATTGCTTGTTCGAATACTGTTTTTAATCGTATCACACATTACTTGATGACCAATCAAATCATCAAATGTTTGTGGTCTATATTTTAAGGCTAAAACTTTTGATTTAATTTCACTCATATTTTTTTAAAGGAGGCTAGAACCTGAATAACACTCTCTACGCTTGCTTCCGTTAAGATCTGGGCGGGTTCAAGGTGCATTCACCTCTAGCCTCCATTTTTATTATATCAGTTATGTTTTCTTATCCACAATAAAAGTATGAAAAAATTTATTTTTCACGAAATTTATCTGCCTCAAAAACACCTAATACGTGAAAATCTTCACAATGAAATCCTAACTCTTCAAGTGATTTTTTAACTTTTGGTTCCTCTATGTGGCCATCTAAATCACAAAGAAAAAAGTAAGATGTAAAAGAATTTTTTTCAGGGTAGCTCTGAAGTTTGGTTAAATTAACGCCCTGAATAGCAAAGCCTGAAAGCGCAGAATACAAAGCTGCTGGTTTGTCTTTTAATTTAAATAAAAAAGAGGTAATATATTTTTTTTCTTTCAACTCTGGTTGTAGAGTTAATTTCCCCATTATTAAAAAACGAGTAACATTTCCTTTTTCATTTTCAATGTTAGATTCCAGTATGTCTAAATTATAAATTTTAGCACTAAGTTTTGATGCTATAGCAGCTTCATCTCTTTTTTTATTTGAAGCTATGTATGCTGCACTTCCTGCCGTATCTGCTCTTACATTTTCAATAAGTTTATTTTTTTTAATAAAGCTTGATGATTGTGATAAGGCTTGAGCGTGTGAAAAAACATGTTTTATATCTTTCGTTTTTGATCCGGGTAATCCTAATAAATTATGTTGAACTGGGTGAAAATGTTCTGCATAAATATTTAAACGATATTTAAAAATTAAATATTCAACTCCTATGTTACCTGTAATTCTGTTTGATTCAGGTATTATAATTCTAACTTTTTCATCTTCAATAGCTTTGCTAAAACATTCGTCAAACGTTTTGCAGGGAATAATTTTTGCATTTGGATAGACTTCTAAAGCTGCCATATGACTGTAAGCTCCGGATGAGCCTTGGTAAAGAATTTTCATAAATTTTATTACTTATACTCCATGATTTTTCTTATTTTTTCAAGTTCATTAGGAGCATCTACACTAAGAGGCAATGAAGAAGCAAGACCACAATTTATATTAATATTGTTATCTANNNNTTTGCTAGTTTTTACTTTCACAATATTAGGATCTACAATTTCTTTATCGTCTATAATTTTAGCAGCCAAAGTTCCAATTTCCGAATTGGTTTTTCTCATCAAATTATCAAGTTGTGCTATTATTTTTGGATTAAGATTTGGAGAATCTCCTTGAAGATTAATTATAAAATCAACCCCTTTTATATCTAATTTTTTACAAGCTTCCCAAACACGATCTGTGCCAGTTAGAGGGTTATTAGTTGTAATGACAGAATTTCCATGGGCTTTTTTGATTACATTGTCTATTTCTTTGTCTGGAGTTGCAACATAAACCTCACCCACTTTTGATTCAACGGCCCTATTATAAACCTGAACAATCATAGGAATATTATTTATTAATTTTAAAGGTTTTCCAGGAAGTCTTGTTGCTTTAAGCCTAGAAGGAATTATTATTAATGTTTTTGACATACTTTCTATTATTAAATTACAATTAATGCGTCTAACAGACGCAAGTTTATATTTCTTAATTTTGCATTTTTCTAGTATAGATTCTTAATATTTATAATTATATGAAGTTCTTAAATCAAATAATTGCTGCCGTTCTTTTAACTTTTGTTGTTATATTTATAATAAACAAATCATCTGATGTTATATATAGGGTAGAGGCTCCAAAAACGGCTTTTAAAATTGAAGAAAAAAATGTCAGTCAAACTGTTGAAACAAAATCTGCTGAAGGAGATGTGGATATAAAAGCTTTATTAGCTATGGGAACTGTTGATCATGGAAAAAAAATCTTTTCTGTGTGCAAATCTTGTCATTCCATAAAAGAAGGTGGTGGTAATAAAATTGGACCAGCTTTATGGGCTGTGGTGGGTAGGCCAATAGGATTTTTAAATGATTATAAATATTCAAAAGCTTTTGCTGAATTTGGTGGAGAGTGGAATTTTGAAACTTTAAATTCTTTTCTAATTAAACCGAAAGATTATATTAAGGGTACCAAGATGAGTTATGCTGGATTAAAAAAAGAAAAAGACAGGGCTTCAGTTATACTTTATTTAAACGAAAATACAGATAATCCACTTCAATTACCTTAATTACTTAAGACAATATTCTATAACGCTTTTTACAGAACTAATTCTATTTTCAGCTTGGCTGTACACTTTAGACTGACTACCATACAGCACTTCTTTTGTTACTTCTTTCCCAATTGAAGCTGGCAGACAATGAAGAAATATTGCACTTTTAGGTTTTGCGAATGACATTAATTTAGAATTAACTTGAAATTTTTTTAACTCTTTTAATTTTTGAGCTTTATTTACTTCATGAAGTGAAATCCATTTATCGGTAATCACAACATCAGCATTTTCTACAGCCTCCTGTGCACTTTGAAATATATTTATATTTCCTCCATTTTTTCTTGCCCAATTTAAAGATTCTTTTGGTGAATATTTTTTTGGACAACCAATATTTAATTTAAAATTTAACTTTGCTGAAATCTCAATGAGTGAATTTATAACGTTATTATTTCCATCTCCAACCCAACTTACTGCTATCTTCGATATATTCTTTCCTAAAGTATCTTCTATATACTGAACATCACTGATTACTTGGAGTGCATGCGCCTTGTTTGATAATCCGCAGATTAATGGAATTGAAAGATATTTTTTGAATTCCAGAACTTTATCATGATCTGTTGTGCGAAAAACAAACAAATCTCCTGAACGACTTAGAATTTTTGCAGTATCTTTTATGGATTCATCTTTTGAGCCCAAATGAATTTCATCCGATCTTAAAGTAATTGCCCTACCACCTCCAGCGAATGCTGCGCTTAATAGTGACATTCTAGTACGAAGTGACGGCTTTTCCATTAAAATTATCATTAATTTGTTTTTGAAAAAAGTTTCTTTTCTATGATTTGATCTTTTCTTTTTTCTTTTTTTTGAATTTTCAATTATGGATCTTATATCCTTTGCAGAAATATCTTTGATATTGATAAAATGTTTCATTAATCTTTGTATTCTTCACAAACATTTTTGATAATCTCTAGCCCCATATCCAATTCTTCTGTTGTGCTTAATAAACTAGGAAATAATCTAATGCAATTTTCTGAAGCTTTAACAACAAGCAGCTTATGTTTCATTAATTTCGACATAAAATCATTATTATCTACTTTTAATTTTAAACCTCTAATAAAGTTAACTCCTCTTACTTCTTCTATTATTTTTGGAAAACTGTTTTTTAGTTTTTTCAATTCTTTATCAAAATATTTACCTTTTGTTTTTACCCCTTCAAAAAAACCTTTTGCTAAAACAATATCAAGCACTGCATGAGCTGCGGCACATGCTAATAAATTATTTCCAAATGTGCTGCCATGTGAACCGTGGGACATTCCTTTTGATACTTCATTTGTTAGCAAAATTGCACCAATAGGAAAACCGTTTCCAAATCCTTTAGCCACACAGCAAATATCCGGAGAAATACCTGAATTTTCAAATCCCAATAGTGACCCTGTTCTAAAGGATGTTTGCACACAATCAAGAACAAGTAATATTCCATGATTGTCACAAATTTCTCTTAAACCCTTCAAACAGTAGTCAGGCAGAACACGAATTCCTCCTTCTCCCTGGATTGGCTCAACGATTATAGCGGCAGTATTTTTATTTATAGCTTTTTTTAATCCTTCATGATCTGCAAAAGCAACTTGGTCAAAACCTTCAACTTTGGGACCAAAACCTTCAGTATGTGATTTGTTGTTAGCTAGAAATAAGGCACTAAGTGTCCGACCGTGGAACGCCCCTGAAAATGAAATAATTCTATTTTTTCCTGGTTTTCCAATTTTATGGAAATATTTTCTAACAATTTTTATGCTTCCTTCAACACTTTCAGCGCCGCTGTTGCAAAAGAAAACTTTATCTGCAAAAGTATTATCTGTTAATCTTTTTGCCAAATGTTCTGCTTCTTGTATAATAAAAGCGTTTGAAACGTGAATAAGTTTTTTAGACTGATCTTGAATAGCTTTGATAACATGTGGATGACAGTGTCCTAAGATGTTGGTAGCTATGCCTGCAACCCAATCAAGGTACTTATCTCCATTTTCTGTATAAAGGAAAGTTCCCTTTCCCTCCTTAAAATAAATATTCTTTCTCGCATATGTTCCAAGAATTGAGCTCATAATTATTAAGATTTAATTTTATAACCTTTTTTATATAAAATATAAGATACAAACCAAGTAATTATACAAAGTAACGAAAGATATATTAAGCCAAAAGTTATTGATCCATCTGAATTTCCGATAAATCCATATCTAAAACCATCAATCATATAGAAGAAGGGGTTAAATTTACTAATTAATTGTAAAAAGTTTGGTAACTTATCTACTGAATAAAAAGTTCCAGATAGAAAAGATAATGGGACTATGAAAAAATTTGTAACAGTTGCCATATGATCAAATTTTTCAGCCCATAGCCCAGCAATAAAACCTGCTGCACCCAAAATAAATGAACTTAGAAAAATATAAATAATAATATAAAGAATATTATTTATTTCAATATCAATTAAAAATGAAAACACAATTATTGATGCTATTGCAATCATAAGTGCTCTTGTTATTGAGGCGAAGATTATGGATATGGTAACCTCGCCAGGTGAAAGAGGTGCCGCAATCATATCTACTATATTTCCCATTATTTTTCCCATTAATAGCGAAGAAGATGAATGAGAAAATGCTTGCTGAATTATTTGCATTGCAATTAAACCTGGTGCAAGAAAATTGATAAAAGACACTCCAAGAACATTTCCTCTTTCATTACCGATTGCTAATGAAATTACTAACAAAAATAAAATTGATGTTATCATTGGAGCAAACAAAGTTTGTGCCCATACAGTTAAGAACCTCAAAATTTCTTTTTTATATAAATGCCAAACTCCAATCCAATTTACAAAGCCAAAACGTCTTGAAGACGGTACATATTTATTTTCTAATTCATACATAGTTGATTATATTTATTGTTTTTTTACTCCAAATGTTAATAAAGTTTAATATTTTGTTGATTTTACCTAATTTTTGTGCCTAACTACCTGATATTGTAGGTTTGATTAAATAATATACAATATATAGTTGATATCATGGTTTGGACAGTAGACAAAATAGATAAGCTCAGACAGCTTTGGGGTAAGGGAGATACAGCTAATCAAATAGCTCAAATAATTGGAGATGTAACTAGAAATGCTGTGATTGGAAAAGCAAACAGGCTTAATCTTTCGAATAAATTATCACCAAAATCAACAATTAATAATTCAAATAATTTTCATAAAAAAAAACCAACTAATATATCTAAAGGAAAAAAGTTAAAATTTAAATCTTTAATTATAGATAAAAACTATGAGCCCGCTAAAAATCTCATTTTAGAACAACTCACAGATGACACGTGTAAATATATGGAACTCAATGTTCATCCTGATCAACCAAATGCAACTTTTTGTGGAAGAAAAACAGTAATTGGAAAATCGGGAAACAAGTTCAGCTACTGTCCTTTACATTTAATGATAATATTTCAAAAACCGAAGGACAAGAAGGATGAGCTTATAAATAAAGAAGATAATGTTCCTCAGTTCATTGAAAAAAAAATTAAATCTGCTTAACTAATCTCTATTAAATTGCCCCGAATCACGAAATCTAAAAATATAATCTGGCAAAACTGTCTCTACAGTCATGCCGTTTATATTTAGATCTTTTAAACCAGGATAATGGCCTGTAACAACGCTGTCACAATCTTGAAGTAATAAAATTTGATCTTCTGTAAGTATAGTTTTTGTAAAAATTTCTAAAAATTTTGCTTGATATCTCGCAATGCTCCAAGGTATTGAAAGAAGAAATTTTTTCTTTTTAATTTGTTTCAATAAAATCTCCATAAGTTCTTTAAAAGAAAACGTTTCTGGTCCTCCTAATTCAAAAATGTTTTGTTCTATTTTTTCTTTCTCCAAAACTGCTATAATTGCACTTGCTACATCTTCCACCCATACTGGAGAAAATTTTGTTAAGCCACCGCCAAAAATTGGTAGTACAGGAAAAAACTGAACAATGGATGCAAATTTGTTAAAAAAATTATCATTTATTCCAAAAACCAAACTTGGTCTTAAAATAACTGATTTCTTAAAATTTAAAATATTTTTTTCACCTTGCAGTTTAGATTTCATATATTTTGATTTATTTTTTTTATTAACACCAAGGGCACTAATGTGTATTAACTTATTTATATTGAACTGTTCACAAAAAGAGGATAATAAAGCTGGAAATTTAGAATGTATATCATCAAATTTCTGATATTTGTTTTCAAATAATATTCCGCAAAGGTTTATTACTATATCTGCATTCTTTAGAATATCTTTTATTTTGTTCTCATTAAGCATATCAAGATTTTTTATTAGATCAATCTGGCCTGGATTACCTAAAACTTTTAAATGAAGATTTTTATATGGGAAGCGAGTTGGTATTATAACCCTATAGTCTTTTTCAGTTAATCTTCTTAATAAACTTCTTCCAATTTGACCACTACCACCCCAAAGAACGATTATTTTCTGATTATTTTGCATTTTTTTGACATTATTATTATATATATGTTTTTGATTATGACAAAAATATATAAATTTCAAGGTGACATCGATTCTGATGCATTACAAAAATTACAAAAGGTTAAAGAAATCGGCTGCGATGTAGAAGCTACAGGATTAAAAATACCTCACTTTGATAAACTTAGTCTAATACAAATTAGCCCTTCGAGTGATGTAGTGTACATTATTCAGCCTGATAGACAAAATTATAACTGTCCAAACTTAGTAAAGCTATTTGAAAATATTAATATTCTATTTATTTTTCATTATGCACGCTTTGACCTCAATGCTATTGAATATTTTCTTAAATGTGAAATAAAAAATTTCTATTGTTCAAAAATAAGTTCAAAAATCATTCGAGGATATACGCAAAATCATGGCCTTAAAGATCTTGTATTTGAATTTATTGGAAAAAAACTAGATAAAAAATATGGATCATCAGATTGGAACAAAGACTTAATGACAGAAATTACAGACCAGCAGTTAGAATATGCTGCAGCAGATTGTAAATATTTAATCGAGATTAAAAATGGTTTAAATAAAATGATGGTACGTGAAGGAAAAACAGAACTGTATAATAATTGCGTAAAATTTTTAAAAACAAGAATTAAATTAGATCAAAATGGATATACTGAAGATATATTTACACACTAGATTTTATGAATAGGTTAAATTTTAATAAAATTGCTAAACAAGTTATCTCAACAGAAATACAAGCTTTAAAAAAATTACAAAAAAGTTTTGGTAAATCTTTT
>LWDU01000095.1_pt1 | contig 25209 bp, 26 predicted proteins | sample 727161 | NCBI WGS metagenome assembly LWDU01 (sample SAMN04566230, study PRJNA314399) | hydrothermal vent metagenome | isolation source: deep sea hydrothermal plume seawater | place: Mexico: Gulf of California, Guaymas Basin | collected 2004-07-11
AGGAATTACCATTACCGAAGGGACAGGGACAATTACGATTGCGGCTGATAACAATGGAACAATGAGCAGTTTCATTCTTTCGGATGGACTCACTACTCAAACAATTGTTGATGGGAATACTTTGACAGTATCGGGTTCGGGAGGATTAACTTCCACAGTTTCGGCTACTGATACGGTCACAATTGAATTAGACCAAACCGCCGTTGTTGCCGCCGCTTATACTTCTGCGAATATTACCGTTGATGCTCAAGGGCGAATTACAGCCGCCGCAGATGGTTCAGCCGCCGCTATTACAGCCACAGCGAATGGGGTTGATGATAGAATAGCCACATATTCAGCCGCTACTGCTCTAAATGGTGAAGCCAATTTGACTTTTAGTGGTAGCCTACTTACAGTCACAGGTTCAGCACAAATTACCACAAACTTAGAAATTGATGGTGCATTAAACCACGATGGAACTACTGTTGGATTTTATGGGACTGCACCCGTTGTTCAAGGTGGGCCAATGCCGGGTTATAGTCCCGGCCCCACATCAGGTGCGCCGTCAGCAGATGCCGCATTAGTTGACACAGAACTTGCCAGCATAGCATTGACATTACAAAGTATTCAAACGATTCTTACAGATTTAGGCTTGTCGGCATGATTAAGTAGGTAGAAGCCATGATGTGCAGAACATGAAGGAAATATCTTTTTCTGTATTGTCCATAGATGCCGAATTGCTTTTGACGGTAGTGAACCAAATGACTTGTCAAGGAAAAGAAGGTGCGATTCAATTATTGCGGATTATCCACGCTCTTGAAAATGCAATTATCAAATCAGAAGACGATGATGCGTCATCCTAACCTTTAAGTCATAGGACAGCCAATAATGGGTATGGAAGATAAGGTGGCCCCTTCTGTTCCGAAGAAAAGAGCCACGGTCACGCAAGTTGATAAAAAAATGGATGAGGTCTTGGAAATCCTCGATACCATCCATAATGACATCAATGGCTACCATCAGGCTTTGAAAGAATTAGTCGAAGCGTTGCTCGGCAATAAAGACCCCCCGCCCCCGAAATCCGACACCGACACTATGTTCAGTTGATGAGTCTGATTATCAGATGCAAGCATTATTGGTAGATTGAGAAAACAAACACCAATAGAAAGCCTTATTAACCGAACCCCCCTCGGAGAGATTGCTGAAGATTCCCTAACCTTCGCAGGGGTGGGATGAAGCCAACGGCTGACGAGTCGGGTTGTGTAGGTGCGAGTCCTGTCCTTCGGCGTTCTTTTTCTAATCAAAATAATTTGACTTGCTTTTTCTCATTCCTATCCACAAAGGTCTGCTGAACCCACCGGCTAACTTGCTCATACAATTGTTCGGTGTATTCCTCACAACCGTAGCGGTCAATCAAATCTTCCATCAACCCATCATACTTCTTGACTGACCCGTGCGTGACGGTCAAAATAATGTTTCCATCACACATGATTATTTCGGCATTTCCGGTGACTGTTTCATCAGCCGACCGTTCCTCAACAACGGTCATGCACTTTCCCGAAATAGGCGCACGACGATATGAAGTTCCACACTTAGGACACCTAACCTTCTGCTGTCCAAATGCCCGCAGGTTCCCTCTCATATCCCTAATCAAGTGACGGTCAATCAGGATGGATGCTTGTTGTGTATTGTCCACAGCGAATAGAGTTTCACCGAGGGCGAATTGTGCCATCGTTTTCTGCCGCATGGATTCAAGAGTATTGTAGGGATTGTTTTTCGGCCCTGCATCACAACAAGGAGTGGTGTGAGTATATCCAAACCCTTCCAATTCAGCATCTTCTCCGAGCCTACTCTCCACAATTTCCACACCTGCATTCAAAGCACTCTTAGCAGGGGGTGGAGAATCGGAGTGAGTCAATTCATAAAACGCCACGGGATAATTCCAACAGGTTTCCACATTGAGTGCTTCCTTATCAATTTCCGCAGGGTTAATTCGCATCGTGAGAATAATAGGGGCATCCATTAGCCCACCACGATTAGCGGGTAAAAACCCTCTACTGAAATTAAGCAATCCATCAAGTAGTAATAAAATGGCGTCTATATCTCCATCACAATTGCGCCTCTTTGCGGCATGAAAGAATGGATGTCCATAGTGACCCTTCACTTGGGCTACCCCTACAATTCTACATACGATAGCCCCTGAAGTATGCGGGGCAATCCCCATAGCCAATTGTCCGATGAGGTCTGATTCAGTTTCGCATTGGTAGTAGGGTTTCTCCCCATACAATTTTACCAACAAATCATCTATAAATCGGGTAGCGTTAAGCAATTCATCAACGCAATTACGAGGAATGATGATGTCTTGAACCTTCAACTCAACAACTTGGTTTTCATCTGTTAGAGGTTCCCCTCTTGCATCGTGTCTATATCCTAATCGGTGTGCTTGCTCAATAGTCATTCCTATTTCCGTAGGGGTAAAGTGAGTCATGGTAATATCCACCATATCGAATCTCATAGTTCCATCTCTAAACACGGAAATGTCATTCTTGTGTCGGAGAATCCCTTTCACCATTGGTTCGGGACACTTCTCCTTTGAAGTCAAACCTTTGACTCCTTTCACTTTAGGATTCCCAATATGTTCTGCCATCTTCAGACTATCAGCCCACAATTCTTCCCAACCGATTTCCTGTGTTTTGTTTCCTATATATCGTGTCGCTGTGAGGGTATGGGGTTTATCCTCACCGGAACAAGCGGGCTTCCAAGTATGCAGTCCACAGTCATCGCACACTCTCAAGCCTAACTCAATTGAGGTATTCATTCCTGCCGCATCACGCATTAGTCGCTTATTACCTACTTTGAATCCGACAGGAAATAACCCGTGTATTCGTGGCCTCATTTCACGGTGTTTTGACCCTTCCGGTTTTCCCATTCTTGCACCAATCCGTAGTGTGCCTCTTGCCTTGATTTCATACTCCGCTAATTCATTGACGAGCCATACCCCATCAGCACCTTCAGGGATTTTCCTTTTGACTGTCTTTCCCACGCAATCCTTAAATACTTCTGCCGCATCCCCATAAATATCCCCATCCTTAGTGATGTTCATTCCGGTCATATAGACCGTAGTAGTGTGAGCCTGTGGGTCATTCAAACACTTCAATAAATCTTCGGCTGAAACCGTATCGAAAAGAGCAACATAATTAGGGGCAATTGGGATTCCATATTCTATGGATTGTGTTTTGGCTTCCTTGAATGATGAAGGATATTCCACACCATTAGGTAGCACTTGCTCATGCCATTCATCAACATAAGGGCTTGGGGCGAGAACATGGTTATTCTCCAAAAACTCACCCACAGGAACGAGCAATTCCCCTAAATCCCAAATAGTCTTAATAGGCCAATCGGGGTCTATCGCCAATCCATCGGGAAGGTCGGCTTCATCTTGAATCCGTTTGCCACTACCATCGGTGAATTGAATATACGGGCCATCAATGCTCTCACAAGGGGTCACCACCGTTCCCTTACCCGGTCGCTCATACTTCAATTGTGTTCCTACAATCATAAAGCCCGATACCGCTTTCATGGTGGCTGGATGACAAGCAGTAGTAGCGAGTCCTGTTAGCCGACTCCGACCATACCGTAGTCTGAACCCACCTGTTGTCATAGGGCGACTGAAAATAGGTCGCCCTGCCACCATATCACTTAGAAACTTCTTATTAGGGGTTATCGCCCCCTCATCACCTTTCGATGACTTGGTGAAGGCTCTTAACCATTCCCAACCATCCAATCCGAGAGCATCGGTGTATTTAAGGATTTTGGGTGCTTTGAGAACGAGTCCTTCACACATAACCAACAGCATACCTTCCCGAACCTTATTGGTAGTCACTCTTGGTAAATCTCTTTGGCCGGTCACTTCAGCCCCCACACCTTCTCCATCAATATACACCGGACAATTCTTAGCAATCACTTCCAATTCAGGATTAGAGGGTCGGTATTGAAGGCCACGACTATATGCTGAAACTTCTTCCTTGTATCGCTCGGTTTCCTCCACCGTCACCTGTGGTGAGGAAAGGCCGAACTCTCTCCTTAAAATATCTCCAATCAAAACAGACAACGCTTGACCTGTTCCACCGGCAGACCTAATCGGCCCCGCATAGTTAATAGACAGCGACTTAGTATCATCCTCGTTCTTGATAATCCTACATGACACCACACCCTCAAGTGGGGCAACAAGGATGCCTTCGGTCAACACAGCCGTTCCTGCACAGACCCCATGATAAATGCAAACAGCAAGATGCTTGTCGGGTCTTGAAACTGATTTCTTCTCAAACTCGGTGAGTGTGTCCTTCCACGCCGTAGTGATTTCCGGTTTGTAATCTATGGAAACGCCCGACCCTTCACAATCATCACACTCGTTGGTGTAGTAGCCGCTTTTGATTGTGCCGTTCCCCCCACAAGGTTGGCACTTACCGAACTTACCGTAAAGGTAGGTTTCTGCACAGACGATTTTCGCAATATCAAAGGCAACCAATTCTCGGTTTCCATCATGGGCTTTCGTCAGTTCTCGGATTTGTTCAGCAGTATTTCGTGGATGCAAGAAGTCGAGTAATTTTTGAGTCCGGTCGGCGAGGTCGTGTGCTTGAGGGATTTCCACTTCTTGAGAGTAGTCGTAGCCTTGCGCCCTACATCGCCCTGCGATTTCGTAGCACTCGTTGGTTTTATCAGCCAAGAGTCCGAAATACGCTTCGTAGGCTTCGCTCACCATACTGAATCATAGGCTTATCACCTATTTAACCGCTTTGTCTTTTGACTTTTTCCCTGTAAAGGGGGGGAATGGAATAATAGATAACCGGCTAACGCCCCAAAGCCTACCACTCCAAGGGATACTAACCCTTTCATCACCTTGTCAGGGGGTGGTGGATGATGATAGGAAATGAATGCCCCCAAGCCTATCAGCACAGCGAGCATGAAGGGCGGGGCCATTTTGCCCTCGGTTATCCTATTGACGATGTAAAATCCTGCACAACCACTAACGGTGTCGCCCACCATGTTAGCGACTGAATCACCTTCGTATTTTTCCCAACCCCACTTTCTCCAATCAACAATCCCAATTGTGTTTTCCCATATTTCAAATAGAGTATGGAGAACGAAATATTGTCCGAGGTTGAGTATTCCCAATCCACCAACGATTGCTCCGGTGGTAAAATGTTGGATAGACCACTCATCAAACATGGCCTCGTCTTGAAACCTTGTGTCTGTTTGCACAACATATCGTTGGAATCCGTTAGGCATACCTTTCAGTATGGATTACCGCAATTCGCTACTTAAAGGTGAGCAATCAATCGTTGGAATTGTTGATTTCGCCATCATCGGCTACATCACCGGCAACATCGGCTACGGCATCCAAGACATCCTCGATGATTTCTTCATCACCTTCTTTGTGCGCTGACCGAAATACCCTGTGTCGGATTCCATCAACCTTTGCTACAATGCCTGTCTTGTGTTTCACATAGAGATTACTCAAGATTGCGAGAGCGGCCAAACCGATTCCCCCTTCTCCGAGCCACGCATACGAAGTGAGCGTATATCCGCCCAATTCCGCCGAGGCAAGTGCCATTCCAATTACCGCTACTACATCTGCCTTATCATATCTATCCAAAGCCATGACGGTGGTAGCCATATTGGACTACTTAATGGTTTGTAGTCGCTATTAAATAGATAGTTGCTCAATTTTGAACCGCCGCAAGGTTGGCTACTATGTAGCCACCCTCTCCCTCCGGTTTTTGAGGAAAGGTAGGGCTTGCGGGGGATAACCCCCGTTGCGGCAAATGTAATCATTCGACTCGTTCATCAGACAAATTGTAGTCGAAAGTGATATTGATTGAACCCGTTTTTGGGTAAATGTTCAAACTATCGGTAGTTAGGAAGAACACTTGAAATGGGCCGTTTGTTTGTCGTGGTTGCCCACCATCCAAATCGGTTGTTGAAAGGAAGTCTGTTGTTCGTGGAGCCATATTATCATCTACACCTACTGAAACTTTAGGCGACATTCTCAAATCATATCTCTCCAATAAGTCCTCCAACATGGATAACTTCATCTGCCCTGCGGCATCAACCCTGTTGTGAGCATTAGCGTGTGTGGAAACATTGGTGTTGGATAGGAACTTGGCCGACAGCGAAGGATGACTGATGTTCGCCGATTCTAATATGCCTTTCAAGTATTGCACTATCGCCGGTTTCCAATATTCTCCTGCCAATTCTGCGGGAAGTGTGGATTGAAAATTGTTGAAGTCTACCTGCCACCAAATATCGGTGTAATCCTTGTCGGGCTTCTTTTTCTTACGCTTATTTGTTGCATCCGGCCCTTCTAATTGTCCTCGACCTTGCACCGAATCATTGAACCCAACCAATTTTCCATGAACGACCATTGAATGTTCATAAAGTGGAACGAAATTGGCTTCCCACATACCCGTTTTCTTGTTTTTACGGATGATAAGCCGATGACCTCCTTTGGCTGTTTTCAACCGCAATTTCTTCATGGCACTCACCGATACACCTAACTTCTTGGCGGCGGCTGTTGCTGACTTCCCTTCGTGCATGAGAGTTAGGAAGTTTTTGACTTCTTGATGGGGTGTCCGAACAATCTTGAGTGGGATTCCTTTTGAATACACATAGGGGATGCCTGACTCATCAAGGAACTTCAACACCGTGCGTCGTGTAGTGTGATTTCGACTTGCCGCCGACTCGACCCCAATACCACCCCTCAACATCATGTCAAGAGCAAGCGTAGCCCTCCTGCGAGCGGCCGGTGACAATACCATACTATTTCAATCCCCAATCATCTACTTAAAGAGCGTCATTCCACCCATCTTCCATTCCGGTGACTACGCCTCTATCACCCAAAGACCGACATACTCCTGATGACATCCTAAATGCACCATCGGGGAAAACATCAATACCTCGGACAAAGAATGTGAAATAACCATTCTTGGCTACATACGCCATCATATCCGCTATCGGGTCATCAGACCTCAATTCCCATTTATCATCACCCTTGCGGTCATACAAATCACGGAGTAAATTGAAGCGAGCATCCCAATCTAAATCCTTCACACCGAGTCTGAATTGAGGGTAGTATCCAACCTTCAAATAATACCAAGTGGCTGTTTCAGGGTCAATACTATTCATTGTCTTTCACCCCCATATTATCCCAATTGAAATCATCAACAGTATGATATGTCTTGTCGCTGAATTGACGCACCGCCCCATATTTAACGAGGCTGTCGAGGATTTTATGAGTAATGTTGATACCCTTTGATTTAGCCTCGGAAATCGTGTCAAATGTTGGGGCAATAGCACATAGGTCACGGTGCGCTTGCACTTCTTCATTCACTACGCCACGGACTAACGCTTCCGTAGGGAAATCATCGGTTAGCGTGGATAGGCTCTTTTGGAATAGAGTCTTAGCCGTGAGAATATCTCCTACCTTCACTTGGCTATGCCCTCGTAGTCGAGCGAAACCACGGCATAGATTAGCGAACTCTTGATACTTGCGGTAGTCATTATTGACTCGCCCTTTGAGTAGGAATGCGGCTACGAATTGTCCCATCCCTTCCATTTTATCGTATTCCGAATTGATGGTCTGCACGAATGCACCCAACTCCGGTTCCATCACAGAAACCTTCCTTAAATACTCACGGAAGAATGTTCGCCACATATCGAGATTGTGGATATTGCCACTACGAGTGTGGTGATTATCCATCGTCTTTACAATTGCATCACGGATTTTGTCTTTGGCGTCATCACCTGCGAGGCTCATTTGAGTAAATATCAAGGAAAGCCGACTGATGATTTGAGGGGTGTATTCTCCAAATGCCGCCAACATTACTGATTTGTCATGGGTTCCATCCTCATACTCCTTTGGTGGATTGCCGAGGAATAGCATATTGACATTAGCATCCCTACGGGTCTGCACCTGTCCTTTCTGCATGGTGAAGTAGCCATTAGCCATCGTGTTCATCAATTCACCAAATACATCACCGCCCCAAGTCTGAAACTCACTCACAGCGATACGCTCATTGTTCATCTTTGGGATGAGTCCTAATTCGATGGAGTTAATATCGTCACCGGACATGGCTCCAAACAGGCCGGGGATAGTGCATAGTTTCCCTGTGGATGCTACACCAACGGGTAGGAGAGGCTCAACGACTCTCTCGATAAGGTGGTCTTTTCCTTCACCAACTGATGATACAATGCCAATGTGCAACATATCCTGCTTACGCATGGGCGACAAACAGAATAGAAGGATAGCCATTTTGAGATAGTCTTTAGCAAACAATTCAGCCCAAAGGGTATCATCCCTCATCATCAATCGGAGAGGGTCGGTTTTGTGCTTATCGCATAGGTCAATGAACTGTCTAAATTGAACATCGGTCAATTGTGATTCAAGATTCCGAGTGGTGGCCTCGATACTATCAACGACGAATACACGCTTGCCTTTGTGGGTGCAGAATGCCCCACTCACGAATACTTGTGTGCCGTTCTTGATGGAGTCAGACACGACCCGAAGGCATGAAGCCAATTCTGATGGTGTCTTAGGTGAAGGTAGGACAGCCGAAGTGCCGTTGTGCGCTATACAGGGGATAGCATAGTCGCCATCTGAAACGATGAACTGAATAGCCGTCTTTCTCGTATGTTGCTTTGATAGGGGTTCACTCTCGACCTTGAGGCAAATACCGGAACCGACAGCGTATTCGCCGGTCACCTGTGAGTAATAGCCATTCTCTAACGATACCGACCGTGTGCGATAGGGGCGACCCGACTTAGCACCAAAGACGCATTCATTCACGAAGGCTGTAATTGGCTTCGGAATTGTCTTGGGCATAATGAATCATCACCATGTATCATCACCGGCAACCATCTATTTGAATCAACCGCACGGAATAAACACCCATGAAGGATAGTCTATCTGCAAATCCCACGAATGGGAAGCATTATAGCGGTGTTCGTCAATCTAACTGTGTATGCGTATCGCACAAGGGATAACCCCTGTTGCTATCGGCACGACAGCAGACTATCGGATGAACCGATGCCTATTGGCGGATTCAGTTATCTTCGTATTGGTCGTCAGGAACGGCCGGAACGGTCACTTCTTCACCGGATGCTCGGTTCAGGATGGAAAGTCTGTTGTATTCGTTGCCCGAACCTGCGGCGGTTTTCTTGTGTCGAAGGAAGTCGCAAACGAAGGGGTAATCCTTGCCGGATTCCAAAAGTGCGTTCACGAAGTTGACGAAATGCTCCTGCTCGTAGCCGGAGAGCCAAAGTGTCTGTCGGCGGGCTGTCTTGGAGTCGATGATGCGAACTGCTGTGTTCACGCCGTAGTTGCCTTCGATGCCGGGTGTGTAGCCCTCAACGATATATCCTTGGTAAAGTGTGTCGAACTCGGCCTTGAGGGTATCCCTCACAACGAACTTACGGTCGCTGTTCTCGGCCAAATCTGCTCTCACTTCACTTAATTCATTCAAAAATGCTTCAATTTCTTTCTTGCTCATATTATTCTCACCTGTTGGTAAATATCACTTGTGGTGATGACCTATTTAACTGCTCGCTTTCACCCAAAGAGTTAAATAGCAATTTCCCTCATGTGCGGGTAGTAGAATAAGGTAGTGTCAAAGAGGGGTAGAAGGGCAACGCTTAAGTATTTGTATGCACTACATAACACCATGTCCTACCTATGGTTGAACCCAACCAACGGGAATGTTTCGGGGTCACAGAATGAATTACCCGACCATTTGCCGGTCGTATGGGTCAAGAATCCAATCCCTGATGGCATACCGAGTGAATGGATTACAACACTTGAGGGATTAGGGCGAGCATTAGAACCTCACGGCATCGTTGAAGTAGTGGCTCAAGAGAACGCCATATTCATATTCACCGAGAACAATGCTATTATCAAGCGATTAGTAGATGCTACACCTTATTTCGTTATTCGGTCAGCAGATGAGAACACAGGGGAGATTTTAATTGCGCCCAACCCTAAATCAAAGCCCGTTCCTGATAAAGACAAGTGGGTTGAGCAAGGGAAACCTCGCAAGAAGGATTTACACGACCCATCCACTATGGGAACCTACGACGAAGGCTACGATACCGGCCCACAGGATACCCCCCCGTCTGATGAAAAGGGTTGGGGTGAAAATGATGCAGGGGGCGGAAGTGCGGGCGATGGTGGTGACGGTGACGGTGACGGTGACGGTGATGGTTCCGGCGAGGGTGAAGGTAGCGGTGAAGGCGAAGGCGAAGGTGGAGAAGGAGAGGGCGAAGGGTCTGATTCTGATTCACCCACCCCCTCTAATGCTCAAGAATTAGCCCGCCAAAAGGGGATGGAAGCCGCTAAGGAACATTGGGAACAACAACAAGGTTCAGCAAATGGAACCGGAGAAGGAGAGGGTTCAGGTTCAGGAGAAGGTTCAGGAGAAGGTGAAGGTGGAGAAGGCCAAGGTGAAGGGGGCGAAGGTTCAGGAGAGGGGTCAGGAGAAGGTTCGGGTGAAGGCTCCGGCGAGGGTTCAGGAGATGGTCAAGGAGAGGGAGAATCCGGTGATGGAGAAGAAGGTGAAAAAGGCGGTGAGGAAGGCTCATGCAAAGAATGTGCTGATAAAGCCGAGGAAGAACGGGATAGCACTAAGGAAAACATGGAGAATGGTGACACGGATGAAGCGGTCGAAACGGCTAAGGAATCCGTTGATGCCATGAAAGATGCTGATAGAGCCGCAGACTATTCCGACGATGATGATAAAGAGGATGTCAAAAGGGCGGCAGAAGCCGCCCGTGAAGCGGTCGAAACGGCTCGTTCAGAAATGTCCGATGATGATTATGACGAGGCATTGAAGGAGATAATAGATGTCGAGGAAGAATTGCCGGCCGAACCTCAAATGGAAGCATTCGATGAATCGGAATTATCCGATGAGTTAGTAGAGGATTTCTTAGAAGGTTGGGAGGAGGCTATGGAAATGTTGGAACAGGGTTTGTGGCCGAGTGATGATGAAGATTATGCCGATGAATCCGCACCAATGAAACCCGTTGATATTCAAGCCATCTTAAATGCGGGTGATTATGGCAACAATAGTGCATGGGTCAATACCGGCACAGGGCAAGTCGAAGTATTTTCACATGAGGATATTCCAAGTGGTTCTGATTGGGAATTGGTGAGAACGAGGGCTACGAGTGATTCAGACTCCAAAGGTAATCGGATTGTTATTCCACTAATTATTGAGGGCATCAAAGCATGGTGGGAGAGGACAGGACACGCACCTAAGACCGCCACAATCAAGCAGACCAAAAAGGGGCCAACAATTACTCTACAAAATGGTGGGAAGCATTGGGAAGATGCCGTCAAGACGCTCGGTAGTTTGTTCAAAGTGTATCGAGATAGTAAGGAAAACATCATAATTCACTATTGGTGATTCGTTATCATTAAGTAGCGATACACCTTAATTTCTGATATGCACTATGATTTCATAGAAATCGGCACATCGGACTTCCACACCTTAATTCAAAAGTGTCCTATTGAATCCGTAGGGATGAGTGTTGAGCCTCTTCAATGCTATTTGGATATGTTGCCTTCCAAACCCAATGTAATCAAGGTGTGTTGCGCTGTTTCCCAAACATCAGGTCATAATAACATCTTCCACATCCCTCCCACCACAATTAAAAAATACTCATTACCTGAATGGTTGAAAGGGTGCAATAGTGTAGGTCTACCCCACTATCAGCATTCGTTGGTATGTAGTCAAGTGTCGGAAAAAACATGGTGTCATCCAACTAATCTTCACCAACAGGTTTCACCGACTGATACACCACTCTCATTAGGATTGGTGAAAAAATCACGGGTCAAGGTGAAAACATACGGACAATTGATGGAAGAACATGGGGTCGAAAGTGTAGATGTATTGAAGGTAGATGCGGAAGGGATGGATAGCATCATCCTACACGCCATGATGGATTATTGTGAGAACAACCCTGCATCCTTCCCTGCATCGGTTGAGTTTGAAGCCTATGTGGATTTCCCACCCCCACTTGGAATTGAAGAGGGAGAATACACTCGGTTAATGGTTCGATTGAGGAAATGTGGATATGAGAATCCCAAAATAGACAATCGGCGAGTGCAGGTTTCCAAGCCAAACCATTAAGTAGCGGTGGGTGCAAAGATTCTGTATGGCTCAAGGTCGCAAATCATATCAACCGTGGCAATTGGAGTGGGCTAAGTTCACCCCATCATCGGTTGAGGAAATGAAAAAGTGGTCTGATAATACCCACTTGGAAAAAGAGTGGATGTGCTACATCTATGAGCAGGATTATGGAATTATGACGGAGGGCGATAGCCTTCCTATTCTCTATCGTGGTGATGATGAGAAATTACTATCTTTCAAGACAGCGCAAGAGGCCACAGATTACGCTAAGAAACACGGTATTAACGGGGTATCAAGCCCACTTTATCATCTCGGCGTGGTATCATTTGGGGGAGAATCCAAAATTGAAGTGAACCCGAAGGCTAAGGAAACTCAAGACCAAGCACAAAGGGGCTTGAAACGGGAAAACCGCAAATGGACTATTCATGGTCACCCTCTCAAAGACGGTAAAATCTACACAGGTCGTCAATACTTCTCATCCACCGATATTCTCGATGAGTATGTGAAAACACGGGATAGCAACGAGCCGGTGGTTCAATTCGTAGTATTCCCACATCAGCAACAGAATACCAACACCGGAGATGGGGTCATTCACAATCGAGTTAGAATCCTCATGTTCCCTGACACACAAACCATCGTTGAGGCTATGAAGGAGTCATCTCCTAATACCGACCCTTACGCCATCAATCGTGAAACAGGATTCAACGAAAACGCCTCGGATGGCTCTTTGAAGAATAAGGCAGGTGCAGATTGGTTTGCATTCCAAGAATCGTTAGGAAAGCGTGGATATATGGGAATTGTAGATATTGAAGGTAAAGCGCAGGGTGCGGAAGAATCAGGAACTAAAGTTCTCGGTGCGGAAGAAATCTCGCTGTCTAATGGGTCAATAGCCGCAATCGTTATTGGTGTGACTCTCTTTATTGCCGGTGTAATTGCATCCAAGAGCAATTTCGGTTCTGATGTTGAGTCATCCCTCGCAGGTGTGGAAGTCGTTGATGACTTTGATTCCGAGGGGGAATCGCATTGGTGGCATCGGTAAAAATAATATGCCGACTTGGATTTCCTAATGGAATCCTCACCTACCGTGAAGTGAATGGTGTTGCTGATTGGGGGTGGGTATCCGGTCAAGACGGTTTTGCGGCGGAAGAAATGGGAGAGGTTCTTGGAGAAGGGCGACAAGGAATAGTATTTCGCTTGTATGAGGATGGTAAGCCTACAAACAAAGTAGCGAAAGTAGTTCCCCTACACTTCGTAGAGGATTCCATTATGGGGCCGGGTTCCATACCGCAACTGAACATCTATCAAGCAAAATTGTTCAAGCAATTGGCCTTAGCCTTTGGGGGGGAGGATATGGGCTTAACGGAAGATGACATTCCCGGTGCGCTTCCCTACATTTACGAATATGGAGAACTTGAAGTGGATGAGTATTTCATTAAGAGCCTCGATGAATCTGCGCTGAAATATGGGTGGAGTATTGATGAAACCGACTTTTTGAATGAATGGTTGAAACCTGAAATGCCCTGCGCCTATTGGATTATGGAGTATGTGCCTTGTCTTGGAAAGAGTCGACCTTCGTTTTGTGATTTCGGGCCACCGTTTGATGAGAGAGATACCATGACGAAAGAGGATTTAGCAAGAATCAAGAAGGAGCAAATTGGCTATGAAGAAATGGCTACATTCCTATTTGATAGATTAGGATGGGTGGTGAAGGATGTGGTAAGCCCTACTAATTTCGGGTATAGGAAGGATGGGTCGGTTGTCTATTTTGACCCAATGGTTTTACCGTGGCCTATCACTCCGGCGAATGAAGAAGAGTGGAATGAAGCGTCATTGGGTGACCCTGAAGTGGATGAGTGGGAAGAGTATGTGGAATCCGGCGACTACTTTCAAAATAGGACTCAATGGACTGCATACTCGGCCGATAACTCATTTAGGCGAGCATAGACCTCATCGAAGATTTCATCACCATCACAAGCCTCAATTGAAAAATCAAATAATTCAATTGGAATCTCGTCAATTTCCGATTCGGATATATCGGTTCTATTCTGCAAATGTTGGGATACATCGTTCCCATAGGTGCGCTTGAGTCTTTCAACCTGTAATTCATCCGAAATATCCAATTTTACAATTACGAATCCTTCCTTTTTCAATTCCTTGACTTCATTCAAGAAACGAACATCGTCTATGACCCATCCACCGCCCCAACGGGATTCATCTATACGATTCAGCAGACACTTTACCCACGCCAACGGCTCAATATCTCTATGAGCCATCCCAATTTGTTGAAGCAATTTTCTATCCTTTTGATGTCGTTCCATTCCGTGAACGAGAGTGGCTACTTCCTTGACCCCGCTCGCCAATGAGATTTGGCGTAGACCTAAGCGCACGGGCGGTGTTGCTTGGCGGAGTTCTGAAACCATGTGATTAGCCATAGCCGTCTTTCCTGACGCCATTTTTCCACAAAACCCAATTCGGAGTGGTAAGGGATTGGGGGTCGATGTGTATACCATAATTTCGCTCTCCTGATTTAGTGCAAAGCATCCCTACTATTTAACTATTCGCCCCACCACATACCTAAAGGATGGCTTCATCAATATAATGTGGAATGAATGTTTTGAGTGGTTTTCCGGCAAACCCTTTACCATAATGAAAGTCAAATGCGGGGTCAATAATGTATGTCACCCCTGTATCGGTCTGCGACCGAACAATACGACCCATCATCTGCATTAAGTAGGCGGCAGTTTCGCTTTTATACCAATCATCATTAGCCTTCATTTTCATTCTCGTTCTTGTATCGCCGAGTGCAGGAAATGGTAATTTGACGATTATTGAGAATCCACAGACCTTCCCATCGTATCCTTGATTTGCATAGGTGGAAATCAATACATCGTTTCCCCCATCATCGGCGTTGAAGTCAGCGAATACTTCATTTCGTTCCTGTGGGTGCTTCCCATGCCTCACAAGCCGGTTGCGGTATTGCGAACCAAAGTCCGATAATTCCTCACACACCCGTTCCTCGATTGCATCAGTATATGGTAATATCAATCCCTTCTCGTCAGGGTGCAAGTCCATGATTTTAGAGATGGCCTGTGCAGTTTGAATGAATGATGTTTCGTTGCGAGCCGAGTAGCCCATCTTGCCGCCCTTAATGGTTGTGATGATAGGTCGATTGCCAACAGGAAATGAGGAATATTTAACTTCAATGAAAGTAGTTTCATCACGATTCAGACCCAATTCATCGGTAAAAATATCAATGGATGGAATCGTAGCGGAAAGGAATATGCGGTGTTTTCCAAGACCGAGCAACAAGCCATCGGATTGGTCTTTGATGTCGATAGGTTTGAAAGTCACGAATGAGGGGTAGTCCTCATCATCCTTAGACCAAATCCAATTCTTCCATTTGTTCATTAGTAGGTCAATGTCGGAAAGCCGATTGATGAAATTATATGCATAAGAGAGGTCTTTTTCATTGTATTTACCATCCTCAATGCGTTTCTCCACTTCTTCTTTGAGGGCTACGAGGTAGTAATACCATACTTGACTTCCGATTTCACGAACCCTGTCCGGCGTATCAATCAAGACCGAAGGCACACCGGGAAATCCCCATTCATCCACACTTGAGGGAGTCCATGGTGTCAGTCTACGGTTTCGCTGTGCCATCACGCTATCGTCTTTCGATGCTTCTTCAAAGGAAGGCACACCCAATAATCTCTCAATACTTCGGACAGACAAATCCAACGCATAGAAGTTAGTCATGGCGGAAGCGAGATTATGGGCTTCATCACAAATTAAGAAGGTTCGTTGAGGGAGGATATGGGCCGCAGAATTAAGCCCCATTAGGTATTGGTTGTTCCCGATGAAGAATCGGGCATTTTGGGCTTCCGTCAATGCCCCGAAATAATCGCATAGGGAACTTGAGTCTACGCCCCAATCATACACCCATGTTCGACTGCTTCCTTTAATGGATTTTGTAGGGGTCTTGTATGAACACTTGAAGTCATCAACACAAGTTTTACAGGGGGCTAAATGAGAGCCAATTCCTGACGAACTCGTTAATCCTGCGAGGGCTTGCTCTAATGCAAGAGTAGCCATTTCTCCGTCACGGCATCCGGCCGCAATATCGAGTTTGCATTCGTAGTTAGACCTACCCATTACACTTCGCATGAAGGGCATTTCGTTCATGTATTGTAGTTGAAGCCCTTTCAAGTGAGTAGTGATGTAGGCATTTTCATCGAACATCTTAGGAATCATCATTGAAATAGCGGATTTTCCACTTCCGGTAGGACACGAAATCACAATATTCTTGTAGCCTTTTTCAATGGCGTCGGCTACCAAGGGGATGACTTGCTCTTGCTCGCTTCGGGGGGTCTTGAATCTTGTTCCTTCAAACCATTCATCCACCTTCCAACCGGGTGAATCGTTTTCCTCAACCTGTATGTGTTGAAAACCATGTTTCATAGATAGTGAGGGGATGGTTTTACCACCGACTTTTCCTAATTCTGTATCGTCGTATTCCGGCACTTCACTCATAGACCAATCATCTACTACCGCACTACCATTCGTTTTCTTTGACAATGCTTGACCGTCTGAAATGACCTTAAGCCCTACACTTTCCGCATACGAAATCAAGTGCTTCAACCGAGGGCTGTCTAATCCCATCCGGCCTACATATCGTTTGTTTTTCCTATCGAATACTAATGAATACCGTTTCGCCAAAACCTGTCGGAAGGGGTATGCCCGCCCCACAACCTCTACGAGCGGTTCCATACGCCCACTACTACCCTATCACATACTTAACATCAATGCTTTTTGTCCACACCATTAAGTAGCGAAAGGCGCAACTATGTAGTATGCGTGTGGATTTAGGTTTCGCCAACATTCCCAAAGTTTCTAAACAAGAGATGGGCGGAGAGGATGCTTGCTTTATCATGCACGACCCTTACCCTGCATTTGGGATAGCGGATGGTGTGGGTTCTTGGTTGTCCAACGAGGGTATTTCCGCAGGGGATTACGCCAAATCGCTGATGAATAATGCCCACACAATTTTTGGAGAGGGAGTCGTGAATCTTAAGTCGGTTCTCCGCAACGCATACGATAGAACAACAGGGGTAGGGTCAACCACTATTATTCTTGCTGATTTTCGTGAAAAGAATGCGAACTTTCTAATGATTGGTGATTCCGGCTATTGTATCATAAGAAAAGGAAAAATTAGCATGAAATCGGAAGAACAAGAGCGTTCATTCAATAAACCGTATCAAATCGGGAGGGATAAAAAAGGTGAAACATTTGGTGAGGGATTAGAAGTAGCAGAATTAACAACCCAACTCATCAAGAAGGGAGATACTATTCTTGCCGCTACTGACGGTCTGTTTGATAATTTGTTTGACGACGATATTACCAATATAACGAGTGTCCATTCCCACGAATCTCCAACCTTTATTGCTTCTCGATTGGCGATTTTGGCGTATCAACGCTCGACAGGAAAAGACCCCACACCCTTTTCTAACGCTATGAAGAAGAGGGGTAAGGAATATGAGGGTGGTAAAGAGGATGACATCACCGTTATTATAGGTAAGGTGGAATAATGGTTGATACACAAGGCACTTTCCGACAATTGCCTGATTTTCAAATGTGGGTTAATGCTGTATTTCTCTTAACAAGAGGTGCTTTCCAACCTAAAGGCTACTTCCCTCGTTATGGAAGCCTTCATGGGCCACCTGTGGAATACAGCGCATTAACACAATATAAGACACTCGCATATATGAAAACTGTTAAAGGTTCTTCAAAGATGAAGAGTAGGGATATTCCATTATTCTTGACAAAAAAGGCAACCGAGAAGGTAATGAATGAAAACCTATGGACTGTTTGGAATGGATGGGGGATGCAGGGCAGGGCATTACCCCCCACAAACCCAATGCCTAACTCCATGAAGGGATTTGTAAAACTTGGAACAACAACCGGAACCGCAGGTGCGATAGACTATTTTGAATTAGGAGTGGGTAATTCATCCACCATGTTAGGAGAGTTCGATTTTGAGGGGCCGACAAGGGCTTGGATACAATTATGTGGCGACGGGTTCAAACCATCAGATTCTAAATGGAAAATACCACCTATCGACAAGACAATAATTGTGGGTGACGCCAATGAGTATGGTAAGGAGGGCAAAGGCTCGCTTGATGAGTATTTTACATTCCAATTAGGGGAAACCACCGTGTCTAACTTCCCGATGCAACCCGGCTACACCTACCTATTTACAGACGCCGCAGATAGTGATAGCCCCGGCGGATTGAGAAAAGGTATGAACATTTGGTTTCTCACCTATGCAGATATACCAAAAACACAAATAATATCAAAGTTTGAGGATGACAATGGATTATTCCCTACTTCCACGCACAATCAACCCCCTGATAATAGGAAGCACCCTGCTCAACCCGCCATTTATGGTATCAGATTTACCTGTGAAGTGGGCGGTGGTAATAAATGGAGTGCTAAGATTCAAAATCTAACTTATTCGGATTTGCTTGAACCTCAACTTGGTGGCAAAGGGGCATCGGCTTTTCGTGACCGCAAGTATTTCTTCCCTCAACCGCCTTGGAATACCCCCCGTGTGGAGGATAAGATTAATAACGGCGTAGTATTCAGAAACGCAGAAGTCAACAGTATGCTTCAACTCCAACCCCTTGAACGCCATCAATATATCGCCGACTTAAAATCAGCAGGATTGAAGGGGCAGATGGCTCTTTACCATGGTGCAGGAATCGTTGTAGCCAACTTCGCTGTTGTCACGAAGGGGGGGTGGAGAAGAGTATTCAAAAAGGAATTAGACAAGAAGTATCCACCACCACCCAAGCAGTTCAAGCCACCACATTCTGCGGCCGCCGCTTCGGAATCCTCACTTGAGGACAAAGAAACCCTTGAATGGATTAAGGAAAATTACGGAAGCGGGGTGCATGATAAATGACCGACCATCAACGACTTAACGCATTGGAAGGGGTCTTGAAACAGTCAGTAAGTAAAATGCTATACCCTGAGTTCCCCTTAATAGCCACCACAGTAAATGAGTTAGTATTCCATAACCCATTCACAATACCTGAAAATCGCAAAGGACAGGAACTTGACAACCTGTTTGACGGTGGGGTTCAGCCATTCGATGACATCCCCGACCAAGTGCAGGACAGAAGCGAGGCATATAGGTCGTTTTTACATACCCTTGCCGAACTGATACCGAGCAATCCCACAATTCCTAATGAAGAATACTATACGGAAAAGTTGGTATTGGATGTCGCAGGTGGGAATGTAGTAGCGAGGCACAAAAAGGAGTATTTGTTTGTCATCAAAACAGACGAGTTAATGAGTCAAAATCTCACATTCCCCCATGCGCTGTGGTTGATAAGGGAACCGGGTGCGGAAATGTTAGTCACTATGATTGCCATTCATGCAACAATCATAATGGATGGTGCAGAATATATGGCTGATGAAATAATGATGTATGGAATGAAAGGCCGGTGGGCGGAAATAGCCATGCAGTTTTCCAATGAAAGTCCATTAGTAGTGGGTGGTTCACCATTTCGTATTGATGACACCGACAACACTCCAACATTGGCGGTGAAGAAGGAGAAAATTAGCACCAAAGGAATGTGGTCACAACATGGATTCCCTACACCATCAGTATATGTCGCCAATTATTATGCGAGCAGTATCTACAAATTGAAAGAATTACTGAAAGGGGTGGATTGGAATGCTCAACGCTCCGGCAATTAACCTTTGCGCTTTCTTCTCTTTTTCAATTTTCGCAATTGATTGACGATGATTGATATAGTGGATGCCGTCAGATTCGCTACGAAACATGGTATGTATTTCATGGGTGGTGGGTTGAGTCCCGAATACATGAACTCCGCCTTAGTCCCCACTACAAACGGTCTGCCGAAATGTTCGGAGGTCGGTGTCCCACTATTGATGAGTATGATGTTCCACAGGTCAGCAAAAGGGGTATCATTTTTCCTATCCAATACCCTCTCGGCATTCGTCAAAACGAGCAGGTGGAAGTGTTGCTTGTCTTCATTCCCCGTATATGACTTGTTTGTGAACTTGCCTTTGTCCGTATATTTCTCGGTGAAGTATTTATCCCACGGGGCATCAGTTGTATTGAGATAGTCTTGGAATGGTTCAGTCACAGTTTTGTAATAGTAGGCAAAAGTGACTGTCTTGAGTGTGCCATCCGGCCAATAATCCCTATGATGCCACCATCCGGTGATACGACGATTCAGGGTCATATCATTTACCTTCCCCATCTCGGCCTTCGGGCCATGTTGGAATGCAATACTGTTCATGGCTACATGGTCGAGCAAAGGCTTGATTTCGGCTGTGGAAATGAGTGAATCATAACCATCTCGCTCAAGTCCACCGTATTGAATCCCTCTCAATGCGGCTTGCGTTTCGCTTTCAGTTAATTCTCTTGTTTTGCCGTGATGTGGCAACAATTCATCATTGGCTCGATTGCCGACTTCGCCGAGCGGAAAAGTCTTGTTGATGGTGGTGATGAATGTTTGAAAGTCAATTGGTGGTGCGAAATCGTGAAGCCGTGATATTTTCCCCTTATCTTGATTCCACCATTCTTTGTTGGTTCGCCATTCTTTATTCCATGCATCCCAATCAGGGTATGCATTTGACTTATGAGGTGGATAAGGTGTAGCATCGGCGTCGGAAGGCCACTTCCACCGTTCCTTCGGGGAATACCCGCCACTATCATAATAGTCCATACCATTGGGATACAATACAGGTTAATAATCATTTCGGTCAGGCATCATAGCCTAACTCACTCATGGCTTCATCCACAGTCAGCAATCCCGATTCAACATCAGGGGTTAAGACACCGCAAGGATAACAATGGTCACGGAAATCACACCATCCACATTGCCAATCGCCCACGGTTGCGAGGGGCTTCTTGAGCCACTCGTTGTTTTTGGTCTTGGAGAGTTGCCCTGTTTCAAAGCGACGCTTGACCGTAGCCTCATCATATCGGAGAACATGGTCACGGTCAGGGGGTGCATCACCCTCTAACTTCACCATCAATTCTGCGTATCGCTTCGTGATGTTGTCAATCGTCAGACCACTCCAAGGATTCACAGCGACGCCCGTTATCACCGTGTAGGCGGGGTCGGGGACAATCGGTCTGTCATCAATGTCGGTCACGATGATTTCGCCCTTCTCGGAGAGGCTCACTTTGAATTGCTTAGAGTCGCCACTATCTACGAAAAGGTAGTAAATGATGTAGTAAGGAATCTCCACCCCGTAGTGCTTCTCATGCTTCTCCTTTGTGAGTAGATACATGGCTACCTGCATAATATGTTCCATCTTGGGTTTGCCGGTCGGATAGAGTTTGTTGCCCCTTCCGGTAATCTCCTTGATGGCGTAATAATTGCGTGTGGTTTTCATTTCAAGACCAACGGCCTTTGAGCGGTCAATCGTAGTGACCTTCCCATCACTATCGCATTCATGCATCCACAGGAGAGCGTCAGACTCACCGGAAATAATCATTTCCTTATCCGAGTCATCCCCGAAATTAAACGGGACAGTTCCATAATTCAGGACATTGCTATCCAATAGCACACCTTGATTTTTCCACAATTCTTGAAAACCTGTTTCCATATCACGACCGACTTGGAACTTCACAAATGCGATGTCGCTTGGTGGGTTGGTGGCTTCTATACCATTTAATCTATACCATTCTGCACGATGGCACTTTCCAATGAGCGTTTGCTCTCCGTATTCATCCGTGATTTCACAGGATGCCGAAGTGGGGCGAAGCCCACCACGACTAATTCTGTATTCTCCGTTTCTCATAGCATAACTCGCAACCTTGCCGGGGTTCATCATAGGCTCCCCTATGGCTATCAAGTATTTAACTGTTAGTGCATAGAAGCATTAAGTAGTCTATGTGAGCATGATAATCCATGTCGCTTTCCAAGTGGGCTGATTCCCACGGAATTGCTACCATCAAGGTGGGGGATACATTACTCCTTAATAACGCAGTCGCCGTGACGAAAACTGCCGCCTATAACTTAAACCCAAAATACATTTTGCGCTGGCGTAGGAGAGTATGTGAAGAAAGTGGGAAAGTGTTTGACATTACCGAGCGAGGATTTGGATACCGGATGGTGCAAACATGAAGAAGATTGGGAAAGTTAAATTGAGTGCCGATAAAGATTTGCGTATCGTTGTCACGGCTGATGTCCACATGGATAGTGAGGATGATATTGACGACCTCTATTTCGTGTTGTTCAACATCATGGCCGAACCACTCCGCCTCTCAATTGCTGTGGTCGGTAATTTCTTTCAACGATTGCATGATTTAGAAGGACTCACAAAAGACCAATGCGAAAAACTACTCAAGAGCAACCCACAGCAGTATATGAATCTGATTCAAAAGCATTACGCCACCATCATTACTGAACACGCAGTCGAGAAGGTAAAACTACCACTCGATAGCCAAGCCCAAGCCGACAAGGTTCGCATGATTCTCACAAGCCTCCTAAGTCAAAAATCCTACCATCAAATAAATCGCTACATCATTCCATCTGAACCTGCCCCCATTATTAGGACACAGGACATCGACACAACCGCATTGTCCTCGGAACTTAGGGTCATGTTGGACATCGTGAAGCGGTGGGAAACCTTCGATTTAGAAGAATATGTAGCAGAAATGACCTCGCAGGTATGATGCGCTGTGGTGATACTATGACTGATGAAAATAGAACAATAGAACTCCGTGATGCGGTAAATGATATGATAGGAGCGGGTAATCCCCCACAGGGATTCCTCATGCGATTCACATTCGGAGAGGCCGAAGTAGCCCCTGAAACACACCCATTGAAACAGGATATGGAGAAGTGGTGTCATGCCTTTGGTATTCAACTACATCGGCGTATCGTATTCTTCAAAGAACAATCTCTCACTCAATACGAATGCACTTGGGAAGGTGAAGGAGATACTCTCGTTGAAACTGTCGAGAACTTCAATGAAGCAATACAGGGGGTCTTGAAACTACACACCCTGCGACCTACTTTCACCTTCGGCTTCAAGGCCGAACTCGATGATGCAATCACGGAAGAAGAATAGGCGAGCCACCCTTGACGAAGTGCTTGCCCTCGCCGTGTGATGGCTTGTAATTATCCTTGTGAATGTAAGTGAATGGTCTGCGACGACCGACCTGAACAAAGCACCCGTGCCGCTTGAAGAATTGAGTCATTCGCTTTGAGGAAAACTCGGCCTTGCCCCACTTGCCTCTATCCTTGAGATTCAGCAGAATTGTGCCGCTCGTCATGGGGGCAGGTTGCTCCACCATGTATATCTCAATATTCAGTTCCTTTCGCTTGGTGAACACAATGCCTCGATTGCTCATAGCCCTCGGACAACAGCCTACTATTTAAGGTTTGGGTCAAACGGATTTTCCAAGTCGCTTAACATCATCACGGGCGCACCTTCCAAGATACAGCCCTGCGGCCTTCCCTGCGGAATCCTCCACAGACACCTTTAGGTGGTCGGGGCCATCATCCTCAAAGACGAGCAGGTTGCCGTTCCCAATATCAATTCGATACTGCATGGTATTTCTATTGGCGGATTCCTATTTAATGGATTCGGTGGAATGAAAACCGCAACGACTCGCCAAACCGCCGCTTTGGTGCGGGAGGGGTCATCATCGTGGAGGTGTGGAAATCAAGCCAAGCCTTGAGTGAGAGCGTATGATGTGAATAACTGTTGGTCAAATTGGTTAGTATCCCTATTGTGATGGAAAAGATACAATACCGGAGTATCGTTTCGATTTACTCGATGAGAAGTCAAGAAGGTATTGACCCATGTATGCAGGAATGAAGTCAGGCAAGGTGTGAGGCCGGTGCAATACAAATGCACTTCCGCCGGTTCATGCTTACATACACCTTCAATGAATTGAGTAGCAATTTGATTATGAGCGTCAAAATCGAGTGGATTCTCCACTATGGCGGGGAATAGGAATTGGAGAATCTTCTCACCGTTGGCATTATTGATTTCATGCCGACCGGGGCCGCATAGCCCAACTTCAATGATTTTAGGCTCGCCAACCTTCTTTGAGTAGTAGATTACATTTTCCGCCATGTTATTTCCCCCGTATGTTAGTAGTTTCAGTATTCCTCAATCGCTTGCATCAACAATTTGATTGAATAGGTGTAGGTATTCAACCCCACCCTCAACACAAGCAGTCAAGAATTGCTCTTGAGTGAGGTCATTCACCGCCCCTGTTGCTACGAGGAAATCCTTGACGAGATTACTGCCCTGTCCTACCTTGATTGAGTCTGCCGTATTCTTGATGGTGACTTCACGCACACCTACAAACACGGGGTCTGCCCCCGGTAGTGCAATAATCGCCTTCGCCTCTTCCTTCTCATCATCCTTGAGGATACCGAGAGTTTCGGGGGCTGATGCCTTGATTACGAAAGTGCGCTTGATGAGGTCATAGTGACCCAACTTCTCACCGCTTGGTGAGTCAATGTAGATGTTATCCACAGTTCGCCCATTGATTTCCTTTGTCCATCGGTTTGCCTTGTAGCCATCGAGTCCTTTCACTTCAACATTCATCATATTCACCTTGCCGGTATTATCCACTTGTGCCTATCATGTATTTAACTGTTGGCAGTTATGAGAGAGTTCTGTGGCCTCGCAATCCCCAAAGCCCCCGATAGTCCACAGCGAATGAGTCACAATAGCCATTTACTTCAACCTCATTTCTCGCCACTCAACATTTCCGGCCTTAATCAAATCCCTGATTCTTCGTTGCTTTGTGGTTAGTCCACTCTTGCCCGTTTTTACATCAATGAATACAATTTTTCCTTCTTTGAGATTTGTGGGGATGTCCTGCTTCCAATCCCACACGATGAAGTCTAATGGATTACCCATGAACGACCACATATTCGGTGTCCAATGAGTATCCACGACATCATGCCAATCCATGTAGGGGGCATACTTCTCAAGAGCCTGACCTTTTGTAGTGTGGGCGGATTGGGCTTTGCTTTTGTAG
>LWDU01033256.1_pt2 | contig 25196 bp, 21 predicted proteins | sample 727161 | NCBI WGS metagenome assembly LWDU01 (sample SAMN04566230, study PRJNA314399) | hydrothermal vent metagenome | isolation source: deep sea hydrothermal plume seawater | place: Mexico: Gulf of California, Guaymas Basin | collected 2004-07-11
GCTATATTCATAACCTACATTAATATTGGCGCCTACTGGACCTACATCGAATTGGCAGCACTGGATGGCAATGCAACGCCTTCATGGACCAGTCAGGTTCTGGTCTGGGCATCTTTTTGTTCCATCGTCGGTTGTTTATTCGCCACCTTGCTAAGCAATCGATTTGGCCTCGCCCGACCCTTACTGGTTACCCTGGTCATGATGTCGATAATAGTTGGCATGCTGGCAAGTGGAATAAATGACCAAAAACTCCTGTTCAGCGTTTTCTCTTTCAACCTGCTATGGATTTTTATTGACGTCTACCAGATGTCCACTGTGGCAAATATTGATCACTCCGGTAAATTTGCAGCGTTAATGCCAGGTGCTCAGGGATTGGGACAGATCGTCGGGCCTAACCTTGCAGCATCCCTGCTGGGCATGAATCTGGGCTATAGTGCTGTATTCATTATGTGCGCCTGTGCTGCCATGACAGCCATGCTGCTTTATTCAGGTATGTACATCAAACTACGTAGAACGTTGCCAGCCCTGGCGGACGCAACGTGATCCAGGAGGCGCATAGGAGTTACCTGGCTTATAATTCGGGTCTGCGAATAATCTTCCCTCCCAGCATGACAAACTGAGGTTTCTCAAGGGTCGATATGTCACTCAGTGGGTTACCAGAAACTGCGATAATATCAGCGAGCATTCCCGTTTTTATGCTGCCGATTCTATCATCCCAACGCAACATCTCTGCCGCCACACTGGTACCTGCTCGAATGGCGTCCATGGGACTTAAACCCGCCTCCACCAGGGTTGCAAATTCTCTCGCATAGACGTGGGGCTCAATGCTGTAACCACCCAGGTCGACACCGACCACAACCTTGACGCCTTGCCTGTGGGCATTGCCTATCTTCTGCAACCACACTTCACGATACCCTAAATAGTCGCCATCGTTCTTATCCTGAGCAAGCAACTTGTCTGTACCTGCATAGTAATCCCCGACATAAATCGTTGGCACATAATAGGTGCCATACTGAAGCATGAGACGGATAGACTCATCATCCAGGTAGGTACCGTGTTCAATGGATCGGGCACCAGCAATGATGGCCTGATTTATCCCATTGGTGGCATGGGCATGAGCGGCCACCGGTATGTTATGGCGTGTGGCCTCTGCCAGGGCTTCAGCCAGTTCCTCAGGACTGAATGCAACGTTCCTGGGGTCATCACCAACCGATTGAAATGCCCCTGTCACCAATAGCTTTATCCAGTCAGAGCCATACTTGATTTCATTGCGTATTGCTTTGCGAATTTCATCTGCGCCATCCGCTATTAAGCCATCAGCAATAAGCGTTTGTTCGCTGGAAAGATAATTAACATCACCGCCACCGCCGGTTATCGAGATATAATGAGCTGCCCCAGTAATACGCGGCCCTATAAACACCCCTTCCTCAATAGCTCTGCGAATATCCTGGTTAGCGTAGTACACATCTGCATCACCCATTACCCTGATGGTGGTCCAGCCGTGCTCGAGCATGCGCTGCATCGCCTTGAGACCCAACAAAGCCTTATAAGCCGATGAGGCCTGTAAGTGAGCATTCTGATAGTCATCCAGAAACATCAGGGGATGTTCGTGACTGTTAATCATACCCGGCATTAAAGTCATACCATTGAGTTGGACTACTTCCGCATCTATGGGCAGGGCTGATATCGGAATTATGGCCGTGATTTTCTCACCCTCAACCATGACAGCCTTACCTGTAATCAAGTCAGTGTCCTCACCATCGATAATGGCATCAGCAATCAAGGCAATAGCTGCAGCGTTGGCCCAGCCCGTTTGGCAGGTGAATAACAGCAACAACATAAAAAATGAAATCAACTTCATAGCAATTTTCCTTTGACCCAGAAGCGCTTTACTTTGCTTTCTGAAAAAAGGCAGTATAGATTCGTTTTCTATGCAATTACCAGTTAGGATCAAATCCCGACAGCAGAAGCTAAAAGCCTTAAGGAAACAACACAATGTCTTTCAGATCCATTTTTTTGCTGACCGGCTTCTGTTTCATAACCGCATGCTCACCTAACGGCACCCATCATGAACAAGCCGAACCTGCTGATCTACTCTTTTGGGGTGGCGAAGTACATACCATGGACCCGAAGCAATCCATTAAACAGGCCATAGCAGTCAAACAGGATAAAATTGTTTGGGTCGGCAATGACTCGAACTCTGAAGTCTGGACTGGGCCTGAAACAAAGAAGATTAACCTGCGCGGTAGAATGGTGATCCCGGGCATCCAAGATGCTCATATACATCCCATTATGTCGGGTCTCCAAGCGCTTAATTGTCCTTTAGATGAACTGACAACGTTAGAGCAATATCTAAAAGCCATCAGAATCTGTAGTGAACATAATAAGGACCGACCCTGGATTCTCGGTGGCGGCTGGAGTATGTCCGTTTTTGGGCCCGGAGCCATGCCTGACAAAACACTGTTAGACGCCATTATCCCAGATAAACCCGTGTTTCTTGTGTCTTCAGATGGCCACACTGGCTGGGCCAATAGCGTGGCTCTGGAAAGGGCCGGAATAACCGGTGAAACACCTGATCCAGTCGATGGCCGTATCGACCGCAATGAAACCAGCGGCGAACCAGTCGGCAGTCTGCAGGAAGGTGCCATGGCGCTTATTGAGAAAGTGCTTCCTGCTGTATCCCCATCTCGACGACAACAGGCGCTCCTAAACTCTATCAGAATGCTCAACCGCTACGGGATAACCTCAATTCAAGATGCCATGGTCAGTGAACCCGATCTAATCTCCTACCAAACTGCCCAGCTTGCTGGGCAACTCAGCCTGAGAGTTCGCGCATCACTCTGGTGGGATCGAACCCAGGGAATCGAGCAACTCCAGAACATGATCAGACTAAGGGAAACATACAGTGAAGGTTTACTGAATGCCGGTACCATTAAAATAATGCAGGATGGGGTAATGGAAAATTACACGGCTGTCTTACTGGAACCCTACAGGGTTAAAGGTAGTCCACTGGGCATCCCCATGATTGAACCAGAGCTCCTCAAAGAAATAGTAAGCTTACTCGATGCAAATGACTTCCAGGTTCACTTCCATGCGATAGGCGACGGTGCCATCAGACAGTCACTCAATGCGGTCCAGGCAGCAGGTGAACGTAACGGCAACAGGGATAGCCGCCACCATATATCCCACCTGCAGATAATCAATAAAGCAGATATTCCCAGGTTCGCAGAGTTGGCGGTCGTTGCAAATTTCCAGCCCCTATGGGCGTTCCAGGATGACTACATCGTCGATCTGACCCTGCCTTTTATCAGCGAGGAACAGGCAAACCAGCTATACCCCATTGCCAGCGTCGTAAACAGTGGCGGTAAAATCGCTTTTGGCAGCGACTGGTCAGTTTCTACTGCAAATCCGTTTCCGCAAATTGAAGTAGCCGTCACCCGCCTCAATCCGGAGACCTCGGCCGGGCCTGCCCTGCTTGAAGGCGAAAAAATCAGCGTCAATCAAGCCCTGGCGGCGTTCACAATCAACGCTGCCTTTACTAACCACCTAGACCATACCACCGGCTCCCTTGAAACAGGAAAACTGGCAGACTTTATCGTGCTCGATCAGAATTTGTTTACCGTGCCAGCCTCTGAAATTTCAGAAACCAAGGTGCTGCTTACACTATTTAATGGCCGGACAGTGCACGGCAGTTTTAACGATTTGCAACAACAGATCATCCCAACCAAGGTCAGATAAATGGAAATCGGTGTGCCCCTGAAAGAGTTAGGTGAATATGATATCAGCCCTCTTAAGGACATCATTCTTGCCCTCCCTGAAGAAGCATGGGCTGGGAACGAGTATCGCCAGCTTGAGTACGAAGTCCACGAACACACCCAGTCTATTGTTATGGTCTTTACAGATGGTGCAGACTGGCCAAATATTGAAGTAAAACGCGAAGCGGGTTGGAATCTCCTGGCGAAACAGGCCGTACCTCTAATGCACCAGATCCTCAAAGACCACTACCCACCTGGGGGTACCATCATTCGGGCGATGGCCGCCAGGCTCCAAGCCGGTGGGATTATTAAGCCTCACCACGACGCACACCCATCGTTCCACTACGGCCATCGCATTCACATTCCAATCTACACTAATCCTCGCGTTCGCTTTATGATTGACGGGCGACCCCAGACCATGCTGGTTGGTTCGGTCTATGAAATAAACAATCAGAAAAAACACAGTGTTATGAATAAAGGCTCAGAGGGAAGAATCAACTTCATCTTCGACTATATTCCACCAGTCCATGTTAATCGTGACTCTGTCACCACACCAAAATAGATTTCCCCGAGCGATTGTCGACTCCACGCGCAAGGTCTAAGGCCTGTTATCTGTTGCCTTTCCGCTGTTAAGTTGCTTACCCTTCCCTTGCGATATGTTCAGGAAAGGCATTAGCCAGGTAATGCCGCGCAACCTTTTTTGCCCGGCTTCGATTCAACTGTTGCGGGGCAGTTAACAGGTTAAGCCAAAGCCCATCTATCAAAGCTGTGTAGCCTGCTGCCAGGAAGCCCGCATCCCGATTCTGGTATTCCCCTTCTCTAATCGCCAGGGCGAACAACTGTTGTACCGCCAAGGCAGCTTCAGCATCACTGAGAGAACAGATCTTCTGGTAAGTCGGCCGGGACGTGGCCTCTCCATAAAATGCAAACCAGACTGCCATTTTTGTTTCCTGAGTAACACCAATACTGAAATGAAAATCCAGTAAAGCCTGGATTTTTGCTGCTGTATTGAAAAAATCATCACTTTCCAAAATCGTTCTCTGGCCTTTATTGTATTCTTCAGTGACATAGAGCAAGGTCTCTTTTAACAGGTTTTCCTTGCTTTCGAAATGTAGGTTAGCAATACCCATACTCAATCCCGCTTCCTGTGTGACCCTTGCCATCGTTATTGCGGACAGGCCATGCCGCGCAATACAATTTATAGTGGCATGAATCAATTGCTGCTTTCTGACTTCCTTAGGGAGTGCTTGGCGCTTTTTCTTCACTTTCAGTGGTCGCTCCGATGGTATGAGTATGTCATAACGGCAAGCCAGCACCGCACATATGCCTGCTTTTACTAGACTCTATGCCAGCCTTTTATCTAGATTAACATAATGAATGAATATTTATTCATTCATAGATGGACAGCCCACTTTGAGCATGGCATGCTCGACTTTTAAACAATTTCAAAAAGCGCAAAATTCCTTGGAGAACCAGGTGAAAAAGTACGATGCCATCGTCATTGGCGCAGGACATAACGGTTTAACCAATGCATCTTATCTGGCAAAAGCAGGCCTGAGTGTTGCTGTAATGGAACGCAATCCGTATATTGGCGGCGCAACCGTGAGCAGGGAACTGCATGAAGGCTGGACCTACTCCAACTGCTCCTATGTGTGTAGCTTACTTCGCCCTGAGATTACCCGGGATCTGCAACTACCGCGACATGGCCTGCAGGTCGTACCTTATGGTGGTGGCACCACCTTCATGCAGAATGGTGATCACTATGGTAGCTATCACGACCACGAACGCCAGTTCAGAGAAATGGCACGCCATTCTAATCGTGATGCCAATGCCTATGAACGCTATAGCGCAGATGTACTGAAACAAACTCGACTGATACGTCCGTTCTTATTAAAAACCCCACCAGACCCCACTTCTCTGAAGCTTCGCGACCTGCATGACCTGGCTGATTTTGCTGGCGCTTTCCTGGAGATGGGAGAAGAGGGACTCGCCGATACCATACGATTCTGGACCAAAAGCGTTGCAGATTACTTAGGCGAATATTTCGAAACGGATGTGATCAAGGCGCATATGGCCGGTAGTGGCATCATCGGTACGGCTCTGGGTGTATTCTCACCCGGTACCGCCTATGTACTTCTGCATCACTATATGGGCGAAGTTGATGGCAATGTTGGCGCCTGGGGCTTTGCCAGGGGGGGCATGGGCGCCGTTTCCGCAGCTCTGGCGAAGTCCTTCCAGGCCTTTGGTGGTGAAATTATCTGTGATGCCAATGTCGACAGAATTCTCGTTAAGAATGGTAAAGCTACGGGTGTCGCTTTAAAAAATGGTGATGATTACCACGCGCCTATCGTGGTATCTAATCTTGACCCAAAACGCACGTTTTTAGACATCATGGAGGCTGAGGACCTGCCTTCCGAAGTCGTAGAAAAAGCATCGAATTTCAAAATAAGAGGATCTTCTGGAAAACTCAACATCGCCCTCGATGGTCTTCCCAGGTTCAACGGCCTCGACCGTGACAGCCCACTATTAGTGGGTGACATGCACTTCTCGGACTCATTGATCCGTCAGGAACGCGCCTACGATGACTGGAAAGACGAGACCTGGTCAAAGGACCCTTACCTGGACATGATGATCCCCACCCTGGCAGATCCCACCATGGCACCACCCGGCAAGCACATGATGTCCGTTTTTGTCCAGTATGCGCCACCAAAAATAAATGGCAGGGAATGGACTGACCAGGACAAGGCTGATTTTGAGAAAACGGTTATCAATCAGATTGCTGACTACAGCCCGGATTTTAAAGACCTGATACTCCATTGTGAAACTCGAACACCTCGAGAAATTGAGGCAGAAGTCGGCTTGACCGAAGGCAATATTTTTCAGGGGGAACTCACTTTTGATCAGTTACTGTTTAATCGGCCCTTCCCCGGATACGCGCAATACAGAGGCCCAGTGAAAGGCATGTATATGTGTGGTGCGGGAACACACCCTGGCGGTGGCGTCATGGCTGCACCCGGGGCGAACGCCGCAAGGGAAATTCTGAGAGACCTTCAAAAACCCAACATCGTTCCAGCGGGGTACCCAGATGACTGATTATGACGCCCTTGTAATCGGCGGCGGGCACAATGGTCTCGTTTGCGCCACGTACCTTGCAAAAGCTGGCAAGAAGGTCGCCGTACTTGAAGCAAGAGATACTCTTGGTGGGTGTGCCTCAACCAGAGAATTCACACCCGGCTTTAAGGTTTCTGACTGTGCCCAGTGGCTGTACCAGCTAGCGCCTCAAATCATCAAAGACCTGAAGTTGGAACAGTACGGTTTAGCCTATTCAGCCCGCAACCTGCCTACCATCGCGCTGGGCCAGGATGGTTCACACCTCACGTTAGCGGGGGATGCTGTTAACGGCGCAGGGATCAGCAGTTCAGATCAGGCTGCTTACAAAACCTTTCACCATAAAATGCTCAAATATGCGAACCTGCTGCGTAAAGCTTACCAACGGCGGCCACCAAAATTAGTGGACAGCAACTGGACAGATCGCCTCACTCTGGTAAAGCTAGGACTGGGCATGAAGTTCATGGGTCGAGATGACATGAGTGACTTCATGCGAATTATCCTCATTAATATCTACGACCTGATCAAGGAATCTTTTGATAATCCGCTGCTGCAGGGCGCGGTGAGCGTTGACGCCGTGCTGGGAACAGCTATGGGGCCAAGATCACCCAATACGGTATTTACCTACCTGCACAGACTGGTCGGCGCCTCCTATGGCTATCAAGGTGTTTCACAGGTGACTGGTGGTATGGGCATGATTGGCCAGGCACTGGCAGGCAGCGCCCAAAACGAAGGCGTTGATATTCGCACGACTGCAAAGGTCGCTAACATCAATCTGGATGGGAGTTGCGTTGAGGGTGTTACCCTGGAAAGCGGCGAGCGCATCACGGCACCCCTGGTCATATCCAATGTCGATCCGGTCACCACTTTCACCAGCCTACTGGGTCTCCAGAACATAGAAACAGGTATGGCCAGGCGTGTCTCACAGATTCGTAACAACAGTGGAACTGCAAAATTACACCTCGCATTGAATGACTTACCGCAGTTCACAGGACTCACTGATGAGCAACTCGGGCACAGACTGATTATTGCACCCGATATGAACTACATTGAGCGGGCCTTTAACCCAATAAAATACCGGGAATGCTGTAGCGCCCCGGTATTGGATATCAGTATCTCAAGCGTCAACGATTCAACCCTGACTTCACCGGGAAAACACGTACTGTCCGCCCTGGTTCAGTATGTGCCCTATTCACCTGTCGGAGGCTGGCACCAGCATAAACAGGCCTTTACCGATGTTGTGATCGATCGCATCAGCCAGTATGCGCCAGGGCTACGAACCCAGATTGCTGCCTCAGAACTTTGCACACCCGCTGATTTAGAGCAGGATTACGGTATGACTGGAGGTCAATGGCACCATGGTGAACTCACCATGGATCAGGTGCTGATGATGCGTCCCTTCCCTGGCTGCTCACAATACGCAAGCGCAGTGGATGGCTTGTTTCTGTGTGGCGCCGGAACACACCCAGGTGGCAATGTCATGGGCCTGGCTGGTAGCAACGCGGCAGCAGAAGTTATCAAGCGAGGTAATCCAACATGAGCGACGTTAGCAGCGACACCATGATGCTGGAAACCCCTTTCCACTCTCGCATCGAACCCCTGTGTGGGTTGAACGACTGGGGGAATTGGATGGGATATACCACCCCTAACGCTTATTTTGATGTTGAACTTGAATATTTTGCCATACGCAGTACAACGGGTGTGTTTGACCTCTCGCCCATGAATAAGTATCGAATTACTGGTCCTGATGCTGAAGCGTATCTTAATCGAATGATGACTCGAGATATGTCCAGGATAGGCATCAATCGAGTCGGTTATGCTATCTGGTGTGACGATGCCGGTCAGCTTCTGGATGATGGCACCATTTTCCATCTGGGTAAAAATGATTACCGCCTGTGTGCCTACAGACGGGCCACTGACTGGTTACACTGGTGTGCGCTGGGCTTCGATGTCAGCATAGTGGATGAAACCGGTGCTATAGCCGGGCTGGCCGTACAGGGACCCACATCCTGCTCAACGCTTATCGCTATGGGCCTTACCGGGCTTGAAAATCTCAAACCCTTTGGCATGCAAAACTATGATTTTGAAGGCGAGACTCTCATGGTCAGCCGAACTGGCTTTACGGGTGATCTTGGCTATGAAGCATGGATAACACCGTCTAAAGCAGAGCAGTTATGGGATCGCCTGTTTGAAGCAGGAAAGCAGTTCCTGATCAAACCTATAGGATCTTATGCACTGGATATTGCCCGCATTGAAACTGGCTTTATCCAGGCCGGTGTCGACTTTGTGTCCTCCGAGGAAGTCATTCGCCATGGCCGCTCGCGGAGTCCTTTTGAACTTGGCCTGCACTGGCTGGTCGATTTCAAGAAACCCTTATTCAACGGTCGAAAAGCCTTGCTGGCTGAGCATCAACAAGGCTCTCGTTATCGATTTGCGCTGCTGGATGTTGATGGCAATAAACCTGCAGATCACTCTTTTATCCTCAAGGGTGACAAGCAGGTGGGAACCGTAACATCGGCCGCCTGGTGTCCTACAGCCAAGTCCAACCTCGCATTTGCCCAGATCGAGATGCCCCACGGCGCTGTGGGCGATCAATATATCGCTGAAATTTACTATCAACGCGAGCTGCATTGGACGCGAGTACTGGCCCCCTGCACCGTCATTGACGGTCCTATTTTTAACCCTTCCAGGCGTAGAAAAACACCGGCTGTGGCATTCTGACAATGGCAGTTAATCTAACGGTTACACCGGACTATCAAGTATAGGGCCATTTTCACAGGAAATATGCCCATGAAAGTTATTGCACCCGACGTCAATGACTCAGACAGAAAGCTGGCACGAAAACTCGCTCAAGAAGAAGCCCATCACTTTCGTGGTATCGACAGTTACTTCTATCGCTCCCACCTGGTTTACGAAAAGGAGCTAACGCATCTCGTCTTTCGCAGCTGGCTCTACGCAATCCACGCCAGCGAAATCCCTGAGCCGGGTGACTACCAACTATTATTCATTGGTGAAGACTCCATCATTATCTCGCGAGATGAAAAAGGGAACATTCATGCAATGCACAATATCTGTCGCCACCGCGGATCAAGAGTCTGTGAAGCGCCTGCAGGCAATCGCAAGGTTTTCGTCTGCCCTTATCACGGCTGGGTATACAACTCTGATGGTTCGCTAAAATCAGCTCGAGAAACCCATGTAATGCCAGACTTCAACCTCCAGGCCCATGGCTTGAAGAAAATTCGTCTGGTTGAGTTCATGGGCCTGATTTTCATCAATTGTGATCCCCAGGCGGTTGATTTTCTTAAACCGCTGGAAAACCTTAGAAAACCCCTGGGGGCTTATCAACTTGACAATGCCAAGGTGGCTCACAAACACACCTACCAGATTAATGCCAATTGGAAATTGGCGCTAGAGAACTACCTTGAGTGTTATCACTGCGCAACTTCCCACCGCGCCTATTCGCGCCTGCACACCCTGCGAGATCTCGATGAAAAGGTATCACCGTTGATCTCTGCCATGCTGGCACAGACAGATAGAATCACCGGTATTGACGGCATGGGAACGGCTTACGATAAAACCTATCTCAATGCGGAAGGCTTTGGCGCGTGTATCAACACAAGCCGCTATGGCCTGTTCAAGGATCACCAGACTGGCAGTGCGGATGGCAAACCCCTTGCCCCCCTGATGGGCGACATCAGGGCTTACGACGGTGGCGTCGGGGACTTCCAAATGGGTCCTCTCAGCTTTATGTTGAATTATCCTGATCACTGCGTCATGTATCGATTCCTGCCCCGCTCTCTTACGTCAACCGATATGCAACTGGTCTGGTATGTTAATGCTAATGCCGTTGAAGGCACTGATTATGATAAGGAAAAATTAATCTGGCTTTGGCATAACACCAGCCTGGAAGATGACTACATCATTACCCGCAACAGCGAAGGGGTCAATTCGCGTTTCTTTGAACCTGGCCCCTATCATCCGGAGTTCGAAGCGAGTCTGCATCAATTTAACCGTTGGTACTTACATACCCTTGAGAACAGCCTGCCAACACCGGGCTAAACGAGGTGAATGCAACCCTCAACCAGGAAGTGGTTAATCCGGTCGGGCAATTTAGGCCCATTCATTGCACATGATAGACCCGGGCAGCTGTATCATGCAGGAGTTTACCAATAAGCTCCCCGGGCATATCAGCAAAGGCCTGGCGAGCATATTCCCTGGGCGCAACAGCTATGGTAGCGGGTCCTGGTGACATCGATGTTGGGTGAGGGAAATCGGTCTCATACATGAGATTGTCTGGATACAGTTGTGCAGCTCTTGCCAGCATATCCCGTTCGAACCAGAAGCAGGCGTATATCTGCCTGCGGAAATACTCACTGGGTAGCAGATCATATTCTGGATGCTCGAACACCACACCCGCATTATGCCATTGCCAATCCAACGCCTCCAGCAGGGTGGGAATCCAACCCGCTCCACTTTCGACTGAGACAAATTTCAATGCTGGAAAACGATGACAAACACCCCCACAGATAAGTTCCGAAATTCCCAGACCATTGCCGATAAAGGCGAGAGCCGAGTACCGAGCAAATTTAGCTTTCCGCCCCATAGGTCCGCCTCTGGGTGAAAACTCACCTTCTTTAACACCGAGAGCAGCTTGCCCGCCTATATGAAAACTGATCGGCAGATCAAAACTCTGTGCACATTCCCAGACCGGATCCCAATAAGTGTCTGATAAATCCGGTTGTTTGAAATCCTGGGGTTGGCTGGGAAACAGAACAGACCTGTGGCCAAGCTCCGCACAACGGCTAATCTCAGCGACTGATTCAGCTATATCCCAGAATGGCAAGGCACAGACGGCCAGTAGCCGCTCCGGGCTAGCACTGGTCCACTCAATCAGGAAATCATTGTATGCCTTGACACAGGCCAGCTTCAGCTCTTTATCCCTCATAGCCAGGAAATTCTGCGAACCAAATCCGCCCACGTTCGGGTAGATTACCTGCGCATAGATGCCCTGTTCATCCATATGCACCAACCTGGCTTTAGCATCGTAAGCGCTGGCGCTAATATCCTGGTAAGTCGGTGGGAACTCGTTCGGCGGGCGGCCATTATAGCCCGCCATCGACACGGCCCCGGGTGCCAACCCCCGTTTCCCATTGATGAACCAAAAATCCCGACCCTTAACGCGTTCTATGTGAGGGACAAGATCGTGCCACTTACCCGCAACACGAGAAGTCCACAGATCCGGCGGCTCAGTAATATGCGTATCCACATCAATTACAGCGTGTTCAGAAAAGAGTGTCATGGTTATCTCCTGAATATTCGACAACTGATTGCCGGTTCACTTCCCACACTACTGCGTCAATTGCCTGGGATCAAGTGATCCGCTACAAACCTGCTATGCCGCTGCTCCAGCCCCAGTCAAAGCAGGGTCTTAGATGCCATCTGCTTGGCTGATTCCATGGCTACCCGGCCTAACATCAATTTACTAGCCAATCATGTCAAGCCACCACCTGGCTGTACTCTGAGTTCAACCACAAACGGATTCATCGTTTCAATCGTAAACCTGCCTTTGCCTCAACTACAACAGCCAGCGATGTCTTGCCATTGTCTCTGCACCTCATAGTTCGAACCTGATCCGAACGGAAAACTCTAATCGCGAGTTTTTTAGGCCCTCGACTGTTAGTCTGGGTATCCGCTGCAGTCCCTGCAAAGGGGTGCCCTCCCCTGCCAAATAACGTCATAATACAAACCAGAATCAGAGTTCACAGGAGAACCAGCCATGGCCAGCGCGAATGACTATACAGCGGCCGATATCGAGGCAATGTTTGAAGCCGTGAAAAACTGGGGTAGGTGGGGGCACGACGATGAACGCGGCGCTTTAAACTTTATCACACCGGATATCATCAGAAATGCCGCCAGACTGGTGCAAAACGGCGAAGCTGTATCCTGCTCGCTGGAATTTCCCACTCGACCAGCGCCGGATAATCCGCGCCCAGCACAGCACATGATGGTCGTTGCAGGTGATGCCTGTACCCATGGAGAGGGCATCGAGGCCGCTATGGATTTTATCGGCGTTGCCTTTCATGGTATGGCAGTATCTCACCTTGATGCGCTGTGCCACGTATTCGTCAATGAAGAAATGTATAACGGTTTCAAAGCAAGCGATGTGCTCAGTACGGGCGCAACTCGCAATTCGGTTATGGCTGCCAAAAATGGTATATCCTCGCGCGGTGTATTGCTTGATATACCCAGACTAAGAGGGGTGCCTTATCTCGAGATTAACGATACTATCGACGCTGACGAGTTAGCTGCTGCGGAAAAGGCCCAGGGTATAAACATCTCTGAAGGGGATATTCTGCTGGTGGCAACCGGTCGCGATGCTCGCCGCGCTGATAAAGGTGCCTGGGCTCCTACGGAGGGCATGGCCGGCCTGGATGCAACCTGCATACCCTGGCTGCATCGCAAAAAGATCGCCCTGCTGGGTTCTGATGGCGTTTCTGATGCTATCCCCAGTGGTACTGCCAAAGGCTGGCCAATGCCCATTCATCAATGTGGTATTGTTGCGATGGGGCTGCATTTGCTCGATAATCTACGACTCGACCAGCTAATGGATACCTGCACTCGCAACAGTCGTTGGGAGTTCTTTATGGTAGTTGCACCCTTACGGGTAAAGCGCGGTACCGGTTCACCCATCAACCCTATTGCGTTTTTTTAATTCAGCTTATGACGATCTACTCACTTGTAAAAAACAGGGCCGGCTACTTCCTCAGGGCCAAGGGAAGCAAACTGGAGTTTACCTCCCTGGCAGACGACAACTGCATGTGGTTGCAGAAAGGCGATGTCCTGACCAATGCAGGCAACGGTATAGAAATAAACTATCGTCCAGGGGATAAGATCCAGGGCCACGACACCGATCTTTCTCCTGGCTCAAGTCAACGGCCCTCTGAGCACCTGACAGAACTGCGGCGAAACGGTATGACTGTTGTTAACGGCTTGATCGACCCGAACGCAATCGCCAGGATTAAGCAGCAATATGCGCAGCGTCGGGCCCGTCTGCACACCGATGAAACCCCTTATGATGGCTTTTTCTGGATGGTCGGTGGACTCCACTGGTGCGCTGACCTTGTACGCGCCGTTAGCCATCCGATCGCACTATGGATCATGCAGGAATTCATGCAAACCAGTGACATCCACTTCTGCCATGAGCCCATCATTACCACCCTGAAACCGGCAAAAGATCTCCTCGGAACATTTCCCGATGACGGCTGGCACGCAGACTACCCTTATCATCCAGGTGTATTCCCTGATGAACGTTGGCCTGCCGATCCTGTCCTGGGTGTGCAGTTTAATATCTGCGTGGATCCGTTCCGAAAAGACAATGGCGGCACCCAGTACCTTCCCGGCTCCCATCATAGATTACACTGGCCTCCTGCTGAGTTTAACCAGGGTGGAACCCGCTTGCGAGAAGGGCTTCACAAAGATGTTGTACATATCGAAGCACCTGCTGGCTCAGCTGTCTTATACGATTCTAGAACCTGGCATCGCCGATGTGATGAATCAAATATAAGTGGCAAAGATCGCATAGCCATCCTCAATGCAGTTACCCCCTCGTGGGTACTACCTATGTCAGACAAGAAACCAGCAAGTAAACAATATAAAACCTCTGATATCTTCAATCAGCTCTCAGAGCGGGAACAACAGGATATTGATCGACTATGCTGCCATGCAACATCGGCAACACCGCCCGATATGCCGCAATTGAATCGCCGAATCTCTCGGGAAAAAAGATGAACCCCACTGGCAAAAGTAACCCACAAAGGCAACTACTGTTGGCGGGTGCGGAAAATGTGCGAGACCTGGGTGGTTATACGACGGAATCCGGCCAGATTACCCAATTTCACCGTTTCGTTCGTTCCGGCGACATGCATTCCCTTAGCCTCGATGATCAACAGGCCCTGCTTGATTACGGTATTAAATCGGTTATTGATTTACGTATGTCCTGGGAAATTGAAGCTCAACCTAATGTATTCCATCAATCCTCAATGCTTGAGTTCCGGATTCATGATTTCTGGGGTAACCGTTTTGATGATTATCGATCCATGAACAAATCAGCACCACCTGCCAGGAAGCTTGCTGATCTCTACTGCCGCGGGCTGGAGCTTTCAGGCTTCGTAATGGCAGAGATCATGCACACCTTTGCAGAAACGAAAACCGGTTACCTGTTCCACTGCCGTTCAGGAAAAGACCGGACCGGGCTGGTGGCAGCCATGTTACTGGCAATCGCTGGCGTCTCCGATAACACTATCTGCCAGGATTTTGCGCTGACTCAGCAGTATCTGAAAACCGGCGCCACGAATCCCATTGCAGCATCGGCTCCGGGTGCCTGGCAGAAAACCTGCGAACCCGAAACGATGCAGTTCACCTTGGATTTTCTCACTGACCACTATGGCGGTGCAGTCAGCTATCTTCAACACATTGGCTTACTTTCAAGTGAGCTACAGCGCATAAAAGATTGCCTTACCAGCTAAGCACTTAATCAAACAATCCTCTTGGATTACGCATCATGAGACGGTAATCCGGCCCTTCTGCCTGCCAACCATACGGCTGCTTTGCGCCCAGCAACGTCCTGAAACGGGCATCATCGTGACGCGCCAGAACGGCTTCGGGCACGACCCCTTTATGCTGCTCCTGGGTCTGGACATACTGTCGACAGAAATACACGGCAAGGTTCATTCGAATACCGGGAATTTCTCGGGCAAAGGAGCCATGCCAGGTATTGCCATGCCAGATAACCGCGTCACCTGGATCTATGTTCATAGCCGTTGCACTAGTGTTGGTCTGATCACCTGAGAGCTGCATTTCATCAAAACGCGGCTGCCTGGCGTGACGGTGACTTCCCGGCACCAGGGCAAGCGCGCCGGCTTCTCTTGAATAAGGCGTCAATGCATAATTTACGTTGGCAACCTGCGAATAGGCCGGGAACGGCGCAGGCATACCATTTCCATTATCAGAATGCAGCACTAGAGGATCACCCCCCGGACCTTTGAAGTGACAGCCCATGGATGACAGCAGAGCGCTTTCCCCCAGCAGATAAGTAATCAGTGCCAGCGGTCTTGCCTCCATGAGGATATTTTCAAATACTTCATCATCGTACAGCATATAAGGTATATAGGTCTGACCTTCGAATCCTGCGCCGCTTTCAAGGTCAACTTTCTTGGCCGTTTGCTTTTCCACCCGTGAAATGATGGCGCTCTTAGCCCTGCTTACAGTTTCTGCCGACAAGACCTGTTTGATGGTGGTATAACCCTGGATTTCGAGCTCAGCAACATGATTCTCAAGACCCTGCATTCGCACATCGTCAAAAACCTGTTCCATGTCCTTTACTTGCACCTTGTTTCCTCCTGAATTCACCTCTTGGTTCCAAAGCTGACGCGATTAGGTTGATTAATTCAAAATCACCTGGGCTTGATCTTTTGGCACATAAAAATATGATCCAGGCCTGAAGTCATACCCTAGATCACCACATAATCTCCTCTGCCTGGGTGTGCATTGCTCAAGGATGGCGTCGGAAACCGGTGAATCATAACTCCTCACCCACAACTGGCAGTAATTGTAGAGTATTATTTTTCTCGATGTTCCAGAGAGATTCTGACCAGGGCCGTGCCAGAGAGAATGGGTAAACAGGACTGCATCCCCCGCTTTGAGCTTCAATGCTACCGCGCCTTCTGAAACAGGCGTAATAACTTGTTTGCCTTCAAAGGGTATCTGGCTAACATGACTTCCCGGAAAAACGGTCAGACTACCGCTCTCTTTGGTCAGACTATCAGTCAGAATGTACATGATTTTAACGGCGATAGGTTGGGCATCGGCGGCAACCCGCGTCAGGCGTAGTGATTCTCCACCGTCGGTATGGATGTACCCAGGAAACTTGTCAGTAGAAGGCCGCACAATAGCCTGGGTCATGGATAACATAATGTTCGGTCCCATAAGATCAACCAGGTAGTCAAAGCCGGGCTGCCGGTCCACCAGGTTAATAAAACTCGGACCATATTGCAGGAGTTCACGGCGGTCCATAAAACCGTCTGGATTAAGATCCCTGGCGTGATCAAGCGTTGAGTAATGGCCCATTGGAAACTGTGGATCGCGATCGGGTTCAAATCCCGGTAGAGACCGAATCCGGCTCAACTGCTCGACATAATGATTCACCTCCTGGGGGCCTAATAAGCCCTCCAGGTGCAGGAAACCATTAGACTGAAAATCATGACGTTGCGTTTGGGTCAGTTTATTCACAGACGATACCGGTTCAGTATTACCTGAAAAATAAACCTGCGCCGGGCACAAAGCAAGCCCTCTGGCCTTTTCTACTGCTCGAGGAACCGGCAAAATACCTTGCCGTGAAATGCGATTGATAATCCACGGCGACACACAACCGAAATGGCCTCTTCAATGACGGCCAGCATATTAAGATGGCTATGATGCAGACGAGCGCCCTCTTTTTCGGAATACCATATCCCTGCAAGCTGTGTCTGATATCAATTACTTAACCATCAATTGACGCGTTAACCTTGGTTTACGACAACTTCTTGCGCAGATAATTCTGGAATTGCCACAGGCACGTCTCAAGATGACTGAGTCTCCCAGGCTGATAAAACCGACTGTTCAGGCCTTTCCACACGGCTTTACAAATCGATATGTCCTCGAGATGAATAGCCCTGAAGGTAGCCACAAGTTCCTCCACAACCGCTGCATCTTTGGCTTGATTCTGGTCAGCAAGAATATGGATATCAAGACGAAAATGCTGATAGTCCTCAAGGTGTATCTGATACCAGCTACCACTAACTGCACCGGGCGCCCTAATCAGGCTAAACAGATTAAAAGGTAATATACAACCTACCCAGAAAGACGGGATGTTCTGTTTATCTATCGAAGGATTCTCCAACAATAAATAATCTCCGCGAGTCTTTTCTGCATAGGTTCCTCTACCAGGGTACAGCGCATCCAGTGTTTGCGGGTGGGTCGCACTATGATGATAGGATTCCATGAAGTTATCGACCATGATTTTCCAGTTCCACGGCGATTCAAAGGACAGCGTATGCACGGTTTTCAGTTCAGCAAAACCCCAAGGGGCCAGATGCTGTGCCAGTTCTTCGACTCTCGGTGCTAACGGCTCAGCAGCAGCATCAAGATTAATAAAAACCCAACCCTGCCACTCCTCTACAGCCACAGCAGGCAACCTCAAAGAACTGGCATCGAATCCCCTGCTTTGATCCATCTGCGGGGTCGCTCGCAACTGACCATCCAGTTGATAAACCCAATTATGATACGGGCAGGCAATCAATTTTGATTGCACATGCCCTCGACCGGTCACAATCGGGCAACCTCGATGCAGACAGACATTAGAGAAGGCCTGAATACGCCCTTGTTCATCTCTGGTAATGACTATCTCATCACCCAGCAGATCATAAGTAATATAATCGCCTGGGTTAGGGATCTGATCTACCCTGGTAACCGCCAGCCATTCCTGCCTGAATATTGAATCCTTTTCGAATTCAAACACGTCGGGGTCGATATAAAAATCCCGGGGCAGACTCTGGGCTTCATTAACACTGGCACTGGGCGGTGGGAATAGTAGGCCCATATTTCATCTACTCAGTAAGTAATCTAGGGATTCAATTATAACGCCTCGGTCACCCTAGTTCCTACCCTGACAATAGTCGGTCGCACAGGGTAATTTGCGTTACTGCACAGATGAAACTATGTTGAAGCTGTTTTGCGGTCGGCCAAATGGCAAGTAACCATTCCAACAGGAACTCAGCATATGGATTATCAATGGCATGATTTTATTGGCAACCTCGGCGTAGCAATGATTGTTACCGCCTATTACCTTCTGCAGACCGAACGTACTACAAGCCGGGCTATAGCTTACCTCTCAGCCAATGCTGTGGGCGCCTGCCTGGTGCTCATCTCTTTATTCGGTGAATTCAATCTTTCCGCTTTCCTGGTGGAATTCTTCTGGTTGATCATCAGTCTATATGGCCTCGTTCAACAAAATAGATTTTCAGCTCGCAGCTAGCGCTCGATGGTAGGCTGCTGACAGGGGTCGGGCTATGCCAATCATCAAGAATCCAAAGATGATTGGTCCAGCGTTCACAACTCGGATCCTTTAATCGCGAGCATTTAATCGCGAACATTCGGATGGTACAGATCCAGGGCGCATAGCAGGCAGCATAAATCAATTGCGAACAAGATAACCCAGACCAGCACAACTCACGCTCTAGTTGTCCTGAGAACCTGAGCAACCCCGTATTCCCAGATTTCTGGAAACGAGCTTCTTTAAGGTTGTGGTTATTTTTTAGTAATGCAGTTTTCAAATGTCGGAGAAATCACCATGTCTTCCCTTTCCGGCGGCGAACCTTTTTGCGCCGGCAAGCGTTTCACCGGATTTAATAACTTCCCGACCGAGCAGGGTCTCGTTGGCGAGAGCATCATCAATTGGCATACCCCATTGCTGATAAGACGATAACCGGTCATTACGCAGGCATAACTGCGGGAATTGGGCCAGTTCTCTGGCAAGCTCAAGCGCGACCTCGAGTGTTTCTGAAGGCTCACACAAGCGGTTGGCTAAACCCATAGATCTTGCCTCTTCGCCGCTGACTGGCCTCCCCGTGAGAATCAAATCCAGAGCATGGCTATGTCCCAGCAATCGACTCAGGCGAACGGTGCCGCCATCTACCAGGGGCACTCCCCAGCGGCGACAATAAACCCCAAAGACAGCATCTCTTGCAGCCACCCGCAAGTCACACCACGCTGCAAGCTCCAGACCGCCAGCTACGGCAAACCCCTCAACAGCAGCGATCACAGGTTTTGATAACAGCATCCGCGTCGGTCCAATGGGGCCATCACCTTCTCGACCCACTCGATTGCCTTTTCCCTGAGACACCGCTTTCAAGTCAGCGCCTGCACAAAAAGTGCCTTCTGCTCCTGTTAGCACAGCGACTTTCTGCGAGTCGTCCTTGTCAAAACTTCGAAAGGCATCTGCTAATAATGCGGCGGTCGGCCCATCTATGGCGTTCTTTAAAGCAGGGCGATTGATAGTGATCACGGTAATATCGTGTTTTTGCTCTATTAACAAGTCTCGACTAGTCATAACAGTAAGTTCGCTGAATTGGCTGGAGTCTGTCATTGTCACACTTCTGTAACCGGGGTGGGGCTTTTCTACTAAAAAAATCACTGATCCCTTTAACAATTCAGTTAAATGAATTTATATCCCAGTTGACACTTTTAAGCATAAAGCCTCAATATGAGCTCTAATACTTTTTGCATTGAGGAGATATCTTGTCATGACCCCGTCTATTACCCGCCGCCAGGCATTGTTCCGCAGTTCTTTATTGCTAGGAGCTGCTGCCATGCCCAGAACTCTGACCGCCGCACTTCAGGAAAAGCAATCAACCGGCTTGGCAACTCGTCCAGATTACATCATAAGGGCAGGAACAAACGAGAACCCGTACGGCATGTCGCGGGTAGCACTGAATGCTGTTTACAACAATCTGGATAAATCGAGCCACTATAACTTTCGGGTCAGGCAGGAATTACATCAGGTAATCGCCGATTTGAATCAATTACCAAAGGACCAGGTCACAATTGGTTCTGGTTCCGGCGAAATACTTGAGATTGCCAGTTTAATTGCCAACAGGGATCGTGGCTCAGTAGTCACTCCAGATCCGACTTTCCAGCAGATCTTAAGGTATGCCAAAGCGATGGGTTCGAAAATCATACGCGTACCGGTCCGTTCCGACTTGAATATCGACCTGGCTGCCATGAAGCGGGCCATTCGAAAGGACACTCGACTGGTCTACATCGTGAACCCCAATAATCCAATTCCATCCATCGTTGCCAAGAAAGAGCTGGAGGAGTTTGTGCTCGAGGTGTCAAAAAAATGCATGGTCCTTATTGATGAGGCTTACTATGAATTTGTAGACGACCCGTCCTATGGCAGTATGATCGGCCTGGTTCGCGAAGGACACAAAAATATCCTGGTTTCAAGAACCGCCTCAAAAATCCATGGCATGGCTGGAATGAGAATTGGTTTTGGTTTTGCCCATGCCGATCACATTAAAGAAATTCAGGCAAAAGGAACCGGGTCCCTCAATCTATTAGCTATCACGGCCGCAACGGCAAGTTACCAGGATAACGAATTTCAGGACTACACCCGTAGAAAAGTCCGCGAATCGAAACTGATCGTTGAAGGCATGGTACAAGAACTGGGTTTAAAAACGACCAAGTCCCATGCCAATTTCGTGTTTTTTGACACGGGTCGCGAGCTAAGGTCAGTGAACCAGCAACTGCTTGAAAAAGGCATCAAGGTTGGCAGACCCTTCGCTCCCTTTGATACCTGGTCCAGAGTCAGCATGGTAAAACCCGAGGACATGAAGTATTACGCCCAGACCTACAAACAGCTGTTTGGCTAAAGCTGCGGTGCTATCTTTGTTCCTGATGACGGGTTGCCTGCCATGATTCCTGAAAAAGTTCGCCGCATTCTCACGGAAAATGGGCTGGTGGCCTTGGAGTTTGATCCAGGCAGCACCCCTACATCGGAAACCGCGGCTCAGCAGATAGGAGTTCAGGTAGGCCAGATAGCAAAATCCATGGTACTCAAGGCCAAGACGGGTTGTTACTATCTGGTTATCTGCCCAGGGAATCTCAGGATTTGTAACAAGAAGGCAAAAAAAATAATCGGTGCCCGGGTACGCATGGCCCAGGCATCAGAAACCCAGCAGGTAACCGGTTTTAAGCCAGGCGGTGTTTGTCCTTTTGGTGTAGATAATCTGGACATCCTGATCGATGAACGCCTGGCCCAGTACCAGACCATTTATCCAGCTGCTGGTGACGACGCATCAGGTGTGGCAGTCACATTCTCTCAGTTACAAAGCATCACGGCAGCACGCGTGGTTGATATCATGCTGGAGGATGATTAAACAGTAGCGGCTGATTCAGTCCACTCTGCATGCAATATCCTGCTGAAGGCTGCGTCTTCAACAGGGTATCGATTGGTTTGAGCAATCGCAAAGCCACTGCACGAGTAATTCTGTTTGCTTCTATACGAGTCAGGGCATTATTGACCTGCCCCGGCAATCACTCTGGCGGAATTTCACGGCGAAGTCGAATGGTCCAATCTGCACCCGCTGTAATAGAAAAGTGTTCAGCAAAATCGCCATTATTTATCGCCAGACCAATGATCTGCTCTGAATCCACATAGACCAGGGGTTCGCCCATCTCTACGAATCCAAAAGACTTCATATAGGGGAGATTTTCTGCAAAAACTTTATTACCTGCCTGGGCGATTTCGACCACTAATTTACTCTGGTTACCTGGAGAAATACCCATTTCATCAACCAGGCTTTGCGGAATATTGGTGACAATATTACCAAAAGGCTTCTCCACATGAGTAACATTGCCTATGACCGTGCTATCGGAAACAGCCTGCGCGCGCTGATATTGGAATTTCAATACTGTTGAATCCAGTGGCGGACCGACTCCCTCAAAATCAATTACCCCCGCGGCTAGGCGCGCGCCGGTATAAGCGTATACATCACGACCATGAAAAGTGTGCGAAGCTTCAGAACCCGGCCTTCGATTTGCCTTTTCATCAATCTGCCGGAGCCCATCGATACCCTGTCTTTCCGCAATCAGTGTCAAGGTACCGTTGTCCGGTGTTACCACATAATGACCGCTGCGGGTTCTCACTACCACCGATCTGCGCTTTGTACCCACACCGGGATCAACAACACAGACAAATACTGTGCCCTCGGGCCAGTAATCAATCGCACCGGCGAGCACGTAAGAGGCCTGCCATATATTGAATGGTTCAATCTGATGGGTTAAATCATGTATCTGTATCCCTCTATCAACGCCAACGGCAACCCCTTTCATACTGGCAACAAAACGCTCTGACTCACCAAAATCAGACATCAGTACCAGCAGCCGAGACGGCTCTGCGGAACCTGCGACGCACGCGTTAATAACAACCAAAAAGACTATCGCGCTTAATCTGAACATCTTTAATCGAATCACCTTTAATCTAAACATCGCGGGTAAGCCTGACAGCAAAACCCTGGCAAATTTTATGAACACGGCGATACCCAGCCAAGTCACTGAAAATCTCTGGTAATAGTCTCTTTCCAGGTCTTCTGCCTGAGGAGTGTGCCATTTTCACTGACTTTTCTGGTATATCGATAAAAGAAATTTTCGGCATCGCTGCTGAATTCAAGTTCGCCTTCCCATAACAAAATTCTTTTTTCCAGCGTGACTTCCAGGCGATGGCTTCCCACCATGGCAGTTCGCTCCGGGTTGGCATCAGAAGTTCTGTGCTCAATGGTTTCCAGGTAGGATTCAATCCCCCAAGGGTAACGACTGGCACCGGTATTGGTGGCAGTAATGGTGACCTCGCCTGTCTGCGGATTACGGTCAACCGAGGAGATCTCGCCATAGCCCGAGGCATTGCCGGTATCAAGGTTCTCAAATCCTTCCAGCCTGGGGTTTTCGGCTGGTTTCTGAAAGGTTGGCTCACTGGCATCGCCTCTGGGTACCACCGGCAATAACAGATAGGACCCATCCTTTCCTCCCAGAAATAGATGACTCGTCATCAAATGGGGCGTGGGCCAGAACATGGGCCACTGCGCATTACTGATCGACAAACGAATCTGGTGGCCCCTAGGGAACACCCAGGAGGTAAAGTGCATCTCGATGTCCAGCGCAATTTTCTCACCAGGCAGGATATCTTCTGGATCACGGGCAGAGTTACGATGTGTTCCATTAAAACCAGCACCTGCTACCTGGGTCACGGTGCCATCTGGCGATACATCCGACAAGCGAACGAACCAGTTAGCCCGAGGCGCATCGACAGCCACCTTGAGCAGGGCCCTGGGCAGGCCCAGAATTTCCGTGTCCTCGGTCACCGGTTCACTATCGTACACCAAGCTGTAAGCGTCGGTGCCTCGCTGATCATGGGCGACATCACCCCACCACATCACCGGTCCACCCGCTTCCATGCCAATACTGGGGATGTAACGTAAACTATGCTTGCCCTGGCCACCTTGCGCCAGACCGAGCTGATGGCTTGCCATGGGATACATAATGACCGGATTAACGCGAGATATAGGCCAGCCCTCCTCCCAGCGCCATCGTCCCGGCACCGAGGCCAGATAAGGGCCGGGTTTGTGCCAGTTACGCACGTACACGGCAAAAGCAGGTTCATCCATAATGCCAGTATGCATACCCTTCAACCACTGATCGAACCAGCGCACCGCCTCATGACGCCATTCCATGCCCGGCGCAGGGTAGGGATCATGGGGAAAGGCATGCGACCAGGGACCAATTAAGGCTTTCACGGGCGCCTGGACATTTTCCAGCATGCGCGGCAGGCTATCACGGTATCCGTCATACCAGCCACCGATGTGGAACGTGGGTATTTTGATGCTCTGGTAACGATCCCTCACCGACGCGCGATCCCAGAAGGGGCCATCTCGCTGCTGTTTTTTATAGGTCATCATCCAGGGTTCGGTATCAAAGCGATCTCGGAAATAATCTTCATCAATCACGTAATCCGGAGCTCCCGGACGGGCGTTATCCAGGTCCTGGCTCATTTCCCAGGAATCCAGGTGCATTATCCCGTCCATGTAATGCACATCATCCTGATACAGGTCCTCGGTTGCATCAACAGCGATTACTGCCTTGAGTGCCGGCGGGTTTCGAGAAGCCATCTGGATTGCATTAAAGCCGCCCCAGGAAATACCAAACATACCCACATTGCCATTAGACCAACCTTGCCTGGACAACCAATCAATGACCGAGTCTCCGTCAGACAGTTCGATATCCGAGTATTCATAAGGAATTAATCGGCCTTCGCTGTTACCCGTACCGCGAATATCAACCCTTGCCAGAACATAACCACGGTCCACAAAATAAGAGTACAAGGCGGTGTTCCTAGCCCGGGATTCGGTCTTACGATACGGCAGATATTCAAGAATGACTGGAAACCGCCCGTCCGTACCATTCCCGGCTGGCATGTACAGATCCACTGCCAGGCGAACCCCGTCGGGCATACTGATCCAGTCCTGCTTGATGGCTAATCCGTAGCCGCGATCTGGGCGCGCGCCGCCGGCCAACATAGACAAGGCCAACAGACCCAGCAGCAAGGTCAGCGAGGGCCCAATTCTATTAATAGGATATCTATTCATAACAATTACCTGCTGTTGCTGTTGCTGTTGCTGTTGCTGTTGCTGTTGCTGTTGCTGTTGCTGTTGCTGTTGCTGTTGCTGTTGCTGTTGCTGTTGCTGT
>LWDU01041426.1_pt1 | contig 25193 bp, 22 predicted proteins | sample 727161 | NCBI WGS metagenome assembly LWDU01 (sample SAMN04566230, study PRJNA314399) | hydrothermal vent metagenome | isolation source: deep sea hydrothermal plume seawater | place: Mexico: Gulf of California, Guaymas Basin | collected 2004-07-11
ACGGTCAACGAGCCCAGCACCGTGCCCGTCACGCTGGCCGCCCACATGGCGGCTCCCGCCGAGTGGTAGGCGACGAGGATGAAGGCCGTACCCCCGAGCAGCCCGACCGCGGCCACGCCCCTGCGTCCCCGGGTGTCGGCCAGCCGGCCGGCCACGAAGATGCCGATGCCGGCCGGGGTGCTCGTCATGAGGGTGAACAGGGTGATGCCGGTGGCCGAGTAGCCGCGGTGCTCCCTCAGGAAGTCGTTCTGGAACTGGCTGGCCGGTGCGGCGAACACCAGCAGGAGGAACGCCGCGGTGGCCAGCAGGAGCAGTCGGCGTCCCTCGATGCGCCTCAGGGCACCCTGGGACCGTCCGGTGGCAGTGGCGGTGGCGGTGGCGGTGGCGTCCGGGACGTTGGCGGTGAAGCGGCGGGACTCTGGAAGGCGCCGCCCGATCCCCACCAGGGCCGGGACGGCCAGCAACGGCACCAGGTAGATGACCCGCCAACCCCGGGGGTCCAGGTCGGCCACCGGGAGCACCCATACGGCCATGCCGGCGCCCAGGGCGGCGCAGAGGGCCAGCACGCTCACCCCGTAGGCCCGTGAGCCGCGGGGGAGTTCCTCTGCTGCGAAGACCCCGATCAGGATCCCCATGCCCATGGTCAGCCCCCGGGCCACCAGCTGGGTGCCCCCCAGGAACCAGAGTCCCGGTGAGAGGGCGCCGAGCGCCGTGGATGCCACGGCCAGGATGGCGGCGGCCGTCAGGAGGCGTCGTCTGCCGTGGGAATCGGCCAGGGCGACCACGCCCAGTGCCACGACGATGCCGAGACGGACCACGGCCAGCGTGACCCCCTGGGCGGTGGCGCTCCGCTGGAACTCGTCGCTGGCGAAGGTGATGGTCTGGGTGATGACGGTGCCCAGGTAGCCGTCGATGACCTGGATCGACTGGCCCGTGCATCCAGGCGGTCGGGTGGCGCCCACCACGGTACCTTCCTGGATCGGACGGCGCGGCGCAGCGGGAGCGCGAACAGGGGACGCCAGACACCCACGGCCGCCCGGTACTCGATGGTCTCCACCACCCGGTGGTGGCCGGCATCCGGTCGGCCTGCAGCCGGCGGGTGGATGCAGAGCGTTCGCACCCAGGCATGGAACGGACCGTGTGCCAGATCGAACCTGAGGGTCTCTCCGGAGGCCGACCCGATCCGGTCGGTCGGCTCGGGCGCCAGTTCGCGGACCAGGTCGTCTCGTGGTGCCCGGAGCTCGGACAGGCCGCGATCGTCCACCTCGTGGACGACCTCTACCGTCGTCATGGAACCGCTGGCGCCGTCGGGCGTGCTGGTGGTGATGGGCTGCCCTCCGGTCCGTCCGGCCGCCCACCATACTGAGGGGGTGGGTGCCGCCTCCGACGATTCGCATACGGAGACCAGCGGTCGTTCGGTCATCCGGGTCCGGCGATCGGGCCCGCTGTCGGGTTCCGTACGCATCTCGGGGGCGAAGAACTCCGTCCTGAAGCTGATGGCGGCCTCGGTGCTGGCCCCCGGTCGCTTCACCCTCCACAACGTTCCCCGGATCGCCGACGTGGCCCTCATGTCCGAGCTCCTGGAGGGAATGGGAGCGACAGTCGCCCATGGCGCCGCCGGTTCGGCGCCCGACGTCATGACCATCGACGTGCCCGAGGTGATGGTCCCGGAGGCGCCGTACGACCAGGTGGAGCGGATGCGCGCCTCCATCGTCGTCCTGGGTCCCCTGCTGGCACGGTTCGGCGAGGCCCGGGTGTCGGTGCCCGGCGGTGACGACTTCGGCCATCGTCCGATCGACATGCACCTCCGGGCCCTCGAGCAGCTCGGCGCCACGTTCACGACCAGCCACGGGTACATCCAGGGTCGGGCCGAGCGGTTGACGGGAGCGCAGGTACTCCTCGAGTACCCGAGCGTGGGGGCCACCGAGAACCTGCTCATGGCGGCGGTCAGGGCCAGGGGAACGACGGTCATCGACAACGCTGCACGTGAGCCTGAGATCGCCGACCTGGCTGCCTTCCTGAATGCCATGGGAGCCGAGGTGGACGGAGCGGGAAGCTCCACCATCACGGTGGAGGGGGTCGAGAGCCTGCACCCGGTGACCCATACGGTGGTGCCCGACCGCATCGAGGCTGCCACCTACCTGGCGGCGGTCGGCATGGCCGGCGGGTCCATACGACTGCTGGGTGCACGGGCCGATCACATGGTGATGCTGCTCGAGAAGCTCGGCGACATGGGGCTGCGGGTGGACGACGGTGGTGATGTCCTCGTGGCCACGGCATCGGACCGACTGCGTTCGGTGGACGTGTCGACCCTGCCGTACCCGGGGGTGGCGACCGACTACAAGCCCCTGCTGGTGGCGCTGCTGTCGGTGGCCGACGGGGTCGGGATACTCACCGAGAACGTGTTCGCCGGCAGGTTCAGGTACATCCCGGAGCTGGTTCGCATGGGTGCAGACATCCGCGTGGAGGGCCACCATGCCGTGGTGCGTGGGGTGGATGCGCTGTCAGGGGCACCGGTGCGTGCACCCGACATCCGGGCCGGTGCGGCCCTGGTGGTTGCGGGCCTCGCAGCCGAGGGTGAGACGGTGGTGGCCGATGCCGAGCACGTGGAGCGTGGCTATCAGGACCTGGTCGGCAACCTGGCCCGCCTGGGAGCCGACATCTCCTGAGGGCGTGTTCCTGCTCCTGAGGGCGTGTTCCTGCGACGCGTCCTGATGGGGTTTCCTGACGAGGCGCCCTGAGGGTCGCCGTCAGGCGTCGTCCTTCGGGCGTCCGGCGAGGCGCCGGGCCCGTCGGTCGGCCACCCAGAGGAGGGCTGCGACCACTGCCAGGGGTGCGGCCACCAGGCCGATCTCGTCCCAGCCGCCCTGGTGGGCCAGCAGCCGGATGCCCGGCAGGTGGTCGTGTGGCACCGTTCGAGCCTACGACTGCCGGGCATGTGCGTTGTGGGCCGGAATGCGGTGGCGTCGGCGTCCGATGCTGCGAGACTCTGCACATGTCGATCGACGTGATCACCGAGCCGGCCCCCGGCCTCCGGGTACGGGTGGAGAAGGTCATAGAGATCATCCGTCCGGCCATCCAGGCCGACGATGGCGACATCGAACTGCACGAGGTGGATGAGGCGACCGGCGAGGTGACGGTGGAGTTGACCGGCGCCTGTACCACCTGCCCAGCTTCGGACCAGACCCTGAAGGCCGGGATCGAGCGGATCCTGAAGGACCGGGTGGACGGTGTCACGTCGGTTCGCAACCTGGGTGAGACGCTCAACCCGGACGGTCCCATCGGGGCGCCCGACCCCGACGAGGGCACTGCCGTCTTCCTCTGAGGAGGGCTCCGGGCCGGACCCGGGGTGACCCGCCCGGTTCCATGGCAACCGGACCGGATGGTTACCCTCCGGCGGTGACCGAGTTGACAGAACAACCCCTCCTCCAGATCGACCGACGTGACGACGGCGTGCTCCTGGCCACCCTCGACCGGCCCAAGGTGAACGCCCTGGACACGGCGCTGCTCCACGAGATCGAGGCCATGGCCCGAGGCTGCTCGGAGGATCCTCCGGGTGCCGTGGTCATCACCGGTGCAGGCCGCATGTTCGCCGCCGGTGCCGAGCTGGCCGGGTTCGCCGACCCGGAGCTGCGTGGGGCCCAGGCCGATGCATTCCGCTCGGCGTTCGCCGCTCTCGAACGGATCCCGTGTCCCACCATCGCAGCGGTGAACGGCCTGGCCCTGGGCGGGGGCGCCGAGCTGGCCTGGTGCTGTGACCTCAGGATCCTGGGGGAGCGTTCGGTGTTCGGCCAGCCCGAGGTGCTCCTCGGCATCATCCCGGGTGGGGGCGCCACCCAGCGCCTGACCCGTCTGGTGGGCCGGTCCACGGCCAAGCGACTCATCTGGGGCGGAGCCCAGGTGGACGCCTCGGAGGCCCTGCGCCTCGGCCTGGCCGACGAGGTCGTTCCCGACGACGAGCTGCTGGACAGGGCACTGGCCCTGGCCGCCGGCTACGCGGCCGGCCCCCGGCTGGCCATCCGGGCGGCCAAGCGGGCCATCGACGAGGGCTCCGAGTTGTCCACGACGGCAGGCGTGGACCTTGAGCTGGACCTGTTCATGGAGGTCTTCGAGACGGACGATGCCCGACACGGCGTTGAGTCATTCTTCCAGCACGGTCCGGGGAAGGCCACCTTCAGCGGTTCGTGAGGGGCTGACCGGTCCCGCCGGGCCACTGGCGCCCTCCCGGCCCACGGGCCTAGATTCCGCGCCGTGGACGATCCCTTCCTCACCGCATTCCACCACCTGGCCGTCGCCCAGGGTGCCGACCGTCCCGATCTGGAGCGGCCCATGGCCCTGTTGGCCGACGCCCTGGGCGGGGTCGTACCTGCGCCGGAGCGGCCACGGACCACCCTGCCGGTAGTTGACGAGCACCTGGCTTCCACCCTGGCGGCCGGGGAGGGGCCGGTAGCCGACCTGGCCCGGATGATCGCACCCCGGACCTCCTGGGCTGCGCCCTACCCCGACTACGCAGGGGAGCCGGACATGGACGCCATGCGTCTCGGCTACGCCTACTCGCCGATCATCGGAGCCGCCGAGGATGGCCCGTGTACCTCAGCGACGAGCTGTTCGCCGGCATGGTCCTCCAGGGTCCGGGCATCACCTACCCGTCCCATGCCCACAAGGCCGTCGAGGTCTACTGGGCGATCACCGGCTCGGCCGACTGGCAGAAGGGCGACGAGTGGTCCACCCACGGCCCGGGTTCGGTGATCCTCCACGAGACGGGCGTCCGCCATGCCACCATCACGGGCAGCGAGCCCCAGTTGATGTTCTTCGCCTGGGTCACCGACCCTGCCTGTGTGCCGGTCATCATCCGTCTCTGAGGACCGGTAGGGGTTCGACCCCGGGGCCCTGTGGCCATCCGGGGCGCACAGGTGTCCACAGGCCCGGCCGGTACGGTTCGCCGATGGATTCCCCGCCGGACGCCGACGTCTGCCACTGGCATCCCGGGAACCGGGCCGGCGTACGTTGCCAGCGCTGTGACAGGCGTATCTGCGCCCTCTGCATGCACTCCGCCTCGGTCGGATTCCACTGTCCCGAGTGCCTGGCGCCCAGGCCCTCCCAGCGATTCTCTTCCCGTTGGGCGCCGTCAGCCGGTGGGCTGGGGGTCCCCGCCCGGTCGGGGCGCGATGCCACCAGCGTCCTCATCGGCCTGAACCTGGCCGGCTTCGCCCTCATGGTGCTGGCAGGTGGAACCGGCTCGAGGATCTACGACCGGTTCGCATCCGGCGGTGGCGCCGTGACCGGCGATCACGGCCTCCTCGGTGGGTGGGCGCCGTACGTCGGCATGGATGCGGTGGTGGGCGTGTCAGCCGGCGAGTGGTGGCGCCTCGTGACAGGAGGGTTCCTCCACGGCGGCCTCCTCCACCTGGTCTTCAACATGTTCCTGCTCTGGATGCTCGGCCAGCAGCTCGAGCACCTGCACGGACCGGTCCGGTACGTGGGCCTCTACCTGGGTTCGCTGGCGGCCGGTTCGCTGGGCGTGATGCTCGTGGCGCCGATGTCGTTGACCGTCGGGGCATCGGGAGCCGTGTTCGGCCTGATGGCGGCCACCGTCGTCCACCAGGTGCACCGCGGCGTGAACCCGTGGCACACGGGCCTGGGTGGCCTGGTGGTGGTCAACCTGGTGTTCACCTTCGGCCGGCCCGGGATCAGCATCGGCGGCCACCTTGGTGGCCTGGTCGGCGGAGCGCTGCTGGCGTGGCTGCTGGACACCTGCGACCGGCGACGGTTCCGGTCCATCGTGGGCACGTCGGTCCTCTACGGCCTGCTGGTGGCCTTCCTGGCCGCCGGTGTCTGGACGGCTGGTCAGTGGATGGACCCGCTGCTGGGCTGAGGCCCTTCGGGGACCATGATCCGGCCATGGCCGACATCGAGTTCTTCTGGGATCCGATCTGCCCGTTCGCATGGCAGACCTCCCGCTGGATCCGGCGCGTCGCCGGGTTGCGGGGCCTGACGATCGATTGGCGTTTCATCAACCTCTCCATCCTGAACGAGGAGCGCTACGACGACACCGGTTCACTCGAGGGCAAGCGGGCACCCCACGAGCGGGGCCGTCGGATGCTGCGGGTGGCCGCCTCGGTCCGCGCCGCCGAGGGTGACGCTGCCATGGGTCCGCTCTACGAGGCGTTCGGCGAGACGCTCTGGTCCCACGAGGCGGACTCCGGAGCCGACTTCCTGGACCACGTGGCAACCGCCGGGCACCTGGCCGAGGTGCTCACGAGGGCGGGCTTCGATGCCGGCCATGCCGAGGCGGCCGATGACCCCTCGTTCGACGACGTGCTGCGTGCCGAAACCGAGGAGGCCGTGGGACGGACCGGTCGGGACGTCGGCACGCCGATCATCACCTTCGGACCGCCGGACGGGCCATCCATCTTCGGGCCGGTCATCTCGGCCGTGCCCGACACCGACGAAGAGTGCCTCGAGTTGTACGACGCCACCCTCACGCTCTGCCGGTTCTCCACCTTCTCCGAGTTGAAGCGCAGCAACCGACCGCCGTTGGACCTGCCGCTCCTGGCCAGTCGGGCCGACTGAACACGGCGGGGGTCGGTGCGATCCGGCCTACCGCTTCGACCAGACCGACACGTGGGCCGGCGAGGTGTCATCGAAAGTGGTGCAGTGCCAGTCCTCCCAACGGTCCTCGAGTTCCAGCCCGGCGGTTGCGGCCATGACGTCCAGCTGCTCGGGAGTGGCGTAGCGCAGCACGTAGGGAAAGAGCCGGCTCCCAGCGGCGCTGATCTCGATCCGTTGGCCGGTGATCACCTGTTCGGCCTGGTCCACCTTCACCACGTCCAGCAGAACCCGGTCCAGGTCCACGTCGCGGACCGAGACACCGTCCCTGGCCATCTCCGGGTCCGGCACGAAGGCCTCCACCAGGAACCGACCCCCACTTCGCAGGAGGCGGGCCGCCGAGGCCATGCACGCCGACTGGGCCTCGGCCGTCGTCAGGTTGAAGAAGGTGTTGAAGCCGACGAGGACAACGGCGAAGGAACCGTCGGCCAGGCCGGGAGGTGCCGCCATGTCGCCCTCCACCAGGGTCAGGTGTTCCGATCCGGGTTTGGCCCGCAGCAGGTCCAGCATGGCCCCCGAGGCGTCCAGACCGGTGACCTCCAGCCCGTGGTCGGCCAGCGCCAGGGCCAGCCGTCCGGTGCCGACGCCCAATTCCAGTACCGGTCCGCCCCCCGCCAGACCGGCGACGCCATTGGCGACATCCGCCGGTGTGCCGATACGGGTGAGGGCAACCCCACCGTCATCGCCGTACCACTCGTCGTAGACCTCGGCATGTCGATCCCCGTAGGTGCTCTCGTCGTAGCCGTCCATGGGGGCAGTCTGACCCGATCCGGTGGGGCCGCCAACCGGCTGGGTCGTAGCCTCTGACCCATGGATGGCGTCTACCTGGACCATGCCGCCAGCACGCCGGCCCGGCCCGAGGTGGTCGAGGCGATGCTGCCGTGGCTGTCCGAGCACCCCGGGAACCCGTCGGGTTCCCATGCCGTGGCGCGTGCCGCCCGGCGGGCCATCGACGATGCGCGGGACCTGGTGGCCGCCCTCGTGGGAGCCCAACCCGGCGAGGTGGTGTTCACCAGCGGCGGCACGGAGGCCGACAACCTGGCCGTGGACGGAGTCGTGCGATCCACCGGCTGCCTACCGGCCTGCAGTGCGGTCGAGCATCCGGCGGTGCTGGCCCCCGTGGCCGAGGCGGGCGGCATCGTGGTTCCGACCGATGCCGGTGGCCGGATCGACCTGGGTGCCCTGGCCGAGGTCCTCTCCGCGGTCGACGGGATCGGCCTGGTATCGGTGATGCTGGTGAACAACGAGACCGGGGTGGTCAACGACCTGGATGCCGTCACGGCGGTGCTCGTGGAGGCCGCCTCCGACGCAGTGCTCCACACCGATGCCGTCCAGGCCGTCGCCTGGATGGACCTCACCGTGGCCTGCCGGAGTGCCGGGCTGGTCAGCCTGACCGGCCACAAGTTCGGTGGGCCGAAGGGTGCCGGCGTCCTGATAGTCAGGTCCGGCGTGGACCTGGCCCCGGTCCTGCGCGGTGGTGGCCAGGAACGCGAACGCCGCAGCGGCACGCAGAACGTGCCTGCCATCGTGGGCCTGGGCGAGGCGGCCCGCCTGGTGGTAGCGGATCGCGCTGCCACGGTGACGCGTGTAGGGGCGCTCAGGGAGCGCCTAGAGGCAGGCCTGTTGGCTGCCGTACCGGACAGCCACCTCACCCTTCCAGAGGGCACCCCCCGTACGCCGGGGGTGGCCCACCTCTGCTTCAGGGGCGTCGAGAGCGAGTCCCTGCTGTTCCTGCTGGAACGCGACGGCGTGTCGGCCAGTGCCGGCTCGTCGTGTGCCAGCGGGGCCCAGGAGCCGTCGCACGTGCTGGCCGCCATGGGCGTAGAGCGGGGGTCGGCCCTGGGATCCCTGCGGCTCTCGCTGGGCCACGCCTCCGGTGACGGCGACGTGGACCATGCCCTGGCGGTGATCCCGTCAGCGGTGGCCAGGCTCCGGGAGCATGATCCCGTGGGGGGATCGGCGTGACCGTCCGGACCGATCCCACCCGGGTGATGGTGGCCATGTCGGGTGGGGTGGACTCATCGGTGGCTGCGGCACTCCTCCTGGAGGCCGGTCACGAGGTCGTGGGCGTGACGCTCCGGCTCTGGGGTGGGGAGTCGGATTCAGGCTGCTGTGCCGTGTCGGACGTGGACGATGCCAGGCGGGTGGCCGATGCCCTCGGCATCGACCACCACGTGTTCAACCTGGGAGACCACTTCGAGTCGATGGTCGTGGCCCCCTACGTCGCCGACCATGCGGCCGGCCGGACCCCCAACCCGTGCATCGAGTGCAACCGCCATGTCAAGTTCGGCCGTCTCATGGATCGTGCCGGGGCGTTGGGCTTCGCTCTGCTGGCTACCGGCCACCACGCCCGCGTGGTCGAACGGCCCGATGGCACGCGTCGCATCGCCCGGGCCGTGGATTTGGCCAAGGACCAGTCGTACGTACTGAACATGTTGGACCAGGACCAGCTGGCCGGCCTCCTCCTCCCGATCGGCGACCTCACGAAGGCCGACGTGCGCCGACGGGCCGCCGCCCTGGGCCTCCGGACGGCGGACAAGCCCGACAGTCAGGACGTCTGCTTCATCACCCGCCAGCATGGCCGTGGGGACTTCCTGGGCCGGCGCCTCACCCTCACCCCCGGACGGGTGGTGGACGGCTCCGGTGCCGAGGTGGGTTCGGTGGCCGCCGTCGAGCTGGTGACAGTCGGGCAGCGTCGGGGCATGGCCCTCGCCGGGGGAGTCGCACCCCGCTTCGCCGTGGACGTCGACGTCGCCGCCGCCACCGTCACGGTCGGACCGGTCGGGGACCTCCTGGTGGACGCCACACCGGTGGAGGCCTTCTCGTGGGCCGACGGTCCGGTGGATGGGATGCTCCTCGTGCAGACCAGCGCCCACGGTTCGAGTGACCCAGCGGTGCTGGACGGCGACCTGGTGCGCTGGTCCGAGCCCCACATGCGGGTGGCGCCCGGCCAGAGCGTCGTGTTCTACGACGGCGACGAGGTCCTGGGCGGTTCCATCGCCCGCCGCGGCTGAACCGGCCAGCCGGCTGTCAGCCGACGGGCAGTCGTCGTAGTGCGGCGGCGGCCAGCACCACGTCTGGTCGTACCGGCGAGCAGAGGAAGGCGTGGATGGCCCGCACCTCAACCGCCCGTGCTCCGGCTGAGCGACCCCTGCCGGCTGGAAGCACGTCGTGGGGTTCCCGGCACATGACCTCCAGGGCCAGGCCACGGGCCTGCTGTGAGAAGTCCAGGGCATCGGTGTCCGCTGGCGCCGCCCTGATCCGGAACAGGCCGGATCGTTGGAGCAGCGTCGGTTCGGCCAGCGCCAGGTGGTCGTGGAGGACGAACCCGGCGGGCACGAGCACGATCCACCGTCGGGACAACCGGTGGAGTGCCCGGATGGCCACGCCTGCCGTCGGCACACCCACGATGGTGAGGATGGCTCCGGCCACCCAGCGGCCGTCGATCAGCAGCACCGGCCCCAGGGCCAGGCCGCCGATGGCGACGAGGGTCGCCACCGGACCCAGCACCACGACCACGGGACCCGGAGCCCGGAGTCCGAAGCGCCGTTCGTCTCCGTACGAGGCGCCGTCCACGAACCGGTCAGCCACCGGTGCCGAGAAGGCGGCCACCACCACGACCATCGCCATGAGCAGCCCGGGTGCCGTCGAGATGGCCCCGCCGCCGGCCGGGGCACTCCAGATCGCCACGATGGCCACCGCAGGGGCTCCCAGCCTCAGTGCCGTGAGCGTCACCGGAAGCGGGATCAGGGTGGTGGTCAGGCCGATGGCCCAGAGCGCCCAGAGGGCCACCGATGCCACCGAGCGGGGGCCGGTGGAGACGTCGTGCAGGGCGTCGGCCACGGCCGGCCCGAGTGCCACCGGCAGCACCAGCCATGCGCCCCGGAGGCCGGCCACGACGGCGTGTTCGCTGCGTCGACCCGGGACCCGGACATCGGCGATCTCCTGCGGGGTCGTGCTGCCTGCTCGGGAGGTGCGTGCCACCACCTCAGGTTACGGGCCGTGGGATCCACCTACAGGTCGTCGGTTCCGGGCACTCGTCGGCCCGGAGGGTGAATCGGGCTACCGGTAGGATCGGTGCATGAGCGACGTTGAGAGCCGGATCGACGAGCTCCGTGTCCTAGTCGGCTTCCATTTCGACCGTTACCACGCCGAGGATGATCCGCAGATCCCGGACGCCGACTACGACGCACTCGTGGTGGAGCTCCGGACCTTGGAGGCCGAGTACCCGAACCTGGCCACCGACGATTCCCCCGCGCTCCGGGTCGGCGTCCCAGGACGGTCCACCTTCGACGAGGTGGTCCACCGGGTTCCCATGCGTTCGTTGGACAACGCCTTCAATGTCGACGAGCTGCGCGCATGGTCCGAACGGGTCCTTCGCCGCCTCGGGGGCGATCCCGGAAACGGTGCGCCCACCCTGTCCTGGACCTGCGAGCTGAAGTTCGACGGCCTCGCCGTGTCCCTCCGCTACGTGGACGGCCTGCTGGTCCAGGCTGCCACCCGGGGTGATGGTCGGGCCGGCGAGGACGTCACGGCCAACGTCAGGACCATCGGCGACGTGCCCACCCGCCTGTCCGAGGGCGCCCCGCCGGTTGTGGAGGTCCGCGGTGAGGTCTACATGGGACTCTCGGCCTTCGCTGCGTTGAACCTCGCCCAGGTGGCAGCTGGCCAGAAGGAGTACGTGAACCCCCGCAACACGGCAGCCGGTTCGCTGCGGCAGAAGGACGCTGCGGTGACCGCCACCCGGGACCTCTCGTTCTGGGCCTACCAGCTGGGCGAGGTGGTGGGCGGGCCCGAGCTGGGCTCGCATGGCGACACCCTGGCCTGGCTGGCCACCCTCGGCCTCCCGGTGAACGAGCGGATGGAGCGCTTCGCCGACTTCGAGGACGTCGTCGACCATGTCGACCGGGTGGCTGCGTCGCGCCACGACCTCGACTACGAGATCGATGGGGTGGTCGTCAAGGTCGACGACCTCGGGTTGCAGGATCGACTGGGGTTCACCGCCAGGGCACCACGTTGGGCCATTGCCTTCAAGCTCCCGCCGGAGGAGCGCACCACGCGCCTGCTCGACATTGAGGTGTCCATCGGACCCGGAGGCCAGGCCACCCCCTTCGCCCGTCTCCAGCCGGTGTTCGTGGGCGGATCCACGGTTGCGGCCGCCACCCTCCACAATGCCGACCAGGTTCGCCAGAAGGACGTCCGCCCCGGTGACGTGGTGGTGGTACGCAAGGCTGGCGATGTCATCCCGGAGGTGCTGCGTCCCGTCCTGGCCGAGCGGCCCGGGGGACTGCCCATCTGGACCTTCCCGACGTCGTGTCCGGAATGTGGCGAACCGCTCTCCCGTACCGAGGGCCAGGCGGCCACGTTCTGTACGAACCACGCCTGCCCCCGGCAGGTCCGGGGACGCATAGAGCACTTCGCATCGCGTGGGGCAATGGACATCGAGGGCTTCGGCGAGCAGCGGGTCGACCTCTTCGTCGGCGAGGGCCTCCTGGACGACGTGGCCGGGGTGTTCACCCTGGACTACGACCGGATAGCGGCCATGGACGGGTTCGGCGAGACGTCGGTCAACAACCTCCGCCGTGCTGTGGAGGATTCCCGGGCACGACCCTTGGGGCGACTGCTCTTCGGGCTGCGCATCCCGCACGTGGGCACGACGGTGGCCGACCTGATGGCGTCCGCCTTCGGTGACCTGGACGGTCTGGAGGCCGCCTCCCTGGAGGACCTGGAGGCCGTCGACGGGCTGGGTCCGATCATCGCTGCCAGCGTCCACGGGTGGATTCGGCTGGCGTCCAGCGGTGACCTGCTGGCCCGCCTGAGGTCCGCCGGCGTGAACCTCGTTGCCGAGGCCGGACCGGCCGGCGATGCCGACGTGCCCCGGGTGCTGGTCGGATTGTCCGTCGTCGTCACCGGAACGCTGGAGGGCTTCAGCCGTGACGAGGCGAAGGCGGCGATCCTGGCCCGGGGCGGAAGGTCGCCGGGCAGCATCTCGGCGAAGACCACCGCGCTGGTCGTCGGCGAGGGTGGCGGGTCCAAGGCGACCAGGGCCGGGGACCTCGGGGTGCCGATCCTGGACGAGGCGGCGTTCGTCGGCCTGCTGGCCACCGGAGAGCTACCCGGCTGAGGCCGGGCCGGCTGGTCGGGGTCCGGGTTCAGCCGTCCACCCGGAAGCACCAGTCGATGGTGGCGGTGCGGTCCGGGTTGCGGACCGGCCAGTAGCGGACGGTGGCGCATACGTCCTGGGCCGGTAGGCGATCCAGGACGAGGCCCTCGTCGGGCCGGAAGATGACCGAGTTGAGGGCCTTCTGGATCCGCTGCTGGTCCAGCGGTACCGCCGTTCCGCCGATGTGGAGGATCTCGCCGGTCCACCCGGCGGTGAGGATCGCTCCGACGTTGGCCTGGGGTAGGACCGTGTCGCCCCTTGGGGGTAGCAGCTCGCTGATCGCCGGGTTCGTGTCCACTGACAGGTCGCCGGGATTCCGGGTGGGCAGCAGCGCGGTCAGGACCAGGATTCCCACGCCCACGCCCATCATCACGCTGATCACGAGGGCATTCCGGCGGGTCACCGGTGCAGGCTATCCAAGGGACCGACGGACCGTTCGGGGATGATCCCCGATTATCCGCCAATGCCCCCACTCAAGCACCGGGGTCGGCTGGCGCCCAGAGACAGGCCATGGGAGGCCGGCTGCTCGGCGGGCGGTACCGGCTGGGCGAGGCCATCGGAACCGGCGGTTCCGGAACCGTCTACCTGGCCGATGACCTCTCCCTCGGTCGCCAGGTGGCTGTCAAGGTCCTGCACTCCTCCCTGGTGGGCGACGAGGCCTTCGTGGAACGGTTCCGGAGCGAGGCACGTCTGGTGGCGTCTCTGGCCGATCCCCACGTGGTGTCCATCTTCGACTGGGGGGTGGACGGACAGGCCTACCTGGTGACCGAGTACCTGGGCGGCGGCAGCCTCCGGAGCATCCTCTCGGCGGGCCGCACCCTCAGCCCATCCCAGATGCTGATGGTCTCCCTGGAGGCCTGCCGGGCCCTGGACCACGCCCACAGGCAGGGCATCGTGCATCGGGACGTGAAGCCGGCCAACCTGCTGTTCGGGCAGGACGGACACCTCCGCATCGCCGACTTCGGGCTGGCCGAGGCACTCACCGGAGCGGCCAGCCGCGAGCTCTACGGCGGTGGTGGCGTGATCGGAACCGCCCGCTACGCCTCGCCGGAGCAGGCCCGCGGGGCAGCCCTTGACGGGCGATCCGATGTCTACGCGCTGGCGCTCTGCATGGTCGAGGGGATCACCGGCCACCTTCCGTTCGTGGCCGACACCCTGGAGGGCACCCTGAGTGCCCGCATCGACAAGGACGTGCCCATACCCGATGCCCTGGGAGCCCTGGTTCCCGTGGTGGCACACGCCGGTGCCGCCGATCCGGAAAATCGTCCCACGGCACGCGAGCTGGGACGAATGCTGCTGGACATCGCCGGACGCATGGCGCGACCGGAGCCGCTGCCGCTCGTCGGTCCCGGCGAGGTGGGAGCAGCCCCGATGCCGGGCGAGTCCGACAGGGTCGCCCCGACCGTGTTCCCGTCCCAGCCGGTGACGCCGGTTCCCGCCTCACGGGCCTCGCAGAGGCCGGTGGGTCCCCGCCGTCGCTGGACCGGCATCCTGCTGGCCGGCCTCCTGGTCGTGGGAGCCGTAGTGGGCGGCATGCTCGTCCGAGAGGCCGCCAGGCCCACGCAGCGGGCCCTGCCCACCCTCGTGGGTTCCTCGGGCGACAGCGCCCGCTCGCTGCTGACCGAGTTGGGCTGGCTCGTGGAGAGGCGTGACGTGAGGCGCAACGGCACCAGTGCCGGTGAGGTGCTGGACATGCGACCTGTGGCAGGTACCCGGCTTGCGGCCGGCGAGACGGTCCTGCTGGAGGTCTCCCTCGGATCGGAACGCCTGCAGATACCGGTCGGCCTGGTCGGGGTGAGCCTCTCGGAGGCCGGCCGACTGCTGGCCGACGTCGGCCTGGTCGCCGGTGAGGTGACCCTGGTGGACAGCGAGGAGGTGGCGGCCGGCCTGGTGGTGGAGGTCCTGACGGTGGCCGACACCGTCCCGCTCGGCGACGCCGTGGACCTCCTGGTCTCGGACGGGCCCCTTCCCCGGTTCGTGCCGCAGGGCCTGGTCGGGTTGATGCCGGCCGACGTGGTGGCCGAGCTGATCGCCATCCGGCTGGCTCCGACCATGGGCGAGGAGCACGACGAGTGGGTGGTGGCAGGTCGCGTCTCAAGGCTGGAGCCGGTTGCCGGCACACGGGTGGAGGTGGGTGACGACGTCCGGGTCGTGATCTCCCTGGGCGCACCCGAGCGGGCCATTCCGGCCCTTGAGGGGCTGAACCTGGCATCCGCCGAGAGCAGGCTCCAGGTGTCGGGATTCCGCAACGTGGTGATCGTGGGGCTACCGGAATCAACGGATGGGACGTCGATCGACCGTACGGGCCTCGTGGTCCTGTCCCAGGATCCGGCGCCTGCCCGGCGCTCCCTGCCCGACGTCGAGGTCACCCTCGTCGTCGGCGCCGGTTGAACCCGTAGCGTGGCCGCCCGATGACTGAACGGATCACCCGCCAGGATGTTGCCCATGTGGCGGACCTGGCCCGGCTCTCGCTGACCGACGACGAACTGGATGCCTTCACCGTCCAGTTGGCCGACATCCTGGACCATGCTGCCGACCTGGACGCACTGGACCTCGCCGACGTGTCGCCCACCGCCCACCCGCTGCCGTTGGTCAACGTCTTCCGGGACGACGTGATCGGCCCGACCAGCGACAGGGACGAGGTGCTGGCAGCGGCGCCATCGGTGGAGGATTCGCAGTTCAAGGTGCCGCCCGTGCTGGGGGAGGGCCTGTGAGCGCCCGCCACCTGGCGGAGGCGGTCAGGTCCGGCGCCCGTTCCGCCCGCTCGGTGCTGGACGAGCACCTGGATGCGATCTCGGCCCGTGAGCCGGAGATCCACGCCTTCAACGTGGTGCTGACAGAGGAGGCGACGGCCGCCGCCGACGAGATCGACCGTCGGGTGGCAGCCGGTGAGGATCCCGGACCGCTGGCCGGCGTTCCGGTCGCCGTCAAGGACAACATGTGCACCCGCGGGATCCCCACGACCTGCTCGTCGCGGATCCTGGAGGGGTGGATTCCCCCCTATGACGCCACCGTCGTGGAACGCCTGGCTGCCGCCGGCGCCGTCATGGTCGGCAAGACCAACCTGGACGAGTTCGCCATGGGCAGCTCGACGGAGAACTCGGCTTTCGGCGTGACCCGAAACCCGCTGGACACCACGAAGGTTCCGGGTGGATCGTCGGGTGGATCGGCGGCAGCGGTGGCGGCGGGCTTCGTGCCGCTCTCGCTGGGTAGCGACACCGGCGGTTCGATCCGCCAACCGGCGGCGCTCTGCGGCGTGGTCGGCGTCAAGCCCACCTACGGGGCCGTGTCGCGCTACGGCCTGGTGGCCTTCGCATCCAGCCTGGACCAGATCGGGCCGTTCGCCCGTACGGTCTCCGACGCCGCCCTGCTCCTGGAGGTGATCAGCGGGCATGATCCGCTGGACTCCACGTCCATCCCGGAGGCACCTGCCGACCTCACCTCGGTGCTGGACCGGGGCGTGGAGGGCATGCGCATCGGCATCATCGAGGAACTCTCGGGCGATGTCCTGGAAGGCATAGCCGGAGACGTCCGGGCCCGGCTGGGCGAGGCCGCCGCCGCCCTGGAAGCCGCCGGGGCCACGGTGGAGACCACCTCGGTGCCATCCACCGTGTACGGGCTGTCGGCCTACTACGTGATCGCCCCGGCCGAGGCCTCCTCGAACCTGGCCCGCTACGACGGCGTGCGGTTCGGCCTACGGGTGGACGCCGCGACATCGGGTGAGATGCACTCGGCGACGCGCACCGCCGGCTTCGGCGACGAGGTGAAGCGCAGGATCATGCTCGGTACCTACGCCCTCTCAGCCGGCTACTACGACGCCTACTACGGCAAGTCCCAGAAGGTCAGGACGTTGATCGTGGACGACTTCGCCCGGGCCTACGGTCGCTACGACCTGCTCCTCAGCCCGACGAGCCCCACCACGGCCTTCAGCCTCGGCGAGAAGACCGCGGATCCGATGACCATGTACCTCACGGACGTCTGCACCATTCCGTCGAACCTGGCCGGCCACCCGTCCATGTCGGTGCCGTTCGGCGTGGGGGACGACGGCATGCCGGTCGGCGTGCAGGTCCTCGCCCCGGCCATGGGCGAGCCGGCCATGTTCAGGGCCGCGGCGGTACTCGAGGCGGCCGCACCGCCCGGAGCGGCAGCGTGAGCGGCAGCGCTCCCGAGATCGTCCCGGGCTGGGAGACGGTCATCGGCCTGGAGGTGCACGCCGAGCTGGCCACGGTCACCAAGATGTTCAGCGGTGCACCCAACCGCTTCGGTGGAGAGCCGAACACCAACATCGACCCGGTCTCGTTGGGCCTGCCCGGCACGTTGCCGGTGCTCAACGGCCGTGCCGTGGAGCTGGCCATCCGGGTCGGCCTGGCGCTGAACTGCACGGTCCAGCGATCGGTGTTCGCCCGCAAGAACTACTTCTACCCGGACATGCCGAAGGACTTCCAGATCTCGCAGTTCGACCTCCCGATCAACGGTGAGGGCTGGTTGGAGCTGGCCGACGGGCGTCGGATCGGCATCGAGCGGGCCCACCTCGAGGAGGACACGGGCAAGAGCACGCACGTGGGTGGTGGCGGCCGGATCCACGAGGCCGGACACTCCCTGGTCGACTACAACCGTGCCGGCGTGCCGCTCATCGAGATCGTCGGCAGGCCCGACCTCCGGGGGACCGAGGACGCCCGCGCCTACGTCAGCGAGCTCCGCTCGATCCTCGTCGCCATCGGCGCCTCCGACGGGAAGATGGAGGAGGGGTCCATGCGGGTGGACTGCAACGTGTCGGTCCGNNGCCGGCGAGCGCATCGAGCAGCAGACCAGGCACTGGAACGAGGACGAGGGTCGGACCCACAAGCTGCGTTCCAAGGAGGAGGCCTTCGACTACAGGTACTTCCCGGAACCCGACCTGATGCCCGTCGAGCCGTCCGAGGAATGGATCGCCGAGATCCGTGCCGCCCTGCCCCTGCTTCCGAGGGAGCGGCGCCACCGCCTTGCCGAGGCTGCCGGCGTGGAGACGTCCGCCACCTCCCTGACCGTGGACCGGGGCCTCGACGACCTGGCCATGGCCACGATCCACCTGGGCGCCGACGCAGGTCGGGTGCTGGTTCACCTCGAGAACAACCTGGCGGACGGGGTGGGCCTCCTCACGGCCGAGTCGTTCGCCGCCCTCATCGCCCTGGAGACCGGAGGCGACCTGACCGCCACACAGGCCAAGACGGTGCTGGCCTCCCTCGTGGCCGAGGGTGGCGATCCGGCTGCCATCGCTTCGGCGAAGGGGTTCGAGGCCATGGACTCCGGCGAGCTGGAAGCCATCGTGGACCGCATCATCGCCGAGCATCCCGACGACTGGGCCGCCCTCATCGCCGGTGACGACAAGGAACGGAAGAAGAAGTCCGGGTTCTTCGTCGGCGAGGCAATGAAGGCCACCCGGGGCCAGGCCGACGGCCGGGCTGTCAACGAGTTGCTGGCCCGCCGCTCAGCCGGCTGACAGCCGACACTCCTCAGGTCCGCTCTGCGCCCACCACCTGCCAGCGATCCCCCAGGAACCGCAGGCCCAGGGTCATCGACCTGGCGGCGAAGAACAGCCAGAAGGCCGCCCAGAGCCATCCGATGCCGAGGTCGGCCAGACGGCCGACCACCATCGCGGTTACGGCCAGCCCGGCTGCACCGACCATGGCGGCAGCCATGAAGCGCTGGTCGCCCGCCCCGATGAGGACGCCGTCCAGTGCGAAGGCCACGGCGCCCAGCGGTGCCATGAGTGCCGAGTGCAGCAGTAGGAACCCGGCCACGGCCACCACGTCCGGGTCCGACGTGAAGATTCCCGCCACGTCGCCACGCCATATCGCCAGGGCCAGGCCCCCGAGCACGCCGACTGCCACCGACCAGAGGATGGTCCTCGTGCCGATCCGGCGCGCTGCGGCGGCGTCACCGGCCCCCAGGCGTTCGCCGACCATCGTCTGGGCGGCGATGGCCGCTGCGTCCATCATGAGGACCAACAGCATCCACGTCTGGAACGCCACCTGGTGGGCGGCCACCTCCACGTCGCCGATCCGGGCGGCGACGGCAGTTCCCACGAGGAAGGTTCCGGTGAGGGAGAGGTTTCGCACCAGGAGCTGCGAGCTGACCGCCAGGAGGCGCACGATGGACCCGGGGCGGGGGCGAAGTGGGACGTCGTGGCGACGCACCTCGCGGCCGATCCAGATTATGAAGCAGCCGGCACCGGCCCACTGGGCGACCACGGTGGCCGCTGCAGAGGCGCCGATGCCCATGTCCAGCCCGAATACGAGCACCAGCTCCAGGACCAGGTTCAGAACGGCGGTGCCCACCGCCACCCAGAGGGGTCGCACGGTGTCGCGAAGGCCACGCAGGTAGCCGACCCCGGCCAGCATCAGCAGCATCGCCGGTGCGCCCAGCAGGCTGATCCGCAGGTAGGTGCCTGCGTGGCGGGCCGTGTCCCCCTCCGCTCCCAGCATCCCGATGAGACCGTCGGACATGGTGGATCCGGCCACGGCCAGGACCACGCCGAGGCCGAGGGCCAGCCAGAGGCTCTGGACGGCCTGCTCCGCGGTCCGACGCTGTTCGCCCGCTCCGGCCAGCCGGGCGACCGCCGCGGTCGTCCCGTAGGCCAGGAAGATGCACAGGCCGTAGCCGAACATGAGCACACCAGAGGCCACCCCGAGGCCACCCAGCTGGGCCGTGCCGAGGTGGCCCACGACGGCGGTGTCGGTCAGCACGTAGAGGGGTTCGGCCAGGAGTGCCCCGAGTGCCGGTATCGCCAACCCCAGGAGCTCCCGGTCTTCGCGCCCCAGGCGGGGTCTGAAACGGGGGTGGGCGACCATCGGGCGAGCGTAGGACCGCTCCAGGGTCATGACCCCACTGCACCGTCGGGTTCCGAGCGGGTGGCGGGTCGCGACTACGCGTAGCCTCACGACCATGAGTGATGTCACCCACGGGGGAATGAAGCCCCGCAGCCACGAGGTCACCGACGGCCCCAGCAGGGCGCCGGCGCGGGCCATGCTTCGAGCCATCGGTATGACCGAGGACGACTTCTCCAGGTCCCAGGTGGGCGTGGCGTCGTCGTGGAACGAGGTGACACCCTGCAACCTGCCGCTGGCCGATCTCGCCAGGCGCTGCAAGGAGGGGATCTCCGAGGCCGGTGGCTTCCCCCTCGTGTTCAACACCATCGCTGTCAGCGACGGCATCTCCATGGGCCACGAGGGCATGCGGGCCAGCCTGGTGAGCCGTGAGATCATCGCCGACTCGGTGGAGGCGGTCATGCACGCCGAGCGCCTGGATGCCTTCGTGAGCTTCGCCGGCTGCGACAAGTCGCTGCCCGGGATGCTCATGGCCGCTGCCCGGGTGAACCTCCCTTCGGTGTTCGTCTACGGCGGTTCGATAATGCCCGGCGAGCACCCCGATGGTCGGAAGTTGGACATCGTGAGCGTGTTCGAGGCCGTCGGGGCCCACGCCGTGGGCGACATCGACGATGAGGAGCTGCTGTCGATCGAGCGCGCCGCCTGTCCGACCATCGGCAGCTGTGCCGGGATGTTCACCGCCAACACCATGGCGGCGGTCGGCGAGGCCATCGGCATGTCGCTTCCGGGTTCGGCCGCGGCCGCGGCGATCGACACCCGTCGGTCCGACATCGCCTTCGCCAGCGGCCACGCCGTGATGAACCTGCTGCGCCTGGGCATCCGTCCACGCCAGATCATGTCCCGGGGTGCGTTCGAGAACGCCATCGCCGTGGTCATGGCCCTGGGAGGCTCTACGAACGCCGTGCTGCACCTCATGGCGATGGCCTTCGAGGCTGAGCTGGAACTCGAGTTGGAGGACTTCAACCGGGTGGCCGCCCGGGTTCCCCACCTGGCCGACACGAAGCCGCACGGGAAGTACCACATGGTCGACATCGACCGGATCGGTGGGGTGCCGGTGGTGATGCAGATGCTCCTGGACGAGGGAATCCTCCACGGTGACGAGATCACCGTGACCGGCCACACCGTGGCCGAGAACCTGGCGATGCTGGACGTGCCGGCTCCGGATGGCGACGTCATCCATGCCTTCGACGACCCGATCAACGCCCTAGGTGGGCTGGCCATCCTCCGGGGCTCGTTGGCGCCGAAGGGTTCGGTGGTCAAGGTGGCCGGGCTGGACTTCGACCGGTTCGACGGTCGTGCCCGGGTGTTCGACGGCGAGGACCTCGCCATGGAGGCCGTGCTGGCCGGAGTGATCCGCTACGAGGGGCCCAAGGGGGGTCCCGGCATGCGCGAGATGCTGGCCATCACCGGTGCCATGAAGGGTGCCGGCAGGGGCGGCGACGCGGCGCTCATCACCGACGGTCGGTTCTCCGGTGGAACCCACGGGTTCTGCGTGGGACACGTCGCGCCGGAGGCCGTGGACGGTGGTCCGATCGCCCTGGTCGCCGAGGGTGACCGCATCCTCATCGACGTCGCCAGCCACGCCATCGACCTGATGGTCGACGAGGCCACGCTCGAACAGCGCCGTGCCGACCTGAAGGACTTCCAGCCCCGCTACACCTCGGGTTTCCTGGCCAAGTACGCCGCCCTGGCCCTCGGCGCCGACAGGGGTGCCGTCACCCAGGCGTAAGCCCCTTCCAGGTTCCCGTGCCGGCCCACCGGGTCTCCTGCGTCGTTCAGGTGGGATGTCCGGCCCACATGCCGGACGACCGGGCGGCCGAGAGCATCATCCACGGTGCGGTCGCCACCGCCGCCGTCGACGACTGTCGGGCCACCCACCCGGGAACATCCAGCCTCACCTCGGCTGGAACGTGCAGGCCATCGCGGGGTGCCACGGCACAGGTCGGTAGGCGCTCCAGTGCCTCCGCCATGGCAACCTCGGCCCGGTCGGCACCGCCTCCGTGTGCGTCTGGACCCGGATGGCCGTCTCCGTCTCCGGATCCGTCCCCGTAGAACGCCGGGTCGTGCAGCTGGTGCCACTTGTCGGCGCCCATGACCACAACGTCGTATCCCGAGGCCAGGTCGGCAACCAGCCGGGCGTCGCTGACCACCACCTCCAGCCAGGGGTGGTCGTCGGCCACCGAGTCGAGGACGGTACGCCGGGCCTCCACGGTCGTCCGACCGCCCTGCCGCTTGCCGAGGGGATCGCGCGACAGGGCCCAGACCACTCGGTCCAGGTTCCAGCGGCGCCGTGCGGCGTCGGCGATGGCGAGGTGGGCCAGCGTCGGAGGGTCGAAGGAACCGGGTTGGATGCCGCTGCGCACGTTCCCATGCTTGCCGATCAGGTCGCCGGGTGGCGGCACGGGCCCGTTGATCGGGCAGCGCGGTCCCGTCGGGCCGCCGGCACGGGTTCAGCGATGATCGGTGCGACGGGTTGTGGTCGTCGGGGCCGTCGGCGCATAATTGCGATCCATGCGGCTTTCTACGAGCACCTTCGCCCCTGAGGTAGTAGTACTGCCGTAGGCACGCGTCCTCCGCCAGACGGTTGCGTGCCTCGACCTCCCGTAGCGGGAGGTCGTTTCGCTTTTCGTCCCGAGTCCCCGAGAGTCAGAGCCCAATGGCAACAGAAGAGATGGACGGCGGTAGAGCCCTCATCCGTGCCCTCGAGAACGAGGGTGTCGAGGTCATGTTCGGGTTGCCGGGCGGGGCGATCCTGCCCGTCTACGACCCGATCATCGACTCGTCGATCCGGCACATCCTGGTGCGCCACGAACAGGGTGCCGGCCACATGGCGGAGGGCTATGCACACGCCACCGGTCGCCCGGGCGTCGCCATGGTCACGTCCGGTCCGGCGGCCACGAACATCGTCACCCCACTCTGCGACGCCTACATGGACTCGGTCCCGATGGTCGTCATCACCGGACAGGTCCCGACCGGCGCCATCGGCACCGATGCCTTCCAGGAGTGCGACACGACCGGCATCACCCAGTCGATCACCAAGCACAACTTCCTCGTCACCGAGGCCCAGGACATCCCGAGGACCATCAAGGAGGCGTTCCACATAGCGACCACCGGTCGCCCGGGTCCGGTCCTCGTGGACATCCCGAAGGACATCGTGGATCCGGGCAATCCGCGGTCGGCCATGACCTGGACCGATGACGTCACCATCGACCTGCCCGGCTACAACCCGCAGACCGAGGTCGACCCGGAGGCCATCCGGGCCGCGGCGGAGCTCATCCGGGCCTCCGAACGACCGGTGCTCTACGTGGGTGGTGGCATCCTGAAGGCACGCGCTGCCGATGCCCTGCGGGAGCTGGCCGAGTTGACCGGGATCAGCGTGGTCACGACGCTCATGGCCCGGGGGGCATTCCCGGACAGTCACGACCTCTGCCTCGGCATGCCGGGTATGCACGGCAACTTCACGGCGGTCACCGCCATGCAGGAGTCCGACCTGCTCATCGCCCTTGGCGCCAGATTCGACGACCGTGTCACCGGCCGCCTGGATGGCTTCGCTCCCGACGCCAAGATCATCCATGCCGAGATCGACCCGGCCGAGATCGGCAAGGTCCGCCCACCCGACGTGGCCATCCAGGGTGACGTGAGGGTGGCCATAGAGGCGCTCGTGGCCGAGTTCACTGCCAACGGCACCGGCGACGCCGACCGTGACGCCTGGAGGTCGAAGCTGAGCGGCTGGCAGGAGCGGTTCCCGCTGGCCTACGAGCCGTGGGTGCCGGGCGACCCCCTCAAGCCCCAGTACGTCATCGAGTGCCTGCGGGACGGCACCCCGGACGACACCATCGTGGCTTCCGGCGTCGGCCAGCACCAGATGTGGGCCAGCCAGTACTGGAAGTTCGACCATCCCTACACCTGGATCAACTCCGGTGGCCTGGGCACCATGGGCTTCTCCATTCCGGCGGCAATTGGTGCCAAGGTGGCCTTTCCGGACCGCATGGTGTGGGCTGTGGACGGCGATGGCTGCTTCCAGATGACTGCCCAGGAGCTGGTCACGGCCACCGTCGAGAACATTCCGATCAAGGTGGCACTCCTCAACAACTCATATCTGGGCATGGTCCGGCAGTGGCAGGAGATGTTCTACGAGGAGCGGTACTCGGAGGTCTTCCTGTCCAAGGACGTCCCTGACTACAAGATGTGGGCCGAGTCCATGGGTTGCGTGGGCATCAGGGTGGACGATCCCGAGGAGGTCGCACCGGCCATCGCCAGGGCCAACGAGATCAACGACCGACCCGTGGTGATCGACTTCCGAGTGGCCGCAGCCGAGAAGGTCTATCCGATGGTCCCATCGGGGGCCACGAACTCGGAGCTGCTGGTGCCTCCCTTCCAGCAGGACCAGCCCCGATGAACATCCAGGGACCGGACTACCGGTACCACACGCTGGTCGTGACCGTGGAGAACAAGTCGGGCGTGCTGGCACGTGTCGCCTCGCTGTTCGCCCGTAGGGCGTTCAACATCGAGTCGCTGGCCGTGGCTCCGACCGATGACGAGATGTTCAGCCGGATCACCGCGCTGGACCAGATCGTGAAGCAGTTGGACAAGCTCGTGAACGTGGTGGAGATCCGTGAGCTGCACCCGGGCCACGCCGTGGAGCGCGAGCTGATGCTCGTGACGGTCTCGGCCGAGCCGGATCGCCGGGACGAGATAGTCGAGCACCTGGACCGGGCCGGCGGAAAGGTCCTGAGCGTGGGAACCGACCGCATGATGCTGTCACTCGTCGGCCCGTCCGCCCGGGTGGACGAGTTCGAGGACCTGCTGCGGCCGTACGGGATCGTCGAGTTGCAGCGCACCGGCAGGGTGGCCCTCGCCACCCTGGACGATGGCGACGGCCGGGGCCGGTAACAGGTCCAGCACGCCAGAACCAGACCAGCAAGCCAACCAGGACCAGCAAGCCCATATCCAGACCAGCCAAGACCAGCAAGCCAGGAGAATCCAGTGGCCAACATCTACTACGAGTCCGACGTCGACCGTTCGGCGATTGCCGACCGGAAGGTTGCGATCCTGGGGTACGGCTCCCAGGGGCACGCCCACGCCCTGAACCTGAAGGAGTCCGGCATCGACGTGTGCGTCGGCCTGCGTGACGGTTCCGCGTCGGAGGCCAAGGCCTCGGAGGCCGGCCTCGTCGTGAGGTCGCTGGCCGATGCCTCGGCGTGGGCTGACGTGATCATGCTCCTGATGCCCGACACCGACCAGGCGGCGGTCTACGAGGAGCACATCGCTCCCAACCTCCAGGCCGGCGACGCCCTGGCGTTCGCCCACGGCTTCAACATCCGGTTCGACCTGATCCAGCCCCCGGCCGACGTGGACGTGATCATGGTGGCCCCCAAGGGCCCCGGGCACCTGGTGCGCAGGACCTACGTGGAGGGCGGCGGCGTGCCGTGCCTCATCGCCGTCGAGCAGGACCCGTCGGGTGGCGCCAAGGCGCTGGCCCTGGCCTACGCCGATGGCCTGGGTGGTGCCCGTGCTGGCGTGATCGAGACGACGTTCACCGAGGAGTGCGAGAC